>Ga0082335_1001449_pt1 | contig 50224 bp, 35 predicted proteins | sample Subgrocontami58m_FD_72375 | JGI IMG/M metagenome (GOLD analysis project Ga0082335, IMG submission 72375) | Subsurface groundwater microbial communities from S. Glens Falls, New York, USA - GMW37 contaminated, 5.8 m (SPADES assembly) (version 2) ... | reverse complement strand
AGGAACTTATCCAAGCTATTCATGAGTACATCCAGATAAACAACGAAGACCCAAAGCCATTCATATGGACCAAGATGGCTGACGCCATCTTGGAGAAGGTCAGCCGTTGTAAAGCCGTGATTGGGACACTACACTAGGATGGTTTCTCACAGCCCTTTCTTGTGTAGTACCGCCAATTGATGAGTGTGGCGATCATATAGTAGACGGCGATTCCGTAGAAGAACGGCACCGCCGATCCCGCGCCAGAAATCGAGACGCCGATCAGGATCGAGAAAACGAACGGGCCGTACGCTGCTACAGCCGCGGTCCATCCAATAACGCCCGCACCTTGGCGAGGGGAATGGGAAAAGATAACGGGATATTGCCTGAACGTAGATGCATTCCCGACGCCGCTGAAGAAGAACATGATGAGCATTAAGGCGACGAAATACGGGAACTGACTAAGTGAGGTCGGAGCCAGCACTCCGCTCAGGGCCATAATGATTGCAGTTGCGATTAGTCCGATCCCAACGAATTGTGTAAGGATTGCCCCCCCCAACCTGTCAGCGATTGGGCCAGCAGCGATTCGCATCGCGGAGCCGACGAGCGGTCCAAGGAACGCATATGTTAGCGGGTCAGGCGCGCCTGGAAAGTCCCCATATATCGTTTTGATCATGAGAGGGAACGCCGCCGCCAATCCAGAAAACGAACCGAAGGTCATCACATAGGTGATCGTACAGAACCAGGTGTGCTTGCATCGGAAGATGTCAAGCTGCTGCCTGAACGACGCCTTAACGGGTACGCTGCGCAGGAATTTCCATGCGAGAAAACCGAATATGATTAGCAGAGGAACATACCACAAGGCTGCATTCTGAAGCCACATAGAGGAACTGACACCGCCCTCAGTGAAGATTTGTGATCCACCCAGCGCCGCACCGAAAACGCCAACGCCGATGATCCAGGGCGTCACGAACTGTGCCAAGCTGACGCCAAAGTTCCCGACCCCTGCCTGCAGGCCGAGCGCCGTTCCTTGCAACCGCTTCGGGAAGAAGATGCTTGTACTCGGCATGTGGGAGGAGAAGTCCCCACCACCGAATCCGGTGGAGAACGCCAATACGAGGAAGACCCAGAACGGCGTTTCTGGATTCATCACCGCCAGTCCAATCCCGATGCAAGGAATTAGCTTCAATAGCGTCGCCACCGTAACAACGTGCCGTGTACCGAAGACCGGGATGAGAAACGTATGCAGTATCCTGAGCGTTCCGCCGGCGAGACCGGGCATCGCAGTGAGCCAGAAGAGCTGCGTCGTATCGTAGCTAAAACCCAGACCGGGCAAGCGCACCACCACAGCGCTCATCATGAACCATGTGGCGAAGGACAGTATCAAGGTGACCGTTGTAATCGCCAGCGTTCGCCATGCGATCCTCGCACCGATTCCCTTCCAAAACTCCGCGTTCTCAGGTTCCCAACGGTCAAGCCATGTCCCTGTCGAGTGTCGCTTGTTCGAGACAATCATCGGTGGTCTCCTTCGCCCCGGTGTTCAAATTTTTGCTCCAGACGTGGTGCGGCTTTACGCAATAATGAGAGCACTGTGAGATGGAGCCAAACCGCGCTGGCGGCGGTGAGCAGGAAAAGTATCATGAAAGTGGTTTGGGGCAGACCGGTGGCGGCCTGGGCGAGGGCGAACACCGGCAGGAGGAAGAATCCGCCCAGCGCGCCCAGCATTCCTACCAGGCCACCAACGGCCCCAACATCCTTGGGGAAGTATTCAGGAATATACTTGTATACTGCTGCCTTGCCCACGCCCATAGCGACGCCGACTACAAAGACGAGCCCTGTAAACGGCCAGGGGGTCAATCTGTAGTGCAGGACTTCGCGCATTCCGTCGAACTCGTACCTGGTAGGCAGGTGAATAACCACGTGCCCGTCGGGTATTGAAAGCGCTGCTGTAGCCAGCAACAAGCTGCCGAAAGCCCAATACATCACCCGCCGCGCACCGACCTTATCGCAAATCATTCCCCCGGGAGGCCGCAGAAGCGAAGCCGGGAAGATAAAAATGGCCGTCAGCAGAGCTGCCTGGTAAAGGGGCAGTCCGAACACGTCTACGTAGTACTTGGGCAACCAAGCCGCGAGGGCTACATATGCCCCGAAGACGACCAAGTAGTAAAGGCTGAAGCGCCACACGCGGACATGCTTGAGCGGGGCCAGCATTTCAACCAGGGATTTTCCCTGCGCAGGTTTACGATCGTTCCGGGGCGAAAACGCCCACATGGCGACGGCCATCGCCAACAGCATGCTGCCGTAAAGGAAGGGTACGAACCGCCAGCCCCCGGGAATCACGCCCCCTAGATAGCCGAACGCCGGGGTCATCGTAATCAGCGCTGGGCCGATGAACTTGGTAGCGGCAGCTCCCAGGTTTCCGGCCCCGAACATTCCCAGGGCAAATCCCTGTCTGTTCCTGGGGTAAAAGGCCGAGTTCCAGGCGATGCCCACGCTGAAGGCGTTGCCGGCGAATCCTACCAGAAATGCATATAGCAGGAGGACTTTGTAGGTTGTGGCATAGGCAACCAGGAAGGACGGTATGGCTGTGACTAAGAGCATCGTCACAAAAACGACTTTGCCGCCGTAACGGTCAGCCATGATGCCGGTCGCCAGCCGCCAAATGGAGCCGTTGAGAACAGCTACGGCGGACAGCCAGGAGAGTTGTACGTCGGTAAGACCGAACTCCTGGCGAATTGGGACGCCAAGCACACCGAACATCAGCCACACCGCAAACATCAGGGTGAAGCCGATGGTGGATAGGGTCAGGACGGCGCGTCGTTCGTGGTGCTCCTGCCCGGCGGAACGTGTCATGGCAGCCCGCTAATCGTGCGCCCTGGTAGCGGCTCCGGCAGATTCTTGGGGCATGGATGCAACCGCTGTGCCCGCAGGCGGCTGGTTGGGCCGCCTATTCCATACTACCACCTGGTAGGGCCGCCACAGGTAGGCTATCGGCACAGAGACCATATGGACCAGCCGGGTGAACGGGAAGATGCCCACTAGCACGAAAGCATTGATCGCGTGCAACTTAGACAGCAGGGGTAACGCGGCCATGTACGAGACGTCCGGCGACAAAGTGACCAGCGACCGGAAATAGGGACCCGCCATCTGCACATACCAGGCCGATCCCCAGCGGTAGAAGATGGCGGTGAAGAGGCCGGTCACTACCTGGAACAGGAGCACTACCAGCAGCACCACGTCCATGGGCGAGCTCACCTGGCGCACGTTGGGGCTGACGCCCCTCCTCAGCACCAGGACGACCAGTCCTACGGCCAGCGCCAGTCCCAACGCCAGTGCTGTCCCTTCGAGGATGTACAGCCGCACCGGGATGCCGTTGAAGGCCTTTACTCCCGCGGGGATCACGATGCCTATGAGATGGCCGATCAGAATGATGATTATCCCGTAGTGCCAGGGCACCGACCCCCAGAACAGTTGACGGTTTTCTAAAAACTGGGAGGAGACGGTGGAGTAGCTGAACTGGTTGGTCACGTAGCGCCATACCAGCCCGGCTACCATCAGCGCTACGGCGACGTAAGGAAGAGCGCCGAAAAAGAATGAATCAAGCATTGTGTTCACCTCCAGGTCTCATTGCCGCCCTGGTCATCTGCTCCAGCAGCGTTTTCAGCGAACTCATCGGCGGCGCGTATTCGCTCTCGGTCTTCCTCAATTCCGCCTCAATCTTGGTTACGGTAGGGACGAGGCACTCCTCAAGCAGGGGTCTGGCAAACTCCCAGTCCCGGGCCAAGCTCAGGAAACGCAGAAGCACGACAAGATTGTCCGCCAGCTCGGTGCCGCTGGAGAAGGAATGCGCCTGATAAGCCTCTTGCAGCCTCACCAGAAAGACGCTCCGGTGCGGAGTCTCACCGAAAAGATGGTAGCCCAGATAAAGCGAGGTCGCCGGTGTCACGTCGAAGGTCTGCGTGTACAATTCCTCGAGCGCCTCCACACTCTGACTCCCGACGAAATCAGCGAAGGACAGCATTGGCGCCGCGATCCTCGGGAATGAATCCGCCAGTGCGTTGGCACAGTCTTGCGTCGCTGCTGCCAATGACTTGTTCGGATAGTCAAGCGTTGCGGCGAAGAGACGACACAGTTGTTGTATCTCGCTGCTTAACATCACAGTCCACGTTTCGGCGGTCTGGTGTAGCCCAAACCAACCTGGCCGCTGTGTTTGATAGTCGGCATGGTAAGCTCGACGACTTCCTCGCGATGGTAGGGCGGCAAAACGAAGCGGTCTTCAAAGCGCGGCAGGGATGTCAGCGTGGCAATTGCCTCCGCTTCTTCTTTGCCGCAACCCGCTTCATTCATGACGGCAGTTGCCTGCTGTTCAGTCATAACCCCGACTAACCGGGCTTGTTTGTAAGAGCGCACCGCCCACAGCTTTCGAAGCGCCTTCTTGACGACCTCTTCATTGCCCGCGCCGAAAAGTCGCGCCATATACTTCAGGGGTACACGGAAGTTCTCGATAGTGCCCAGAAAATCACTGTCGGCCAAATTGTAGCTCCCGTTCCTGTTGGCGGCCAGTATGGGCAGCAGCGGTGGCACGTAGAACAGCATCGGCAGCGTGCGGAACTCGATATGCAGCGGCAGAGCGATGCCCCACTGCTTGACGAGCTTGTAGGTGGGTGATTTCCGCGCGGCGGCAATCCAATCCTCGCCGATGCCGTTCTTACGGGCCCCCGCCGTTACGAGGGCGTCGCAAGGGTCAAGAATAAGGCTGCGCTGGGCCTCTACCAGCACCGCATCGCCGGCCTTAGCCACCTCTTCAATGCGGTCTGCGTCGTAAAACAGAATGCCGACGTAGCGAATGCGGCCGACACAGGAATGGAAACAGGCCGGCGCCTGTCCAGTCTCGATACGCGGGTAGCACAGGATGCACTTTTCCGACTTCCCCGTCTTCCAGTTGTAGTACGTCTTCTTGTAGGGACAGCCACTCACGCAGAAGCGCCAACCGCGGCACTTTTCCTGGCTGACCAGGACTACCCCGTCCTCCGCCCGCTTGTAGATGGCGCCGCTGGGGCAAACGCCCGCGCAGCCCGGGTTCAGGCAGTGATTACAGATGCGTGGAACATAGAAGAAGACCATCTGCTCCAGCCGGAAGATCGCGTCCTGTTCGGCGGCGGTCAGCTCATTCAAGTTAACGTCGTTCCGCGCATATATCGAAGACCCGCTGAGGTCGTCATCCCAATTTGGACCAGCCTCCACGTCAAGATACTTGCCGGTCACTTTCGAGATTGCCCGGGCCGTGGGCTGGTCATCCGCCTGCGGCGCGGTGAACAGATGCTCGTACTTGTAGGTCCACGGCTCGTAGTAATCGTCCAACGTGGGCAGGAACGGATTAAAGAACAGATTGGAGAGCAATCCCGGGCGCCGCCCCAACCGCGGCCTTATGGACTTGCCCTTTACTTCCCAGCCGCCCCGGTACTTGGTCTGGTCCTCCCACAGTGTGGGATAGCCGGTACCCGGCTTGGTTTCCACGTTGTTCCACCACATGTACTCTGCGCCTTCACGGGAGGTCCACACATTTTTGCAGGCTAGACTGCAGGTATGACAACCGATGCACTTATCGAGATGAAAAACCGATGCGACCTGTGCCCGGACATCCATTTCCTTCTCCTCTTACCAGACCGGCTGACCCTCAAGTTTGCGCACCAGAATATAGGTGTCCCGGTTGATTCCGGTGGGACCCCAGTAGTTAAAAGCATAAGTGAATTGGCCGTAGCCGCCCGCCATCAAGACCGGTTTAAGCCGCACTCGAGTGAGGCTGTTGTGCCCGCCGGCGCGACGGTTGCCGCGCAGCGGCGACTTGGGTACGGAAATAGTCCTTTCCGGGGAATGATAGAGTATGCAGGTGCCTTTGGGAATGCGGGCACTTATCACCGCCTTGGTCACGACTACGCCGTGGTCGTTGTATATCTCGACCCAGTCGTTGTCCTTGGCGCCGATGGTTGTGGCATCGTCCTCATTGATCCAAAACGGCTCAATGCCGCGGGAAAGAGTCAGCATGAGCTCGTTATCATAGTAGGTCGAGTGGATGTGCCACTTCCCGTGCGGGGTCAGGTATTTCAACATGATGCTCTTGCCATCCGGCTTGGTCAGGGAGAAATCGCCCCATACACGCGGGTCGGGATTGGGCTTGTAGGTCGGCAGATGTTCGCCGAAGGCCAGGTACAGTTCATGGTCCTGGTAGAATTGTTGGCGGCCGGTCAGCGTTCGCCAGGGGACCAGGCGCTCGACGTTCAAGCAGAACGGGGAGTAGGCGCGTCCGCCGTTGATTATGCCGGACCAGATCGGACTGGTCAGCAGCCGCCGTGGCTGTGACTGAAGGTCCATGAAGGTACTGGTAACCCCCCGTCCACTCTCGGCAAGGTCGGTGAGCCGCAGGCCGACCCTCTTTTCTTCTTCCGCGAACGCCCGGTAGGCGACGTCGCCATTGGTTTCCGGAGCGAGGTAAAGGATGACGTTGGCCGCGTCTTTCGACTCACTCAGGGAAGGATATCGCGTCCCGTCCCATTCCTGAATCGGACTTGATTTCAGCAGTTGGTCGTAGAGGTCCTCGATGCCATAGTGTACGCCGTGCGCGCTGAGACCGTTCTGTCGCGCCAGCGGCCCGAAGGAAATGAAGCGATTGTACAGGTTGGCGTAATCCCGTGTCACAATCCGCAGGTGCGGCATTGTCTTGCCCGGTATCGGCTCGCACTCCCCTTTGGCCCAATCTCGGATCCGCGGCTGGGCGATTTCATCAATGCTGTCATGCAGCAACGGGGAGCAGACGACCTCTTGCACCGGCTGCGGAAAATGCCGGCCGGCCAGATCACTAAACTTCCGGGCGATGGCCTTGAAGATGTCCCAATCGCACTTCGCCTCCCAACAGGGTGGAACTGCTTTGGACAGCGGATGGATGAAAGTGTGCAGGTCCGTGGAGTTGAGGTCGTCTTTCTCGTACCAGGTGGCCGTGGGCAGGATGATATCGGAGTAGAGAGCGGTCGTGTCCATGCGAAAATTGATATCAACCATAAGGTCCAATTTCCCTTTGGGTGCCCTGGGATGCCACTCCACTTCGCTGACGCTTCCTTGCGCCAGCTCCCGGGCGTTGATGTTGGCGCTGGTGCCCAGGTAATGCTCCAGAAAATACTCGTGACCTTTGGCGCTGGACATCAGGGCGTTGCCGCGCCAGACCAGCCACACTCTGGGCCAGTTTTCCGGCGCATCAGGGTCTTCCATGGCAAAGTGCAGTTTCTTCGTCTTGAGTTGCTCGACGACCCATCTGACGATTTCTTCGTCGGTCTTGGCCCCCGCTTTCCGAGCATCCTTCACCAGCGCCAACGAATTGCGATCGAACTGAGGGTAGAAGGGCAACCAGCCCATGCGCACCGCCCGCGCCTGCATGTCTATCGTGTGGCCTGCCGTCAAGCTGTTACCGCGGGGAAGGGGCTGATACTGACTGTAGTTGCCTTCATAGCGCCACTGGTCGGTGTGGACATAGTAATAGGACGGGCTGTTTTGCAGTCGTGCCGGCCCGCACCAATCGCTGGCGAAGGCGATGTTAGCCCACGGCGCCTGGGTGGCCAGTTTTTCCTGCCCAACGTAGTGCGCCAGTCCCCCCCCGTTCACCCCGATACAGCCGCCCAACATCAGTCCGGTGATGGCTGAGCGGTACATGAGATTATTGTGATACCAGTGGTTAATGCCGGCGCCGATAATGACGGTGCACTTGCCATTGGTCTTTTCGGCCGTACCGGCGAACTCGCGAGCGAATTTCGTTACCGTGTCTCTGCTGATGCCGGTGAGTTTCTCCTGCCACGCCGGCGTATAGCTCTCTTGATCGTCGTACCCGGACGGATAGTCTCCGGCCAGGCCGCGGGACACCCCGAAACGGCCCATCATGAGGTCGAAGACCGTGGTGACGAGCAATCTGCCTTGTTCCGTCTCAATGTACCGGGCGGGGACATCCCGTAATGACTCGTGGTCGCTCTCGAAGTCGGCAAACTTGACCGAGACGGTTACGTCGCCGCCTCCGAGAAAACTTAGCGCCGGCTCCAGATCGGCGCCGTCGAGGCCGTCTTTCATCTCCAGGTTCCATTTGCCCGTATCCTGCTTTGCCCAGCGGTCGCCGACACTGCCCCGGGGCATCTTTGGCTGCCCGGACTTCCCATCATAGACGAGGAATTTCCATTCGCCGCTTTCCACGTTGCGGTACCGGGCGACCTGGTTCGCGCGCACCAGCCGCCCCGCCTCATAGACGGTCCCCTTTCTTTCCAGTAACACCAGGAAAGAGGAATCAGTGAATCTTTTCAGATAGTCCACGAAATAGGGCACCTGCCTGTCAGCGTAGAACTCCTTCAGGATGACGTGGTCCACGGCCATCCAGAAGGCGCCGTCCTGCCCGGCCTGTACCGGCACCCACCAGTCGGCGTATTTTGCAACCTGACTGAAATCGGGCGAAAAAACGGTGAACTTAGCCCCCTGATACCGCGCCTCGGAGATAAAATGGACATCCGGGGTACGAGTCATGTTCAGGTTCGAGCCCATGGAAACAATATACTTGGCATTGTACCAGTCGGCGCTTTCCTGGACATCGGTCTGCTCGCCCCAGATTTCCGGAGAGGCCGGCGGCAGGTCACTGTACCAGTCATAAAAACTGAGATTGACGCCGCCGAAGAGCTGCAGCAGACGAGAGCCGCCCCCATAGCTGAGGTAGGACATGGCAGGGATGGGCGAGAAACCGGCGACACGGTCTGGCCCGTGCTTCATGGCCGTGTACAGCATTGATGCCGAGATGATTTCCAGCGCTTCATCCCAGGTGGTGCGCCGCAGGCCGCCCTTGCCTCGCGCGTTCTGGTACTGCGCGCGGATGTCGCCGTTTTCCACCACGGCTGCCCACGCATCCACCGGGTCACCGAATCTCAGGCGCGCCGCCCGCCAGGCGTCGGCGAGTACACCGCGGATATAGGGATACTTCACTCTGATGGGACTGTAGATGTACCAGGAAAAGGAGATACCGCGCTGGCAACCGCGTGGCTCGTAGGGCGGCATGTTCTTGTCGAAATCGGGATAGTCCAGCGCCTGCGTTTCCCAGGTGATGATGCCGTTCTTGACGTAGACTTGCCACGAGCAGCCGCCCGTGCAGTTCACGCCGTGAGTGCTTCGGACAATCTTGTCGTACTGCCAGCGGTTGCGGTAAAAGTCCTCCCAGAGCCGTTGCTGCGGGCTGATAATGTCCTTGATCCAGCTCATTTCGAAACTCCTTTGACCAGAGGACGGCGCCCCCCCCCCAGCCCCCCCCGCCACAGAAGGTGGAACAGCCCGACGATTATCAGGGCGCCCGCCCCACCGATAATGAAGAAGAGCGTTGGATTTTGGGAGGATGTGGGGGGCGCGTCCTGGGCATCCTTCAAGAAAGCCACCACGCTGCTGATTTCCTCATCAGTGAGCGGCCTTGTCGTGTAGACCTCTTTCATCATGGGGAACGGCGTGGTCTTCAATAGGGACCCGATGCCCGTCCCACCGAAGTTGGCGTAAGCAGTAGTCAGGTCTTTGCCTACCGTTCCACCGCCGAGCAGCCCAACGGCGCCCATGTTATGGCAGCCCACGCAGGCGGCGCCCCCGTTCCTGAAGGCCTCTCTGCCCGTAAACAGGTCTCTCCCGCTGGCAGCGCTCACGGATAGAGGATTTGCCGTGATTGTTGTTGCCACGGCTTGTGGCGTCGCAGCCGGCGGTGGAGTTGCAGAAGGCGACAGCACGGGTGTTGTGGTTGTGGTCGAGGTTGTGGTCGAGGTTGGGCTCGGTGCGGGCGGCTGGCCCGATACGGATGCCAAATAAACGACCACTGAAGCGGTTTCAGCCGCGCTGAGCCCCATGTTTGGCATGGGAATGTTATTGTAATCTTTGAGCAACTGTACCGCTATGGGGTTCTTCTCGGCGATTACCTTGTCGGGCTCGCGTATGAATCTGGCGAGCCAGTCCGGATCCCGTAGCAGGGTTACACCCTTCAGGTCAGGTCCTAACGTCCGGCCGCCGCCTATGGTGTGGCAAGCCTTGCATTTCTCAGCGAAGAGAGCCTTCCCGGACTCCTCAGGACCGGCGGCATATGACATAGCCTTTTCCGTAACTCCCACCGCGAGAGCCACTCCCAGGAGAACAAGCAGAACTTTCCTGGCGCCTGAACGCAGGGGCATCCCCACCCGAAGCGTCAGGACTTTATCAGCGAATATCGGTCGGTCCCCGTCTTCCATGGCATATTCCTTGGCGTTTTCATCTGACAATCGTCTCAGGGTGACAGTCTCGTCTTCGACCAGCCGGGAATGTTTCCGACTATCCGGGTGGCAGTACCCCGCTCTTGGACTGGACATACGCCATTATCCCTTTCAGGTTAGAAAAATGGGCCTCATCGGCGCTCTGGACATGGAAGACATGCCTTCGCCATTCGCCGGAGCGGTCTCGGTTCCCTGGTCCGAGCCATAACCGGATTACAAAGGAGGCTTCCTGTCTTTCCATGGGCAGAAGGTTGCGCATCCTACTGGACCCCTAACCTCACGATGGGAACAGCGTACAGTCCCATACTACAAACGGCTCACGGCGTTGCTCCCATTCTTTTCCAATGATAACATCGAGTTCAGCATAATACGAAGGCGCTGCAGATATCAAGTACCTTTCGCCTGTACATACTGGTTCTAGTCCGCGGACGGGCGGCACTTGTCGCAGGGAAGCGGGCCGCCAATAGCTATCGCTTCCCTGAAGTACCTCCCAACAGTGCCTACCCAGAACCTCGTTCTCCGTGAATCCTATGGCGGGCCAATTCGCTGGAGACCAGGAAACGATGCGCCCGGTCCCTTCCACCAGGAATGCGAATTCCCCGGGGGCGCCGGGCACTGGACCGGACCCCGCACCCGATGGAATAGTGTCCGGGTACCGTTTGTGGGGTCAACATTGCGGACGTAACATTCACGACCAGTTCACTGAATAGGGCCAGCCTGTCATGAGTTGGTACGTGAGTCCACGACTTTTGTCACACTTCCCCCATCGGATGCCCGGGAAGACATGCTCTTCGAGAAGTTGGCTGCGGAGGGTTTGGCGATGGGGCCGTCAAGGTCATCATATGACGCGGTCGTGGATTTCCCAGGCATGATCGAGTACATGCCAGGCCGCCCGCCGAACGAAGTAACGGGGCGTCCATTGGACTCTGCCGGGAGATCCCTGCGCCGGTGCTTCGCCTCTGGCCGCCCGCTCCAGCACGCTCAAGACCGCCTGGCGGCTCAGGTTCAGCGCTTCAGCGGGGTCTGTGCCCTCCTTCTTGTCAAGTTTCCATGCCATCCTCGACAGATAGCTTGCCTCTCCATCCAGGGTATGCTGGATAATGCTGTCGAGGTCCCGGCCTCCTCCGCGAGGACCGTACCGGAACTCCTTTCCTTTTGCCTTTCCGACAGCATCATCAAACGCCGCCCAGCACGCCTTCAGTATCCCCTGGAGACGCTCAAGCTCGGCTGCGTCGGCAGGGCGGGAGTCACTTGACGGGGGAACGCCGGGCGCGCCGAAATCGGTCGTAGCGTTACCCACCAGCCGCTCGACCACGTTGAAGGCGGACGCGGCGGCGGACGCAGAAAGCCCGCCGCCTGACGCGTGCAGGACTTCCTCATAACGCGGACGGTAGTCAAAGAGCTCTTTCAGTGCTGAGGCCTCATCGCGCCCGCTCCGGCACCAGCCGGGCCAATCAATAACACCGGCAAAAGTCCGCTCTTTGCCGATCTCCAGGTAGACGGCCAGTTGGCCTGAAGATTGCGCCATCAAAGTCCTCCCTCAAATGATTCTGTCATGGCCCAGAAATAGTGTGCCCTGGACTATTGTATACCTTCAAGCCTCCCTGTTGAGAGGTTACGCTACCCGGCAATGTCCCTCCCTGTAGCGTTTGTCCAGCACCGGTGGTATGCTATTCACATCCAAAGATGGGCGGCGACCCCGGCCGCCAGGAAGGCATTGCCTCACGTTTTGGAGTTGCAGGAAATGAATCACCGAGAGAAGGGTATTCCCCACCAGTTATTTACGCCGCTGCGGATCGGCAGCATGCGACTGAAAAACAGGATCGTGATGGCCCCAATGGGTATCGGCCCTGCACGAAAGGGCTTTAACGCAGGCCACGTTGCGATGCTGAAGGCTTTCGTAACGGCCAGGGCGCAAGGTGGGGCAGCCCTTATCGTTCTCAGCGGCTTCGTCCCCGACCCCGGACTGAAATCCGTCTTGTCATTGCACGAAGGCACAACCGCCGAGGAAATGGCATTGCTCGGGGAAGTCGCTGATGCCGGGCACGAAGCCGGAGCCAGAATGGGCATCCAACTGAATCACCCTGGACGCCAGGTGATGGGCGAGCACAAAAGCGGTTCCCCGCTGGTGGCGCCTTCTCCTATACCCTGGTCGCGCCGTGCGGCGGTGCCCAGGGAATTGTGCATTGCAGAGATTGAACAGTTGGTCGAGAGGTTCGCAGTCGCAGCAGGCCTTGTGAAGGCCGCAGGCTTCGACATGGTGGAAATACACGGAGCGCACGGGATGCTGCTCAACCAGTTCTTTTCGGCCCGGAGCAACAAACGCACGGACGAGTATGGCGGCGATTTGACCGGCCGGACAAGGTTCGCCGTAAGAGTTGTGGAAGCGATCAAACACCGGGTTGGGAGGGAATTTCCTCTATGTTGCCGCATGAACGGGTCAGACTATATCCCGGGCGGCGTGACTATCGAAGAGGCAAAATCTACTGCCCTGATTCTCGAAAAAGCGGGGGTGGACCTTATCAGCGTTTCCGCCGGCGTCTACGGCTCCAAACCTTCCTCTTTGCCCAACTACCAGTTGGCTAAAGGCTGTTTCGTACCTCTTGCCGAAGCAGTAAAAAAAACGGTCCACGTACCGGTTATGGCTGTTGGCAGGATTGCCGATCCCTGGCTGGCGGAAGAGGTCTTGTCCTCGGGCAAGGCAGATTTGATCGGCATGTGCCGGGCCCTGATTGCCGACCCGGAACTGCCGAAGAAAGCGATGGGAGGAAGGGCGGACGAAATAAGGCAGTGCATAGCCTGCAACCAGTGCATAGAGCGAGCCGACATGGGGCTTATCCTGGCCTGTGTCACCAACCCTGACGCCGGCAGAGAATCGCAGCCTGCCCCGGCCCGCGCCCCAAACCCCAAACAGGTGATGATAGTTGGCGGTGGCCTGTCAGGCCTGGAAGCCGCGAGGGTGGCTGCCCTCAAGGGGCATCATGTCACACTGTATGAAGAACAGGGGCAGCTTGGAGGCCAATGGCTGCTGGCAGCCCTTGCTCCCTGCAAGCAAGACTTCAAACAGGTCATCGATTGTCTCTCAAAGGCAGTGCGGGACCTGGGTGTCACCGTCAATCTTAATACCGCCGTCACTCCTGACTTGGTCAGGGAATTCAAGCCCGATGTGGTGATCCTGGCTACCGGGGCGATGCCGGCGACCCCTCCGGTACCGGGAATAGGACGAGACTGCGTGGTTGGAGCCTGGGATGTCCTGCGCTGCAAGTCTGAAGTTGGACAGTGTGTCCTGGTTATGGGCGGTGGCAGCGTCGGGCTTGAAACGGCGGAATCGCTTGTGCTGCAGGGCCGGCAGGTAACCCTGGTTGAGATGCGGGAAGAGGTCGGGGTTGACATGGTGAGGTCAATCCGGAGCCATCTGGTTGCGAAGCTAACTGATCTCGGCGTGAAGATCCATACCTCGACAAAAGTGGAAGAAATCGGTCAAGGTTCATTCTCGGTCAGCACTCCTGGAGGCAGGCTGGAGTGGAAAAGAACCGATACTGTTGTCCTTGCAACCGGGAGCAAGTCCCGAAATGAGATGGCCACCGACATCGCGGGAATCGTCAGGGAAGTGTACGTTATCGGCGATGCGGCACAGCCCGCCAACGGCCTTGCCGCGAGGCTAAGTGGACTGGAAACTGGCCTGAAAGTGTGACGGTCTCAACTGAACAGGCATTGGGGATCGGGTGCCAGATAGTCATCGCGGCCGTTGGCCCGTGACATGGCCAGGACAACAGCCCTGCAGCCCCGGCATACTGACCAGTAACGGCATTCGCCGCAGGCACCCCGGTAGTCTTTCCGATTGCGCAAAGACCATAGCACCGGAGAGTCCGCCCAGACTTCCCTGAACGAATCGGTCTTGATGTTGCCTATCGGCAGCTCCATGCGCCGGCAGGGCATTATCGACCCATCGGCGCCTATGGTCACTCCAAAGAAACCGGCTGCGCAGCCCCCGGCCGGAGCATCCATATCCGGGGCTTCTTCTGCCATGTCCATCACCGCGAAAAGGGGGTCCCGGGAAACAACGGGCACGCTGCTCTTCTTCTGATGACGGCGCAGTTCAAGGTAGAAAAGCGCAAGTTCTTCCGGGCCCAATACTTTCGATGCGAGGGCACTACCCTTGCCGGAGGGAACCAGCCGTGAGAATGCAATGCCGCCTGCCTGGAGTTGTTCCGCAGTTTGGACCAGCCCATCCAAGTCCCCGCAATTAAGGCTTGAGACAGTCACATTGACGTTGGCTTCCACACCTTCCGCCACCAGGGCCCTGATTCCCGAGAGAGCCCTGCTGAAGCTCCCCCGGCCCCTTATTCTGTCATGTGTCAGTTCTATGCCTTCCAGGCTGACCTGGACATCGGAAACGCCGGATTCCTTAATCCGGCGGGCCGCCTTCTCGTCCACCAGGACTCCGTTGCTAAGCAGGGACACCGAGAAACCCGCCTCGCTGGCGTAACCCACAACATCGAAGATGTCTTTGCGGAGAAGTGGTTCCCCTCCAGTAAGATGAAGGCTGGGCGAGACCTCCACCTGGTGGTCGCTCGCCCAGCCTTTCAGGGCCCCGTTCACATTATCGATCGCACGGAAAACCTCGCCGCCGCTCATCTCAGCGCATTTGCCTGCCTGATAGCAGTGGCGGCATTGCAGATTACACCTCTGGGTAACGTGAAGCTGGACAAAGAAGTCTAATTTCACGAGTTCTTCAATTCCTTAATTGCCAAACTGGCAATTACTTTCCCTTTCAGGACTTTCAAGCCAGGCAGTTCTTGGACAGCAACTTGCTCTTCGCCTGCGCATCGAGTAGCTTGCGGAAGAGCTTCGCCTCTTTTTCCTTGTATCCTGCTTGCATCGGCTGACCTCCCTTCTCCTGTACCGGTTAGGCGGGGCCCATACCATATTCTATCATGGGTTTATCCAGCCTCTTTGCAGGCCCAGCGTATACCTTCTGAGAACGTCGGGTAGGCATGGACCATCCTGCCGATATCGGCCACACCCACACCACCCCTTATCGCCACCGCAACCTGATGCACCAAGGTCGAAGCCTCTTGACCGATGATGTGACCGCCCAGGATACGCCCCGACTTGCCATCGGCGACTATCTTGATGAAACCGTCCGTCTCTCCCGAGACCATCGCTCGCGGCAGGCTGGAGAATTCCCACTTGCCCACCCTGGGTGAGAGGCCCTTTTCCCGGGCCTGGGCCTCGGTCAGGCCTACGCTCGCTACCTCGGGGTCGCAGAACGTGACCCTGGGCAGGATGCTGTAATCAAGGCTTCTCGGGCTGTCGCTGGTCGCATTCCAGCCGGCAGCCTCCCCTTGCTCCCAGGCGATATAGGTGAACAGGAAGGTCCCCGTTACATCCCCGGCAGCCCAAATGTGCGGAACGTCGGTCCGCATCTGCTCATTCACCGGGATCCCTTTCCTCCCAACCGCAACACCAGCGGCGCCCAGGTTAAGCTCCTCCACGTTCGGGGACCGCCCTGTGGCCACCAGCAAAGTATCGTAAGGGTCCGTTCGCTGCTTGCCCTCCCTGTCGCGGCAGACCAACATCTTTGCCGAGCCGTCGAGCTTCACCTCTGTGACTGTGACACCGGCGAAGACTTCGATGCCCCGGGCGCTGAAAAACCCTGGCAGCACCTCAGAAACTTCTTCGTCCTCATTTATGAGCAGCCTGGGCGCTGTTTCATAGATTCCAACCCCAGCCCCAAAAGAGGAAAATATCTGTGCGAACTCGCACCCCACAGGCCCACCCCCGATTATGGCCAGCCTTTTCGGCACAAGCTCCAGCTCAAGGGCTTCGATGTTGGTGATGAATCCTGCCTCTTTCAGGCCGGGTATGGGCGGTATCGCCGGCCGCGCCCCTGTGGCGACAACAACTTTGTTGGCTTTAATCGTTTCGCTGCCCACTCTGACCTCATGAGGAGATGCAAAGCTGGCCCGGCCCTTGTAGAGAGATATGCCTTTTTCGGTCAGGTCTTTCTCCTGGCCTTGAGCCATATCTGACACGATTTTGTCTTTGGCCGACTTAACCCGGGAATACTCCACTTGCCCGGGGACCGAGGGCAGCCCGAAAGAATCCCCATTTCTTGATTTCTTGTAAGCCCTGGCCGCCTGTATGAGGGCCTTTGTCGGTATGCAGGCGTGGAATATGCAGTCACCCCCCACACGGTCCCTCTCCGCCAGCCCAACCGAAGCGCCGTTTTGCCTGGCGGTCTCGGCAGCATAGGCCCCTGCTGTCCCTCCGCCTATCACGAAAACATCCAGTTCGACCATGATGACCTCCCCCGGGGACGTATGACGGTCCAAGACCAGTATACGACCCTGCGGGTGCCAATTATCCCTGTTCTGCCAGGTACGCCTTCACCAGGTCGTCGTATTGGGACAGCCCCTGGGCGATCCCCGCACGCTGCCGTTCCGTCGGAGAGCCTATTATCCTGGCCGGATAGCCTTCGACGAAAGAATTGTCCGGTATGATGGTCCTCGCCGGCACTATTGAGCCCGCAGATACGATGCAGTTATCGCCGATTTCGGTATTCTCCAAAAGCACTGCCCCATTCCCGATCAGCACGTTGTTCCCGATGCGCTTGCCATGTATCACAACCCCATGACCGATGAATACGTTGTCCCCAATGGTCAGGGGTTTGCCGTTATGCACCACGGCGTTGTCTTCGACGTGCGTATGGCTGCCTATGCGGACGGGAGCGAAGTCTGCTCTGATCACAGCCCCGGGCCAGACCGACGATCCTTCCCCGATATTGATGTCTCCGATAAGAGTGGCGGCCTCGCTCACATAGGCGGTTTTGGCTATGTACGGTCTCTTGCCTTGAAACTGTCTGATCATCTTTTCCTCCAGTTTTTTCGGTGCCTTCAGCGCCGCATTCCTCCTTCTGAGAGTTAAGCGCCCCCGATTTTCCCTCATCGGGCGTGAGTTGTGCAATCCCCATCCTTCCCGGTGCCAGGAGTACCGCCTTCCGGTGGCTGCAAGCGTCTACCGTACCGCTCGTGGTATTATGTTGCTCGCCAATCCTGGCTTGGTTCAGCATCGAGTAACACGGAGGATAGATGCGATTCAGTCTACGCCAAATGGGGCGCTATGCGCGGATGCCCGCCGCCGGCATCATGGCACTGGGGACGGCCCTCGCCGCACTGTCCTGCCAGGGAGGCTACCAGGTCCGTGTCGAATCGTTGACCATCGGCATGGAGTCGACCGCGGTCAACTCGCTGGTCTACATTGCCCAGGAACAGAAGTACTTTGCGGCCAACGGTCTCCGAATAACAATCAAGGACCATTATCCCTCAGGCGCTGCCGCGGTCGATGGCATATTGAGAGGCGAAGTAGACATCGCTACCGCTGCTGAGCTTGCCATTGTTCGCCAGGCTTTCGCAAAGGGACCTGTTCAAACGTTCGGGACGATCGACATGTTCATGCATATGAAGCTGATCGCCCGGAAGGACCGGGGAATCCGCGACATATCGGACCTCAAAGGGAAAAGACTGGGGGTACCGTTAAAATCCCAGGCTGACTTCAATCTCGGGCGGTTCCTCGATCTTAACTTTGTCGACAGGAGCGAGATAGACATCGTGGACATCCAGGCCCCCCGGGCGGTAAGCGCCTTGATGGACGGCGACGCGGACGCGGTGGTTGCCTGGCAACCCAACGTGATGGAACTTAAGAAGCGCCTTGGCGACAATGCGGCCATCTGGTCAGTCCACAACGGACAGCCGATCTATTGCGCCCTCGTCGCCGGGAGCGCATGGGCGAAGGAGCACCCTGAGCTCGTGGTGCGGTTCCTGAAGGCCCTTCTGCAGGCCGAGGAATACCTGGTCAAAGACAACGATGGAGCCAAATCTCTTTTGCAGGGGCGTCTAGGCTACGAAGACGCGTACATGAATGAAATCTGGCCCGAACACGAGTTTTCTCTCCGCCTTGACCAATCGCTCATTCTGGCCATGGAAGACGAAGCAAGGTGGATGATAAGCAACAACCTTACAACTGAAAAGACAATACCCGATTTTCTGGACTACATCTACGAAGACGGCCTCAAGGCAGTGAAGCCCGGCGCAGTGAACATCGTAAGGTGAGGCGAGGGTTCCTATGAGAATCAGGATACAATTCATCCTCACAATGCTCCTTTTTGGCATCATCCTTGCCATCATATCGGCCTCAGTGGTAGTGACCAACCAGCGGGTGCGGCAGACGAACGCCCAGGAAGAAATAGCGAGAAACCTGGAGCGCGAAGCCTTTGAGCTCGGCTATCTGTCCAACGACTACCTGCTGTACTACGAAAGCCAGCAGCTTGCACGCTGGGAGTCCAAGTTCGCCTCGTTTTCGAACAACCTGCAACTCCTGAGGCCGGCAACTCCTGAGCAACAGGCGACAGCAAACAGCATAAGGTCCAATTCGCAGCGGCTGAGGGCTGTCTTCGGCGAAGTGACGGCGGCCCTCGGAACAGTGAGTAGCCAGGGCAACGCCCCTGATACTGCGTTCGTCCAGGTCTCCTGGAGCCGCATGGAAGTTCAAAACCAGGGGATGATATTCGACGCCTCGCGGCTATCCGAGATGTTGCGCGATCAGGAAGACCAGTTGAAGCGGGCTAACAGCACATTGATGTCCGTCCTCATCGGCGTGTTCGGCGCATTTCTCGTGGCCAACTACGTCCTCACCCAACGGCGCATTCTGAGGTCGATGGCGGTCCTCAGCGAAGGGACGAGGATCATCGGCTCCGGCAACCTGGACCATTCCATCGAAGCGAAGAAGAACGACGAGATCGGAGAATTGTCCCGCGCCTTCAACCGGATGACCGCCAACCTGAAGAAGGTCACGGCCTCGAAAGAAGACCTGGAAAGAGAAGTCCTAGAACGAAAGCGGGCTGAAGAAGAAAAGGCAAGGCAAGCCGCGGTGGTTGGCGCGATCAACCGCATTTTCCAGGAATCCCTGACGTGCAGGACTTCTGAGGACCTGGCCCTGTTCTGCTTGAAAATCGCGGAAGACCTGACGCAAAGCAAGTTCGGCTTCGTAGGCGAACTGGGGGAGGACGGGCTGCTGCACGATACCGCAATGAGTGATCTCGGGTGGGAGTCCTGCGCCATGTACGACAAGGACGGTCACCGCAGGCCGCCCGGCGATTTCAAGGTACATGGGCTATACGGCAAGGTCACGGCTGACGGCAAGCCCATGTTGTCTAACATCCCGCAGGCCCATCCCGATAGCGTAGGCACTCCTGCCGGGCACCCCGCGCTGAAAGCATTCCTTGGCGTGCCTCTGGTCCACGGCGGGAAGACCATCGGCATGATCGGGATGGCCAACCGGGATGGGGGATATCGCATCGAGAATATGGAGGCAGCAGAAGCACTGGCGCCGGCAATAGTCGAGGCCCTGTTGAGAAAAAGGGCCGAAGAACTGGTTGTCCGGCTGAACGAAGACCTCAAGAGGCGGGCCATCGAACTCGAGGCATCGAATAAGGAACTGGAGGCGTTCAGCTACTCGGTATCGCACGATTTGCGGGCACCATTGAGAAGCCTGAACGGCTTCAGCCAGGCAATTCTGGAAGACTATGCCGAAAAGCTGGACGGGCAGGGCAGGGAATACCTGCAAAACATATCTGGCGCAAGCCAGCTTATGGGCCGGCTCATCGACGACCTTCTGAACCTGTCCCGCATAACCCGCGCCGACCTGCATCAGGAGCGGGTCCACCTCAGCGGCCTGGCACACGAAGTGGCATCCGAACTGATAGAAGAGGAACCGCAACGGCAGGTAGAATTCGTCATCACACCCGGCCTGGAAAGCGTTGCCGACCGGAGATTGCTGAAACTTGTGTTCCAGAACCTGATGGGAAATGCCTTCAAGTTCACCGCCCGCCGCCCTCTTGCAATAATAGAGTTCGGGGCTGTCCAGCACAATGGCGCGCGCGCGTACTTCGTACGGGACAATGGCGCCGGATTCGACATGAAGTATGCGCACAAGCTATTCCAGCCATTCCAGCGGCTGCATTCCGTTGAGGAGTTCCCTGGAACAGGTATCGGCCTGGCATCCGTCCAGCGCATTGTGATCCGGGAGGGCGGGCGGGTCTGGGCTGAAGGCGAAGTGGACAGGGGAGCCACGTTTTATTTTACCCTGAGGGAGGCTTAACGCAATGGTGCAGGAGAAGGTCATATTGCTGGTCGAGGACAACCCCGCGGATGTCACCCTGACCATCAGGGCTTTGAAGAAGGCGAACATACTTAACGAAATCGCCGTGGCCAGGGATGGCGTCGAAGCCCTCGACTATCTGTTCGGCAACGCGATCCAGGGCGGACATGGTGTTCGTTCCCTACCAGCGGTTGTCCTGTTGGACTTGAAACTGCCGAAGATCGACGGCCTGGAGGTACTGAAACGGGTGCGGGAGAATCCTCTAACGAAGACGTTGCCGGTGGTAGTCCTGACCACCTCCAGGGAAGAGAAGGATGTGGTCAGCAGCTACGAACTGGGCTGCAACAGCTACGTGCGGAAGCCTGTGGACTTCAACCAGTTTGCCGAAGCGATACGCCAGTTGGGGCTGTACTGGCTGGTGATCAACGAGGCCCCTCCGGACAGAAAGGCGTAAGGAGCAAAGCTAACGTGGCAGGGTGCGCCAGCGCTCCGGGCACCCGGGGGTGTAATCGAGAATCATGAAAATCGTCATAACCGGCGGCTCAGGGTTCATCGGCGACCATCTGATACCGGCCTTGCTCGGCAGGGGCCATCAGATAACCGTCTTCGACCACCGTGCCTCCCGCCATCCCGTCGGATTTGTCCAGGTCCACCTCAACGGCCAGCAACTCCCGGCAGAGCACTTCGAAGGTGTAGACGCAATTATTCACCTGGCCGGGCGCAGCATCTTCGGGCGCTGGAATAAAGAGGTCAAAAAGCAGATTCATGAAAGCCGTGTTCTCGGCACGAGGACTATGGTTTCCTCGCTTGCCGGAGTCAAGAAGAGGCCTTGCGTCTTTGTCAGCGCCTCAGCCGTCGGATACTACGGAAGCCGCGGTGAAGAAGACCTGGATGAGCGCTCAACCCGGGGCGATGACTTCCTTGCCAGGGTATGTGTGGACTGGGAGACCGAGGCCAGGAAATCCGAACCGTTCGGATTAAGGTCAGTACAGGTGCGCACCGCGCCCGTGTTGGGCCGGGGTGGGTTGCTGCCGCAGTTGCTGCCACTGTACAAATGGGGGTTGGGAGGGCCGTTGGGGAACGGCAGGCAATGGTTCCCCTGGGTCCACATCCGGGACATGGTCAACATCTATGTCCGGGCAGTTGAAGACCCCGCGTTTTCAGGTCCGGTCAACGCCTGTGCCCCCGGACTGGTAAGGAACGTGGAGTTTTCCCGCACCCTCGCCTCGGTCCTGCACCGACCTCACTTTCTACGCGCGCCGGGGTGGCTGCTCAGGATTCCAATGGGCGACCTTGCAGGCGTGGTCCTTTCAAGCCAGAAGGTCCACCCCGGGAGGTTGGAGGGGGCCGGTTTCAAGTTCGAGTTTCCGGACATCCCCAAAGCCCTGGAAGACGTTGTGAAATAGCGGGGCGGTTTGTTGCGCCCTGCGTTGCCTTGTTGCTACAATGGCTTTGGATGGCCCCGTGCCACCTCACGGTAGCTCTGCGCGCCGTATTGTGCCCCTGTAGCTCAGTTGGATAGAGCAGCGGTTTCCTAAACCGCTTGTCGGGCGTTCGAATCGCCCCAGGGGTACCACGTTCCTTCAGGCATTGCCCGGGATTGTAACCCAATGACAAGACCCTGTGCGGTGCCATAATTATGCCATCATCCCAAGCGGATTAAGCATCCACTGGCCCCCTTCGGGCTACTGTCCGAAGGGTTTTTCCTTTATGGGCATGGAAGAATGGCGATGACCCATGGCAAGACAAAAAGGCGTGCGCGCGAACATCTTGCGCCCAGATTTAGTCCGAAGCTGTTATCTGGCTGGCACGCCGATTGACATCCGAACACTCCTGTGTTAGTCTTACAGCAACCCCCCCTGCCATCTCGGTGGCAGGGCCGAGACCCCGGTCTTTCCGGGGTCTCTGTTTATCTGAGATAGCTCTGTGAGAACGAATGTCTACGTGGACGGTTTCAACCTCTACTACAGGGCTGTCAGAGGCACTGCCTACAAATGGCTTGACCTTAATCGCCTCTGCCATATCTTGCTTCCCTCGCATCAGCTTCACCGCATCAGGTACTTTACCGCCCTCATAGACGCCAGGCCACCCAACACGCAGGCACCCATTCGGCAGCAAACCTATATTCGCGCACTCCAAACCGTGCCGAATCTCACTGTTCACTACGGTCAGTTCCGGACTCGCAAGAAACGAACTCCCCTCGTATTGACCAACCAAGGAATGGGCGCAGTCGTCGAAGTGTGGGACACCGAGGAGAAAGGGTCAGATGTCAACCTTGCCACCTATCTATTGGTGGACGCATTCGACAAGGATTACGAACAGGCAGTGGTGATTTCCAACGATTCAGACCTGGCGCTGCCGGTCCGCATGGTCCGCGACCAGTTCCACCTCCCCGTGGGAGTAGTGAACCCGAACTGCGACAGGCGGGAAGCAATGCCCAAGGAATTGAGCGACGCGGCGACATTTCAAAGGCAGTTGCGTGGGAAAGCCCTGGAGCTAAGCCAATTCCCGCCAACGCTGGAGGACGCTCACGGAACCATCACCAAACCTGAAACCTGGTGACCACCGGGCCGCAGACAACGCCCGACGTGGAGGGACTTCTCTATCTGTTATCTATCTGCGTTTTTGCTACCCGTTTGCCACCCAAGACCGCGTGGGACGGGTGGCGTGGTGTGGGATCCATAGAGTTCTTCAACGGTGAGTTCTCGAAGGCAAGTGTGCCGTCAAACGATGTGTTATGATTCGGCATACTTGAGAAATGCCCAAGTATCCAGAAAGCCATACGGAGGAAATGAATGGAGCTTAAGGAATTCGTAGCACAGACGCTCCAGCAGATTGTTGAAGGAGTGAAGGAGGCGCAAAACAGTGTCAGCCAATTGGGGGCGACCATCAACCCGAATGGTGCTTTTCCCAATCAGAGGGGAGACGTTATTCATATCATTGCAGGAGAACCATCATCAACTCGGACGGTACAGCAAGTGGAATTCGATATCGCATTAGGCGAAACCGGCGGTAGCTCCGCTGGAGGCCGGATTGGCGTAATCTTCGCCAACATTGGCTTTGCAGGCGGGTCCAAGACTGAAACTGGAACCAGCGCCATGAATAGGGTCAAGTTCTCAGTGCCGGTGGTGCTTCCCCCGGCTTGCGCTTGATGGACTCTTCTTCAAAAGTGGCATCGCCCCAGGGGTACCACGTTCCTTCAGGCATTGCCCGGGATTGTAACCCAATGACAAGACCCTGTGCGGTGCCATGATTATGCCATCATCCCCAGCGGATTAAGCATCCACTGGCCCCCTTCGGGCTACTGTCCGAGGGGTTCTTTCTTTATGGGCATGGAACGCACAACTTTCTTAGTTGACGGCTTCAACCTGTAACACCCGGTCAGAGACCTGCAGGGCCAGAGGGCGAGCGCGGCATCGCAAATGCAAAAGGTATGGTGATCAAGGTTACAGCCGCAGTGCCGAAGAACACAATCTCGAACCCATGGGCGAGACCTCTGGCGTTATCCAGGACGATAGTGGCAATGGCAATTCCCAATACCTGGCCCACAATTCGGATGGTCATTCTAAGTCCAGAAATGGTAGAGACCCTGTCAGGCAAGAGCTCTATGCAGGCATTGTTCGCCGCAGGCACGATGAGCCCGTGACCGAGTCCCGACAGGGCCACCACAGCGATCATTGTGCCTACACCGCTCAAAGTCACTCCCAGCACGACGACTCCGTTCAACTCCAAAGCCAGGAGAACGGCTGCGAGGATCGTGATCACCGCACCGACTACCATGGGCCAGCGATATCCCCATCGGACCAACATGAAGCTGGTGACGATAGAAGCTCCCATCATGCCCGCCGCGTTTGGGGTCACGATTAAGCCGCTCTCCAGCGTGGACGCTCCGTACACCGAAACGGCATAAAGCGGCAAAAAGGAAAAAATGGACGCAAGTGACACGCCGTAAAGCAGATTGAACATATTCGCAGCAGCAAAATATTTGCCCCGAAGCAACTCCATCTCGATCATGGGACTACTGGCACTCCGTTCGTGACGCAAAAAGACAAAAACAAGCGCTATGCCAAGTGCAAGAGCCACACCAGCCAATGACCAGGATGTTTTCGTCGCGTCGCCACCAAGCGTGGTAAGGCCGGCCATCAACGCGACCAATGCGCAGGCAAAGAGCCCAGCGCCTTTGATGTCGAAAGCGGCCGTTTTCACAGGCCTGTCCGGTTTGAGCAGGACCGCCGACGCAATCAAGGCGCCGATGCCCCAGGGAGTGGCGAGCCAGAATATGGACTTCCAGCCAAAAGACTGTGTCAGCCAGCCCCCGATGTTCGGACCCAGTACCATGCCCGCGGTAATTACGGTGACGAGAAATCCGATATAGCGTTGCCTCTTTTCAGGAAAGGCGTCAGCTACTATTCCGGTGGCCGAAGTTACAAAACCACCGGCACCCGCACCCTGAATTGCCCTGAACACAATAAGCCAGTAGATGTTCGGCGCAATGGCACACAGAAAGGAACCCACGGTGAAGACCAGGACGAAGAACATGAAAGTGCGTTTTCGGCCGAGGGCGTCACTGGCTTTTCCCGCCATCGGAATCGAGACGATCATTGCCATCTGGAAGACGGTCAACACCCATCCGGAGAGGACTATGGAAGCGCCAAAAGAAGATGCGATTTGTGGAAATGCCACGCTTATCGCGTAGCTGCTTATGGCGTGGACGAGAACGGTTACAGTGACAACGCCGAAGACCAGATACCTGAACACAGACCGCACTATACGGCTTCAGCGCGTTGAGTTCAATGTGTATTCCCGGTACGCCATTATGGAAGCTCAACTAATGAGAACCCCTGCAACCTTGACAACATCCTTGGTCCAAGCCTAGGATTGGCAACGCTCGTCCACCAACATTTCCCTGGCCTTACCGGATATGCTTTCAAGTCCCGCCGCACAGCGGTTAACTGGAGTGTGAGCTCATGACACAGGCGCTCTCCGGCATAAGGGTCCTGGATTGGACTGTAATGCAGCAGGGACCTGCCGCAACTGTCCTGATGGCCGACATGGGAGCGGAGGTCATCAAGATCGAACAAAGAGGTGTGGGGGACCATGGACGGAGTTTCCTCCGGGTAATGGGGCAGCCGACCGGAAAAGGCGACAGGAATTTCTATTTCGAGGCCTACAACCGCAATAAAAAGAGCCTGGCGATAGACCTGAAACAACCCCTCGGCCTGGAAGTAATGTACCGCCTGGTTGAGAAATCGGATGTCCTGGTGCACAATTTTCGTCAAAACGTTCCGAAGAAATTGGGCCTGGACTACGATACTCTATCCAAGCGCAACCCCCGCATAATCTATGCCTGCGCCTCCGGCCTCGGCCCCGCCGGAAAGGATAATCTTCGGCCATACAACGATGCTGTAGCCCTGGCAAGGACCGGCTTCATGGACCTGGCCGCATCCCCCGAGGGGCCTCCGGGTTATATCCCCGGCGGCATAGCGGACCAGTCGGGAGCCTTCATGCTTTTCGCCGGCATCCTGACCGCCCTGGTCGCCCGGGAACGGCAGGGGATCGGCCAGAAAGTTGACACGTCCCTGTTAGGCACGATGATGTGGCTGCAAGGGCAAAACACGCATGGCTACCTGATGACATCCAAGCAGCCGATGAAACACCGCCGCAGCCAGCCGAACAATCCGCTGTTCAATTATTACGAGTGTTCAGACGGCAGATGGTTCTTCATTGCGAATTGGCGTGTCAGCGACTGGCGGGACGTGTGCCTGGCTATTGACAGACCCGAACTCGAACATGAGGCGAATTACGAGACTGAGGAACTGCGACGGCACAATAGTGAGGAATTGACGGGCCTTCTGGCCCGGGTCTTTGCTTCCAGGACTTTGGCTGAATGGGTGGAAAGATTCAAAAACTACCCTGATCTCACCTACGAAAGGGTGGCCAGATTCACCGAGATAGCAGATGACCCCCAGGTCCTGGCCAACGAATACGTTGTCAACTTCCCGCATCCTGCCTGGGGAGATACCAGGGTACTGGGGCTTCCAATAAAGCTGAGCCGTACCCCGGGTGAAATAAGATCGCCCGCCCCCGAGTTGGGCCAACATACCGAGGAAGTGCTCATGGAAGTGGGCGGCTACAATTGGGATGACATTAGCCGATTCAAGGAGTTGGAGATCATCTGATGGGTGCTGATTCAGGTCACAGGTTGCTGGCGCAGGCCCTCAAGGACCAGGGGGCGGAGACTGTCTTCTTTCTCCTTGGCAGCCCGAATATCTACAGTATCGATTACTGCATCAAACTGGGAATCAGGACAGTCCACGTTCATCATGAGCAGGCTGCGGCTATGATGGCCCATGCCTGGGGGCGCGTTCAAGGCAAACCCGGGGTGTGCATGGGCTCGGCCGGACCGGGTGTAACAAACCTGGTTACCGGCGTGGCAAATGCCCTTTACGACTGCTATCCATTGATCGTTCTCGGCGGGTCCAGCCGGTTGTCCGAATACCAAATGGAAGCCTTCCATGACCTGGACCAGGTCTCTGTGATGAACCCGGTTACCAAATGGTCTGCACGGGTCCCCTGCGCCGAGCGCATACCGGACTACGTCGCGAGGGCCTACCGCATGGCTTTGTCCGGGCGCCCGGGACCGGTGTACCTGGACTTCCCGGCGGATGTTCTAGCGGCGAAGGTAGAACGGGAATCCGTTTGTTTCCCCGTTCGCCACGAGCCGGTCCGTCCTCAAGGTGATCCGGCAATGATTGCCAGGGCGGTTGAACTACTCACGCAGTCGCACAAACCTATTATTATCAGCGGCAGCGGCGCCCTGCTTTCCGAAGCCGGCGATGAGTTGTTACGGCTCGTGGAAACCTACGGAATACCCTTCTATACCACCCCGCAGGGCCGGGGCATCATTCCCGAGGACCATCCGCTGTGCTTCCCTGGTGCTCGTTCAACAGCCTTCAAAGAAGCTGACGTCGTCCTTGTCGCAGGCACAAGGCTTAACTGGATACTCTTCCACGGCAAGGCCCCGCACTTCAACGAGCAGGCAAGAATGATCCAGATCGATACTGATGCCGGGCATCTGGGTCAGAATCGCGATATCGCGGCAGGCATCGTCGGCGATGCCCGCCTGGTCCTGCGCCAAATCATAGAGGCGGCGCACGGTCGCCTGAAAAGCTGGAAGGAATCAACCTGGACCAGGCAGTTGCAGGAAGCTCATCTGAGAAGGGAAACCAAGCTGAAACTGGCGCTGGATTCTGAGCATTCCCCGATTCACCCCGCCAGGTTGTGCAGGGAGATACGGGACTTCCTGGACCGTGACGCCGTACTGGTGGTCGATGGAGACGTCACCCTAAACTGGGCCCGCCAGACGATACCCACCTACCACCCCAGGCATCGCCTGAACTCCGGCCCGTTCGGTTGCATCGGAGTCGGCCTGCCGTTCGGCATCGGCGCCAAGATAGCCAGACCCGACAAACAGGTGGTAGTGTTGACCGGAGATGGTGCATTCGGCCTTTCGGCGATGGAGATGCATACCGCCGTCAGGGAAAAGGCGGGCGTGATCATAGTGGTAAACAATAATTCCTCCTGGGGGAACATCGACCCCGAGCACAAGTGGCCGCAGCACGGAAACTGGATTGGAGAAGGGGTGAGGTATGACCTGATGGTCTCGGCAATGGGCGGCTACGGGGAAACGGTGGAGCGGCCTCAGGATATCCGCCCCGCGCTGAAGCGGGCGGCTGCTTCTGGTCTCCCTTCCTGCATCAATGTGCTGACCGACCCCTACGTCGGTGCAGAGCGCCCCACCTTCCTTTTCGACGCCGATGATGTCCCATAGGAACAAGCCAACACGTAAACGCCTGTTCGGGCCGCCAGGGCCGCCAGGGCCGCCAGGGCTCTTTTCGGGCCCCTTCCAGGCCAGAAGATTTCATAGGGTGCTGGCACCCTATGAAATGGCGTACCTGTTAACTATCATGGTGCCGCGAGGCTGTTTTCATACACATTTGGTCCGACTTGTCTCGGAATACTCGTTTCTGTCTTACTCGACCGCAAGTTCCGTAGGTTTCCATATTAATGACTGAGCGCTCAGACGTGTGAATGCCGATTCCCAAAATGTCCCCAATGTCCCTGCTTTCAGGAGGAGAAAGATGAGTACAACTACGGTGGTCACAGGCGTCATAGGTTCGGATTGCCACGTGGTCGGCACTACTCTGCTGCGGTATGCCTTCGAGAAAGCCGGGTTCAAGGTTGTTGGGTTAGGCGCCTGCGTGTCCCAGGAGGAGTTCATCAACGCTGCCGTAGAGACTAATGCGGGGGCCATACTTGTTTCTTCGATATACGGACACGCGCCAATTGACTGCGAAGGCCTGAGGCAAAAGTGTCAGGAAGCCGGTCTCGGCAAGATACTGCTCTACGTCGGCGGTCTCCTCTCTACAAGCGAGGAGGATTGGAAAGACACCGAGTCCAAGTTCAAAGCCCTGGGCTTTGACCGGGTTTACCCGCCCTCGACCCTTCCAGCAGTGGCCATTGCGGATATTCGCAACGACCTGGCACTGAATTAACAGGGAACCGGGTCACATATTCCGGTCTTTTCGATAGGAGGCATTTCATGCAATTGAGCAACAAGAGGTGGAGTGATGAGGAGTTCTTCGATATGCGGAAAGAGGTGCTCTCCTGGTGGCCGACGGGCAAGGAGATAGACCTTGACGAGGCCGTAGAGTACCGCAAGAAGTTGCCAAAACACAAAGTCTGGGCGGACAAGCTGGAACAGGCCAAGAAAGACGAGAAATGCCTGCTCTATGTCATGCTGGGACACGCCACAGTGGAGCAGACCCTGGAGCACATGAAGTTCCTGGAGCAAGCGGGCGCTGACCTGCTGATGATAATGCCCGATGCCTACACACGCAAGAGGAAATACGAAGAAGCCGAGCGCGGCGTAACAGAAAGCATAAGGCAAGGGAAGTCGCTGTTGAACGGGTATCCCATGGTCAACCACGGGGTCAAGAGAAACAGGGTACTCACCGATAGTGTCAATGTGCCAATCCAACTCCTGAGTTGCTGTGACGAAGACCCACGGTTGAACCACGAAGTGACGCTGGCATCAGGGTTCAACGGCCAGACGATGGACCTGCATGACCTCATCCAGCATTGCAAAGACTACCCGCTCGACAAGCGGATCAGGAATACCCAGTATGCCAACAGGTTGACGAGCTACTACGAGGAGCGCGGGGTCCCTGTCAACCTGAACATACCGGCAAACCTTTGTGGTTGGGACCCCCTTGGAATGAAGATAGTGATGGCCATACTTGCCTGCCTGTTGGCCGCCGAGCAGGGCGCCAGGCACCTGGACATAGGTGTAACGCCTACCTGCCATCTGGTGCACGACGTAGCGGGGCTGAAGCAGGTGCGGGCATTGACCAATGAATACCTTCACCGCTTCGGGTACAACGACGTTACCGTCTCTGTCGCATGCAGTTCATGGCAGGGTGACTGGCCCAGGGACCTCTACCGCGCCGCAAGCCTGTTGTCGATATGCGCCTCGATAAGCGTGCTCGGCGGCGTCGACTATCACATGTTGAGGTCAGTCCAGGAGGCACGTGCCATACCCAATAAAGAATCGAACCTTGCCGCTCTTCGCATCGGGCAACAGGTGATCGCCACGCTGGGAAAACAAAGGCTATCAGAAAGCGACGAACTCAAGCTGGAACAGGAAATGATAGCCAAAGAGGTGAGGGCTATCGTCGACCGTGTGATCGAGTTGGGTCAGGGAGACATCATTGCCGGCGAATTGAAGGCAGTCCAGACCGGAGAATTGGACGCAGCCTTTCCCTGCTGGATTCACGTGAAGGGCAAGGTGCTCCCGGTCAGGGATGCAACCGGGGCTATCCGCTATCTGGACCATGGCAATCTGCCATTGCCCAAAGACGTCATTGAATATCACAGGCAGAAGATAGCTGAGAGAGAAAAGGCGGAAAAGAGAAAGGCCGACCTGGAAATGGTGATCGAGGACGTGGTCTGCATCTCAAGGTAAGGGGGCAAAATGATTACTAAGGCGTTGGCCGAATTCATTGTCCGCACGGGGTATGACAACTTACCGTCCGAGGCAATCGCCGCTGCCCGCAGGCACACCTTGGACTGTCTGGGGGTCACTGTGCTCGGGTCTGCAGAAGATACCAGTCGCAAAGTCCTTGATTACGTCGAAGAGTCTGGTGGAAAGCCGGAGTCAAGCATCATTGGATCGAGGTTGAAGACCAGCACATCAATGGCGGCGCTGGCAAACGGCACGTCCGCCCATGCCCTTGACTACGACGACTATGCCCAGAGTTGGCTTGGACATCCTACAGCAGCAGTTCTTCCTGCTGTCCTGGCCCTGGGCGAAAGAGAAAGAATCGGTGGCAAACAGGTAATCGAGGCACTGGTAATCGGTTGGGAGGTGGGAGCAAGGCTTATTACCTCCATCGGCTTTGGTTTCTCGGAGGTAGGCTGGCACACCACCGGAGTGATTGGGACGTTGGGGGCCACCGCGGGCGCAGCCAGGGTCTTGCGTCTGAATCAACAACAAGTCCTGAGGGCTTTGGGGATTGCCGCTTCCATGGCCAGCGGTCTGAGGGTGAACTTCGGCACGGATACCAAACCCCTTCACGCAGGAAAAGCGGCGAGCAACGGGGTCATGGCTGCAACTCTGGCCAGAAAGGGTTTCACAGCTAACGAGAGTATTTTCGATGGACCTCTTGGCCTGACAAAAGTCATGGCTGGAGAACTGCCGGATGAATCTCTCTGGGCAAGTCGCCTGGGCTCTTCTTTCGATATTGTCTCCCCCGGGGGCGCGATTAAGCCATATCCCAGTTGCGGTCTGACCCACCGCAGCATTAACGCGATGCTGGATCTCGTCAAAGAAAAGAAGATACGTGCCGAGGACGTTGTTGAAATCGAGTGCATAATGCACCCTGTGGGGCCAAAAGTCCTGATTCACGCTCGGCCCAAGACCGGGTTGGAGGGAAAGTTCAGCATGGAGTATTGCATGGCGGCCGCAATACTTTATGGCGAAGTGACGCCCCGCCAATTCACAAACGAAAAGGTTCAGGAACCCAATGCCCAGGAGCTTGTCAGAAAATTCAAATACGTGCATCCGCACTACGGGCCAGGCGTGGAGAAAGCACCGGACTTCCCTCTGGGTCTGCCTCAAATAGTGAAGGTCAAAACGCGTGACGGGAAAGAGTATTCGCACCAGGTGACTTTCCCAAAGGGTGATCCTCAGAATCCCTTGACCAATGAGGAGTTGGCGAAGAAGTTCCGGGACTGCGCGCAGGCTCTTCCAGCTAAACAAATCGAAAGGTCACTTGAGCTCATCTTCGGGCTGGAATCGGTCCCTGATGTCGGGCAACTGCTGGATGCCATCGCAGCCAATCAAGAAACAGCAGGAATACATTGAGAAAAGGTTAAAGATGAAACAACTGCTTTCAGGAGTTCGCGTTCTGGACCTGTCGCGCTTCGTAGCCGGGCCCTTTGGAACGATGATACTCGGAGACCTGGGTGCAGAGATAATCAAGATCGAGGTCCCCGGAGGGGATGAGACCAGGATGGTCCCGGGACCGAAGCTGAACGGGGAAAGCTTCGACTTCATGTCCCGTAACCGGAACAAAAAGAGTGTCAGTCTCGACCTGAAGACACCTCTTGGCAAACAGGCTTTCATCGACCTCGTCAGGATTTCGGATGTGGTGTGGGACAACTACCGGGTAGGAGCGATCGAGAGATTGGGGGCCGACTACGACTCCGTGAAGAAGATCAATCCGCGCATTATTTCCTGCTCGGTTACCGGCTACGGTCCTACCGGTCCGTACCGCGATGCTCCCTCGTATGACTCGATAATCTATGGTTTGAGCGGACTGATGAGCCTGACGGGCCATCCGGGCGGCCCTCCCGTCAAGCCTGGCCCCGCCTTCTGTGACATGATACCCTCTATGTACGCCGTCATAGGAGTTCTGGCAGCCCTGCTGGAGCGAGCGCAGACCGGCGCGGGCAAGCGGATTGAAATAAGCATGTTGGATGCTGCCATATCCATGCTGGCGCAGTACGTTCCATTCTATTTCATGGGCGGCGGAATCCCCAGGGCAATGGGTTCCGGACACATAGCTTCTGTTCCGCACGGGGCCTATCCCACGAAGGACGGCTATGTTGTGATAGGACCCTGCTGGCCCAGGATCGCCAAAGTCCTCGGCGCGCCGGAACTGATGGATGACCCGCGCTTCGCCACGAGGGAATCACGCGTAACGAACCGGGTCGTCCTCGATTCTCTCCTTTCCGACCTGTTCCGCAAGGCAAATACCGCGGACTGGGTGGAGTTGCTCCACGTTGAGGACATCGGCGCCGCACCACTCAACAATGTGGAGCAGGCGCTTCATGATCCCCAGGTGGTACATGACAAAATCATCCTGAACGTGCAGCACGTTTTGGGGGGAGAGGTGAAACTGGCCGGCAGTCCGATAAGGATTCCCGGAGACACGGAGAAGCCAGATATGTCGCCGCCGCTGGTGGGCCAACATACTGACGATGTCCTGGGCGGTCTTTTGAACTACTCCGGCGCAACAATACAGAAGCTGAAGAAGGAGCAGCAGGAACACGCGGAGGAACTGGATGGCCATATCCACAAAGTGTTCTCAAAATTGGAGCAACCGCAAAGCGAGTCTTCAGGAGCTCCCAAATAAGAACGGGTAGCAGGTCAGAAAACTGGTGCAGTGTCCCGGTGATTGCTTTGCAGCCCACCGACCAACGGTTTGTCATTCCCGCGGAAGGCGCGAATCCAGACCCGGTAGCCTGGATTCTGGATCAAGTCCGGAAAGACAATATTGTATAGCTGTCGCTGAGAGAGACACCACGCCAGTCGGGCGTTACCACGCTCGTGCTCAATATCGGCAGGAGAAAAGAATGGATTTCAGGTTCACCGAGGAACAGTTGCTCTATAAAGCAACGGTGGAGAAACTCGTCAAAGAGAAGATAGAACCTTTGCTGGCACGGCACCCGTCCGAGGCGCCATTGCCCAAAGAAGCAGTATTGCAGATACTGGGATGGGTGCAGCCGCTGGGATTTATAGGAGCGCGAATTCCGCAGGACGCCGGGGGGTCCGGCCTGGACCTGATTTCACTCGGGATCGCAAACGAACTCATTCCCTATGACGCCATTGTTGCGCCAAGGACAAATGCCACGTTAACGGCCCGTATTTATTACGGAGGAAGCCCGGAGCTTCGACTGAAATACTTGCCGCCCGTTCTGAAGGGAGAGTTCGTCGGCGCCAGCGCTGCCAGCGAGCCCAATGTTGGCTCCGACCCCACAGGGATAGAAACAAGAGCCGTGCTGGACAAAGGCGATTACGTTCTGAACGGGACCAAGGTCTGGGCAACTAACGCGGACATCTGCGACCTCCTGCACGTTGTGGCTGCTACGGGAAAAGACGAACGGGGACGCAACGTACTCACGCGTTTCATTGTCGAAAGAAAGAAGTCCCCCTTTGAGGCCAGGCCCATGAGAATGCTGGGCCATGACCAGGGCCACCTGTGCGAGGTTGTGCTGGACAATTGCCGGGTACCCAGGGACAACGTAGTCGGATTGCCGGGCGACGGTCACAGGGTCCTCACAATCACATGGATGACCCAGAGGCCTCTTATTGGATTGCTCGCGGTCGGTCTCGCCCAGAGAGCCCTCGACGCCAGCATAATATACGCCAAACAGAGAAAGCAGTTTGGCAAGCCGATAGCCAGTTTTCAACTCATACAAGACATGATTGTGGAGATGTCTGCCCTCGTGGAAGCCAGCAGGCTGCTTTCTTACAAAGCCCTGTCACTGCTGCAAGCGGGTGAAAAATGCCCTAAAGAATCTTCCATGGCCAAATACTGGGCTACGGAGGCTGCGGTAAAGGTCACCTCCATGGCCATACAGATACACGGAGCATATGGCCTCTCGAAGGAATACCCGCTTGAGAAGTACTTCCGCGATGCCAGGATGCTTACCATCCCGGACGGGACAACGCAAATTCAAAAACTGATTGTCGGGCGTGAAATCCTTGGAATAAGGGCGTTCGCATAGAATGTCAGCGGAGCTGCAATAGTGGACCTGGCATTATTAGTAGATTTTGGCAGCACGTTCACAAAACTGGTCCTTGTCGACCTGGAAGGTGAATCGTTGCTGGCTACGGCGCAATCTCCAAGCACCGTTACCGACAATATGATGAACGGCTTCAACGAGGCCCTTGAGAAGCTGCTCAAGGCCCCGGAGGTCGTGAAAAGGGGTATCCAGCCGGACAGGATTTCGAGGAAGCTGGCCTGCAGCAGCGCCGCCGGGGGTCTCAGGCTGGTCGCCGTTGGCCTGGTCCCTCAGTTGACGCTGGAGGCGGCCAGAAGAGCCGCCCTTGGCGCCGGAGCAAAAGTCGTTGGATCGTATTCCTTTTCCCTGACACGGGACGATGTGAAGGCGATCGAGCAGAAGCCTTGCGACATCATTCTGCTCAGCGGAGGGACCGACGGCGGCAACTGCGATGTGGTGACTCACAACGCCAGGGCATTGGCAGCTTGCAGCCTGGATGTTCCTTTCGTGGTTGCTGCCAACAGAGTGGCAGCTTCGGACGTTGCGGAAATATTGCGGTCGGCGGGAAAAGAAGTCGAAGTAACCGAGAACGTCCTTCCTGAGTTGGACAAGATCAACGTCGAACCTGCACGCAATGAAATAAGGTCAGCCTTCGTTAAGAGGATCGTCAAGGCAAAGGGTCTTGACAAGGCACAGGAATACCTTGGTGGGGTCCTTATGCCTACGCCCATGGCTACTCTGAAAGCAGCCCAGTTGCTTGCCGATGGTACGAACGATGACAAGGGGTTGGGTGAACTCATGGTGGTTGAAGTGGGTGGAGCCACTACTAACGTGCATTCAGTTGCGTCAGGGGGACCGACAAGGGGCCATGTGATGGTCAAGGGCCTGCCCGAACCCTACGCGAAAAGGACCGTTGAGGGGGACCTGGGGATAAGGTACAACGCAGCGACCATCGTGGATATCGCAGGCGAGGACCGCATACGCAGGAATACCCCGGGGGGAGACACCCTCAAGCCTTCTGAAATACGGATTCGGGCAGAACAGCTTTCGGCGAACGTAGGAATCGTCCCTGAGACCGACATGGATTTCATGATAGATGTTGGACTTGCGCGCGTCGCTGTCCAGATCGCTTCGGAACGGCATGCCGGAACGCTTACCGAAATCCCCACCCCCATGGGTACTGCTTTGGTACAGTATGGCAAAGACCTTACCGACATTAAGAGCATTATCGCTACAGGGGGCGTCTTCGCTCACGGACGCATGCCCGAAGTAATCGTTCAGGGGGCTTGTTTCAGTCCGGACCAACCACTTTCGCTGAGACCAAGAGGACCCTGTTTCATGGTGGACCGAAGCTACGTCCTGTTCGCAATGGGTCTGTTGTCAGAAACGACGCCGACCACGGCGCTCAGGATTGCCAAGAAATCGCTGGGAAAGTGTCCCGCCTAGTATACAATGCCTTATCTCACTGATATAATCCGGGAAGTGTACACTACATGTCGATATTGTGACGTATATGTGCATTACCAGGCAGTCATGCGCCGCACTGCGTGAGAACTCAGGCAAAGAGAACAGGGAAAGATTTGGAAGGAGAACGTAAATGAGGAATACAAGGATACAAATAGTGCTTGTCCTGGCTGCACTGATAGCGGTCCTGGTGTCCGGTTGCACCAAGACCTCTTCAACAACCACCAAGCCCACGACCGCCACACAGGCGACCACGGCACAGCCAACCACCGCTGCGAAACAGACGACCGCAGCAAGTTCGACCGCCGTGGCAACGTCATCAACAGCGGCCACAACCACAACAAGGACTCTTAAGCCACTCCCCAGCCTGATTAGAATGTCTGGCCGTCCAGGTACCGGCGGCGGCAACTCCGCACTGGCTTTTACGGACACTTTGACAAAGCAACTCGGAGTGAAAGTCAGCATGGAGACTGCTGCGAGCGAACTCGAGACCGTTGCCGCAATGAGGGCCGGCCAGGCGGATATCAGCGTATTGGGCGGCAGCACCTTGACGGCCCCGATCCTGGGAACAGGTGACTTCGCCCGTCCCGAATGGGGCCCCCAACCCTTGCGGACTATCACGGCAGGCGGTTCGACTATCGTCGTAGTCTTCACCACCAAGAAATCAGGCATCAAGACATACGCTGACGTGAAAGGAGCGCGAGTAGCCTTCTATCCCAATTCCGCCACTCGAAACGATACCACCGCCCAGTTCCTTGAGGCAATGGGGCTGACGTGGAACGATGTGAAGAAGGTCAACGTCGACGCCCCAGAACAGATGGTCCAGGCGGTTACCGATGGGATCATCGACGTGGGCATGACGAGCATCGGCGCAGCCCTGATACAGCTAGATGCCACTGCCGGCTTGTACGTTATCCCATTCAAACCCACGCCTGAACGTGAGAAGGCCATGTACGAGAAGACTCCCTGGTTTGTCCCGCATACCTACAAACCAGGCGAACTCATCGGCGTGACCGAGACGATGACCTTGCCGAGCACTCCGCAGTACCTGGTGACGATGAGCACCATGGACGATGACCTGGCTTATCGCCTCGCCAAGGCTGCCTACGAAGTGGTGGAGGACACTAAGGTCCTCAAAGACGCAGGCTGGACAAAGAAGGACGCCGCTTTCATTCCTGCCGTCCCCCCCTACCACCCCGGAGCGATCAGGTTCTATAAAGAAATCGGACTCTGGGGATCCGCGCACGACAAGTTCCAGCAGGATGCAATTCAGGCTGAGCAGCAACGATTGGCAGCGTGGAAGGCAAAGCAGGGGAAGTAGAGGCATGCAGCTTGTTTGCCAACTGGTGTTGGCAAATAAGCTGCCCCATCCAGGAACACCGTGCCCTTCCTGAATGAAAGGGGACTCCGGGGGAACTATGTCTGCTCTCGGCGGTTGGAGGAACACGAACAGCGTCCGCTGCTGACCCTTCAACCGCCGATGACTCTCAGTCTCTACCGCTTTCCTGGCTGGAAAGGGCGGCGTAGCAGGGGGTAATGAACAATGGCTGGCAATCCAAACAAGACCGTGAAGACCGTGACCAGCATCCTGGCCTCAGCAGGAGTTCTGTGGAGTGTCTTTTACGTGCTCGGCGGTGCACCGAGATTGAATGTTCCTATCGGCCTCCTCCAATTCCTGCACGTCGGGGCATCACTATTCCTCCCTTTGGTCTTCATACTTCGTCGCGCCACAAATGCAGCATCACGCGACCGGGTCCCCTGGTATGACATTGTCGCTGCGGTCCTGGCCTTCTTGATCCCGCTCTATCTCATGACTCATTACCGGCAGTCTCAGTATGGAGCCTGGGCTTTTTCGCCGCCGACGCTGGTGGTCTACCTTGGGGTGATCATGGTCGCCCTTGTTATCGAAGGGACAAGGCGGGCCGCCGGTACGTTCATGGCAACGGCAGCTCTCTTGTTGGCGTTGTCGCCTCTTTACGTCCATTTCCTGCCCGGGATATTCAAGGGCGCAACGTTCGGCATCCACAGGATAGTTGGCACTCTGTTCATCAGTGCAAACGGTATGTTCGGCTCAGTAATGAGCGTCTTCATTCTGACATTCCTGTTGTTCATTTTTTTTGGCGTCGTACTGCAGGCGGCTGGCGCCGGTCGATTCTTCACCAATATCGCGTTGGCCCTGCTTGGAGAAACAAGGGGTGGAGCGGCCAAGGTTGCTGTGATCGCCAGTTCCCTCTTCGGCACCGTTTCCGGCAGCGCCACGGCAAACGTAATGGTCTCCGGTTCTTTCACCATACCCATGATGAAAGCATCGGGTCTGCCGGGAGAACGTGCCGCCGCCATCGAGGCAGCAGCATCAGAGGGCGGAATACTCATGCCGCCTGTAATGGGCGCGGTGGCGTTCGTCATGGCCGACTTTCTCGGCATACCTTATTGGCGTGTTGCCGTGGCAGCCGCAGTCCCCGCGGTCCTTTATTACTGGTGCCTCTTTTGCCAGGTCCACAGGTATGCTGTTAACCATGGGCTGCGCGGCGTACCGCGCGACCAGGTCCCTCCTCTGGGAAGGACAGTAATCGAAGGGTGGCACATTCCCGCGACATTCGTTGTTCTTGTTCTGACTCTTTTCGTACTCAAGATCTCGCCGGGGCAGGCTGCATTGTGGACCACGATATCGCTGTTCCTGTTCACAGCGCTGAACAAGTTCACGAGGTCCGGCATCGTGAAGGTGATCAGGGAATCAGCGGATTCGGGAAGGATTTTCGCGCAGCTCGCTCCAATCATATTGGCCGTTGGGCTTATTATTGGCGGCCTCGACCTGTCTGGGCTGTCAGTCTCCGTCGTGCAGTGGATGGGCGGAATCGCCTCAAACAACGTCGCGACAGCCCTTCTGGTAGTGGCGGCGGCGAGTTTCGTTCTGGGGACCGGGCTCCCGGCGATGGCGGTCTACATTCTTCTGGCCATATTGTTGGCCCCGGTGCTTGAAGGAATGGGACTTAATCGAATAGCGGTGCACCTTACCATCCTCTATTGGGGGATACTGTCGGACTTCACTCCTCCCACAGCCATAACCCCGTTTGTCGCCGCCGGTTTCGCCGATGCTTCCCCTCTGAAGACAGCGTTACATACAATGCGCTTCGGTGTCGTAATATTCCTGGCGCCGCTATTCTTCGTATTTCGTCCGGTCCTGATACTTCAAGATTTCCAGCTCTTGCCTTTCATGCTGCTTTTCCTGTTTGCAGTGGTCGGTCTGTGGCTACTGGCCCAGGCATTGGAAGGGTATGCGCCTCCCGAGACATCGACACAGCGCTGGATGAGGCTTGCTTGTCTTGTCGGAGCCGGGATGATACTGAGTCTGGTCTGGTATATTCAGATTGCAGGCGTCCTGGTGGCGGCTGCCATTGTCCTTGTCGGGCGGGCCGGCGATTCGGCCGCGCGACGCGCAGATGTCAAGCGTCAAACAGCAGAAAGCACAGGACCCCAGCCATGACGCACTTCTTCTAAGCACGCGTACTCGCCGAATGAATTGGACAGGTGAACACTATGCAGATAACACAGTTGCTTGCTGAGTTTGGCCTGAGCATGAGCTTTCAGCAACTGCCCGGAGAAGCGGTAGACAAAGCCAAACTCCTGATGTTGGACTCCATGGGTTGCGCCCTGGGAAGCTACTCGGTTGAGCGGGGAAGAATAGCAGTCGAATTCGCTGATGAGTTGGGTGGAAAGACCGAAGCTCACATCATCGGAGGCCGCAAGACCTCTTGCTGCGCGGCTTCCTTTGCTAACGGTGAACTGATTAACGCTATGGACTTTGATGCGCTGAACCTCCCCCCGGGTCACTCTTGTGCGTATGTGCTTCCACCGTGCTTCGCGATAGGGGAATCAGTACACGCATCAGGCAAAGACCTCATTACGGCAGCCGTGCTGGCACAGGAGATTGCCGGCAGGGTCACCGGTTCGATTGCCCAGTTGCGGCTGCCGACCAGTTCCCCACCCTACTACGAGGAGTCGCCGCGGTTCACCCATGCATCGAGTCTATTTGGTGGGGTTGCGGGAGCGTGCAGACTCCTCGGGCTCAATGCAATACAGACCGCAAACGCTTTCGGCATTGCAGGAGCAAGCGTGCCTGTTCCGGCAGGTACGAAATGGGAGCACCTGACAGGGCCGCATGTCATGACCAAGTACAATGCGTGGGCAGGGTGGGCATCCCTGTTAGGCGTCACAACAGCTCTGATAGCCAGGAAGGGGTTCACTGGCGATACGAGCATCTTCGATGGAGACGACGGGTTCTGGAAGATCGTCGGCTCCCCTTTCTTCAAACGGGAACGCCTGACCGGCGGCCTCGGCAAGACGTGGCACATCAACAACGTGCAGTTCAAGGCCTATCCCGTGTGCGGCGCGAACCACGCCGGAATAGACGGCATCAGAAGGATCATGCAGGAGAACGAGCTCAAGCCTGAGGAAATAGCGGAAATAGTTATCAAGGGCGATCCCCTCGCATTGACACCGAACCGTGCTGGAGATGTGGTTGAGAGTTTCGCGGATACCCAATTCCGAAACAGCTATATATGTGCCGTCGCAGCCTACCATGGCGACAGTCCGGGACCGCACTGGCAACTGCCCTCGACTTTCAACGACGAAAGAATACGGGCCTTGATGGGAAAGGTGAGGACGGAATCGCACGAGAGGGCGGGTGAACTCATTGCCGGGAGGATCAGGGAAGGCAAGCTGGGCAAGTTTGAGAATACGGTTGTTGAAATAACCGCAAGATGCCGGAAGTTCTCCTGCGAAGTGGCCATACCCAGGGGCAGGCTTGGGAACCCTCTGACTGAAGAGGAACTGAAGGCAAAATTCAGGGACAACGCCCGTTATTCCGCTATCACCGCCAAAAAGAGTGAAGAAGCTCTGGGCATGCTGTCCTCTTTGGAGGAACTTAAAGATGTTTCAGAGCTGTTCACCCGGTTGGGGACGCCGGACTAACGTCTAATTCCCCCCGGTGACCAGTGGATGCGAGGATGACATCTTCCTCGGCAGGGGAGCGCCCTGCAACGGCAATTGGGTCTCCGGCACCGGCCATCCCCATTTCCTTCTGTTTGAAATGTAGTAGGCATGTCCGTGCTTCTTCGTCTCGTAACCCCCCATCAGGAAGTTGTCTTCATTGAGAGGCCATGTCATGATGTAGTTTGCCTTCAGCGCGGCCTCGACAATCTGTTTGCCAATCTCGTTGCGAATAATCAGGGCGGATTTCCCCATGCTGCCTCTTCTCATCTCAGGATAGAAGTAGTCTCCCACCGACACATCGGCCAATTCGCTCGAATAGTCGTAGCAGACGGCACAGCGGTCCCGCTTGAACTTGAGGCACTGCATGATGTATTCAATGCTTGCAGCAGTTACTGTCCTGCCGTCCTTAGAGATTACGGTGAACCTGCCAGGATATTCTCCCGCTCTGTACCAGAGCTTGGAGACTTCACCGACTGGTACGCCTATAACTTCCTCGACCATGTGTTCGGTCCCCTGGTAGCTGCAATTTGAGCCGCAACAAAGCCCGATGCAGAGCTTCACGCTTTCCAATAGCTTCTTTGGCCTGCCCAAAGCCTTCATCTTTCGCAAGGCATGAATATGACATGGGCACCCAACGAGGGCCAGTTTGCTGAAGCCTTGCCTTACTGCGTCGCCCAGTATTGAGACGGTCGGGATCATAGTGAGCTTTGTCTTGCCGCAGGCAATCACTTCCTGCCGGTTGGTCGCGATTTGAGGTACCATCCTCCATGGCCGCTCCTTGTCCATTCCGGCGACGATAGCCCCGTCTATTATTCCTTGCTCCAGGGCGCATGCTAGCAGGGCCGGTATGGCGCCACCGCTCGCTCCAGCGGACCGTATCTCAGGATCTACGGCGCTGGCGGTGAGGAACTCCTGCGCTATCCCCAGCACCTCCTCGTGTCCGCCCAACTTTCGTGGCCTGCCGAAAGTGACGCGGTCGAGGTCCAGCATGGGAATGTCTTTTCCCGGGCATGTCTGCTCACACAAAGTGCATTTGGGCGGACATTCCCCGTGCAATTCCGGTTCTTCCGTGTCTATGTTCATCGACACATGCTGGCCGGGACAGACGGCGGCGCAAGCCCCGCAATCAGCGCACAGACCGATGCCGATGACGTTCTTCTTCAGAGCAACAAATCCTGACATTATGCCTCCTCGATGACTATTCATTATCTTCAGTCTGGCCCTTCGTGAATGGGGCCAACAAGGGAGTCAAGTAATGCCCTGGCGGAGAAGGCTATTGTGACCGCCTTCCTTCCTGGCAGCGCATACTTGCCAACAATACCACTGGAGTTACGTTTTTGCAATGCATCGGATACCCCCGATTGTATGCGGGGTCTACGGCAATGACGAGGTCAGGGACCGTTGTGTGCGGGACAGATAAGACCTAATCGGCTTGTCCAGTCAGCCAATCGATCTTCAAGTGATAGTCAGGATTGATTTTCCGAAACTCAGGGGCGCCTGTGACCAGAGAAGCGCTTTTTACCTGCGACAGGGCAGCGGCAAAACAGTCAGCGTAAGCTATCGGACAATCCGCCTTCAGATGGGCTGCGGCGAGGGTAAGAGCCCGGTCAGCATCCACAATCTCAACAGGCAATTCATCAATGCGGGCCAGAGTCTGCTGAGCTTTGCGGAGACCTCTTTCACGTTCCACGATATACATGACCTCACCAAGGTTTACCACGCACACGTACAGATGGCACCCGCCATCTGCTGCCATTCGCAGGAGGTCGCTGACCCGGTCGCTTCCCTGTTCGGCCCCCAGATAGGCGAGGATAGCGTAGCTGTCCAGAACGTACTTACCGGCCTGCGGCAAGCTACTTTCCCCGTTGCGCGTCTTGCCGCCGTGATCTCGTCAACGCCTTGACCAGGGACGCCCTGCCCTTCAGCATGCCCAATGTGTTTCTGACCGGGTCATCCGAAGCTGGCACGATAGATATGATGCCGCCATAATCAACGACATGCACTCTGTCGCCCTTCTTGATACCGTAGCGCTCCCGTAACTCCTGCGGTATCACAACCCATCCCTTTTCAGAAACCGTTGAAGAATTCATGACATCTCCCTGTATGTCCTGTCCGACATATAGTATATACCCAACAAGAAGTAATAGCTACTGAGTCGTTTTCCGGGCGAGGGACAAAGAGTGGGGCAGTGTCAACTGCCGGGGCTTAATTACTCTCCGGGGGTCCCGTCATCAACTCCATGATTCCCTCGTCAGATACGCCGGACGGAATGGGGCGTACCTGGCAATGGTACCATTGGCGTCAAGTGGTTTCGGGGAACGGGACGGATTGCATCGGTACTTCGGGCACTCGCGGATGATGTTCCTCACAAGCCCTGAGCCCTTCGATTACGCCCGGGGTGGACTACGTGAAGGGCGTTACAGTTACTGTGCCGCCCTGTCATGACTCTGCTATACTAGGAATCCGGGGAATCCAGGAGGCAGTCCCTTGGTACAGGAACAGAGAGCAACTGCCCAAATAGTATGTACCGGCATCGCCGAACTGCCCGATATTCTGGCCTCATTATCCGGAGAAAACAGGGACCTCTTCGACCGCATCTTCGATGTCAATGCAGTAACTGGCTATCTGGACCCCCCGCCGGATATGTTGCCCTGGATAAGCCAGCAGTTCGGGACCGTGGACGGAGTCGTCGAACAGAAGATAACCCGGGTCACTAATCGCATCACCTTCGAGGGGGCTCTTTACAACAGGCTGCGCGCCTCTCGCCCCATCGAGATGTACGAGAAGCTAAGCATTCAGGCATCGATCATAGACAGCTCGCGCACAGATGCCCTCAGCGACCCTCTGAGAATGACTCCGGAAGACCAGTTTGGCAGGGTCAAGGGAAAGTACTGCGTGACTGCAAGCAACATCGCCAAGTACGATGGATTCCACGGCCTCGTGATATTCGATAACCCAAACCCCCTGAACTTCGACCGCGAGCAGGTGCACGACTACATGGATACAGCGTGGCAGTGGGCGCAACGGGCGCACCGTTATGACTCCGATGCCAGGTACTACTTCTTCATGTGGAATTGCCTGCGCCGCGCCGGCGCCAGCCTGCTGCACGGACATTGCCAGATGACTCTGAGCCGCAAGTCGCACTACGCCAGGATCGAAAGCCTCAGGCAGGCTGCCCTGAGGTATAGAGAGAAGTTCGGCACGAGCTACTTCGATGACTTATTCCGCGCACACGATATGCTGGGGCTGGCTCTGGAGAAGGATGGAGTGCGGACGCTCGCTTATCTCACGCCGGTGAAGGAAAAAGAGGTCATGGTCATCGCTCCGGAGCACGATGACCGCCTGAAGGATGCGGTATATGAAATGTTGTCCGCATTGAGGGACGCCATGAATGTCACCTCTTTCAACCTTGCCATGGCAATGCCTCCGCTTGCCCCTGCGCCGGAAGACTGGCATGGGTTCCCGGTCATCGCGCGGGCGGTAGACCGTGGCCAGCCCAAATCGGCTTCCTGCGACATCGGCACCATGGAGCTTTACGCTGCATCGGTGATCTCCAGCGACCCCTTCCAGGTAGCGCGTCTCCTCATGGGCAAGGAATGGAGAGGCCTGTTCCAGGAGTAGTGACTGCTCCCCACCCGCAGGACCGAAGCAATCCGTCAAGAGAGACCGTCACACAGGTCTTCCCAACCGGGATTGACAGACTCGATCAGGCGGTTCTTCCGAGCCCTGGAACTCCCTTTCAGCCTTTTCTCCCTTGTTATGGCGCTTTCGACACTGTCGAAAACCTCGTAATACACCAGCTTGTTGATTCCGTACCTGGCGGTGAATCCGGGGACCAGCTTTTCCTTGTGTTGATAGACTCGCGCCGGCAGATTACTGGTCACACCTGTGTACACTGCAACGTTGGTACTGTTAGTCATAATGTACACATAGTATTGCTATCGTTTCGCGCTATTCATCTGCTCCCCACAAACAAAAGGGGGGCGGACCGCTTGGCGGTCCGCCCCCCTTCTCCATGTTCCCCGGGCTGTTGCCAGCCCGTTTGCCCTCTCTAGAGCGTGATGGTGACAGTCTTCTTCGCCACCCCGTCGATGCTGATCGTCACGGTGACGGTCTTCTTGCCGGAGAGAGGCGTCAATACAGTTGAGGCCTTTCCGGAGGCATCGGTGGTCAGAGACGAAGAGGGCGCCACAACGCCAGCCGGCACATCGATCTTGACCCTGAGGCCGGAGACGGCCAGCGGGGTCTTTCCGGATGCATCCATTAGCTGGATGTCCAGCCTGGTGCCGGGATTCGGGGCGCCGGGCGTGGCGTCCGATGCAGTGACCTTCAGGCTCATCGGGACCAATGCCAGGGCGCTGGTCTCGAACGAGCGAGACGTGGTGTCATCAGGCAAGTCGCCGTCGCGCACCTTCGCCGTGATGGCATAGGAGCCCATGTCCTTCGGGGTCCAGATTATCGGTACGGTCCGGCTGGCGGAGGGCATCAGGCCTGCCACCGGCACCGACTTGACCGATTTCCCGTTGGCATAGAGTTCCAACGTGAAGCTGGCACGCTCATTGCCGTCATTGGCAACCGTTACCTTCACAGGTGATGCCTTGCCAGTGGTGGAGATCGGCGCCACGTCGACCGACCTGACCGAAACGTCGGTGATAGACAGGTCGACCATGATGATCTGAGTCTTGACATCGTTGGCTGAGTTGATGTCAGACCAGGGACTCCAGGAGGTGGTGCTTCCGCCAAGCTCTGCCTTGAGGTACAACGAACCTGCACCGGAAGGCGTCCAGTTGAAGGTGAGCACCTTGTTCGTGCCCGGCCGCAGGCTGAGGATCGACTGCGGCGTCCCGATTGCCGTCCAAGAACCGGTGCCGGATGTGGACCAGGACAACCTGGTCTTCAGGGACTCTGTCGTGGTGCCAAGGTCTTGCACAGTAACCTTGACAGTGTTGACGCGTCCCTTCTTGGGCTTGGGGAGTCCGGTCGGCGGAGTGACGGTTATAGAGGTCACGCCGATGTCCTTGCCGGACACGTTGAAGTTGGTGGTACGGGTGTTGTTGGCCAGGTTGGCTTCGAAAGGCACAGGCTCAACCCGGACTGTGACGTTGACCCTGCCCACAAAGTCCGCGGTCCAGATGGCGGATACGTTGGCATTGGCGCCTGGCGCGAGTGATTCGATCATCTCGTTGCCAACCAGGCTCTCACCGATGAGGAAGTTGACCATCACTCCGCTGAGGGGCAGGTGTCCCACGTTGGCCACGTTGGCCGTTAGGGTTACATCCCCACCGTAAACGGGAGCTGCCGGGCTGATCCCAACCGATGCTACGGATACGTCGGTGCCGGCTTCAACGTCAACCGTGGCGCTGGCCACATCATCATCGTAGTTCATCTGGCCGGGCAGGTCGGAGCCCTGGGCCTCGATGGAGAAGTTGTCTCCTACTGCTTCTGGGGTCCATTCAATTGTGATGGTACTCGTATCGCCTGAGCCCAGAGGACCGACGAGGACCGGGTCTCCGTAGGCTTCCCCGTCGAAGTAGAAAGTCACGGAGTAGTCATCAGGCAGATCGAGCGCACCGTTGTTAGTTACGGTCACGCTTACCCAGTGCGGGACTCCGGTGTATACCGTATCCACGGCCTTTGAGCCCGCCCTGCTCGGAGCGACATCCGAAACCTGCAGGTCGGACAGCGCGACTTCGGCGCCGACTTCGAGGCTAATCTTCAACGTCTTTTCGTTATCGTCGGCGTTGGACTCTTTGGGTGAGACCGGCACGGATGCCACAACCAGGTAGTCGTGGATGAAGCCGCTCGGGTCGCGGTGGGGATTTCCCGCCGGCCTCGGGTCGGGCACCAGCTCGGGCATTATGCCCAACTGGGCGTCAGCTTCCGTGCCCGGGTTCAGCCTCTCGATGAGAGCCTCTCCAAGTGTGATCGGGTCGTCAAGCTCAAGCTTGGGGTTGGGGTAGCCCTCCTCGCCCGGCGATGTTGCTACCTCGCGGAGTATGGGATAGGCCGAGAAGCTGACAACCACGTCCCGCAAGGCCTCATCGCCTTCGTTTTTCACTGTGGCCGTGAGCAGGACTTCCTGGCCCGTAAGGAATGCTGCCGCAACGTCCGCTGTGAGGCCGGTGATGGCAATGTCAGTTGCCGGTATGGTCGACCCATGCCCGTGGTTAGGGCCAGTATCATTGATGTCCCAGATGCCGCCTGCCGACTGCACCACTTTCATGGCGCCATCGTCGACCATCGTTACCAGGTAGAGTATCTGGAACATCGACGCACCATCCGGTCCCCCGTTGAGACCGATATTGTAGGTCTCCATCAGGGGGCTCCAGGTCCTGGTGGCGCGGTTCCAACTGAAGAGGAACAACTGTCCGCCTGGTCCGCCTGCCCCGGCTGAGGCCGCCTTGACCATGGCTGCCTTCATCCTGGAGGTATCGACTCCGGGCAGCCGCCTGGCCAGCTTGCTCAGGTCGGCAGCCCTGGCCGCCTTGAGCGACTCAGGACCGGCATTGGCGTAGGCGAAACCAAACGCCATGTAGTCAGCTCCGATGTCGTTGGCAAACGGCCCTGTGTAGCCGGTGGTGCTATCTTCATCCGCGTCCAGCATCAGCACCGACACTACTGGTGAATCTATGGGCAACTCGCCGTAGAACTTGGTGACGAACATCAAGGTGTCGCGCGTCGCTTGTACCCGGACTTCGCTGATGTCCACCTTTCTACCGTCGTTGCCTTCCTTCTGGTCTTCGGGATCGGTGATGATCACCCGCAGAGGCGGCGCGACGTTCACCTCGACCGGTATGCGGTATGACCGTTTCGCGGGATCGTTGGAGGTGACAACAAGCTCGGCGTGGTAGCGCCCGATATCGAGACCGCGTGCGTCAACCACGATGTCGACGCCCTGCGACATCCCGGGCTCTATTGTGCCTTCGGACGGGTTTTCGAACAGCCAGGGCACATCGCTTGAGCCGCCGCCGCCAAGATTCGACAGCAGGTCCGTGTAAGCATCCTCTGGAGTGTCGCCCTCACCGACGGTGTAGACCATGTTGACGACCTTCACCTCGCCAGGGGCAAGAGAGCCCAGGGCGAAGTAGATAGCGCCGTTCAGGTCGCCGTTCGCCGGGTCGTCGGGTCCGTTCTGCATCCAGGAACCGCCGTGGTCGATGCTCATGTAGTCATCCCAGGCGTTCAGGTCCCAGTCATAGATCATGGGCCATGAATCACCCATGGCGGCCATGCCGTAGGCAAAGTAGCGGCCCGCGGGGTAGGGAGAGCCACCGCCTCCCGGCGGGTCAATAGTCGAGACCATGTTGTAGTCCTGGTTGTAGGACCACATGATGTCATCGGCCGCGCCCGCGTTGGCGTCCCAGTCTATCACCCTCTTGTAACGAAGGTCGCCGATGAATGCGGGGCCGGTGTTCTTGAACTCCGCTGTAACAATGACCTTGCGGTCGTGAGTATTGAAGCGGAAGCTGTAGCTGATGGCAACCCGGTTGTCATCTGTCTTGACGTTGACCTTGTGTTTGATCTCGTCAGGCGTCGGGCGCAGTGTCTCTTTGCCTGCCTTCACAATGCCTGCCGGGGGCGCATCGGGATAGGAGGATACGGTGCGGCCATCATAGTAGACCACGTAGCCTTCACCGTTCCATCCGGTAGCAATGCTTTCTGCGAAGCTGCCATAGTCGGCGCTGGTCCGGGCAGGCTTATATTCGAAGCCATAGCCCATGCCACCGTGACTGGGCGGAGGAGGCGGCGGGGGTGCAGGCGGAGACCCGGGAGGGGGCGGAGGAACAAAGCCCGGGTCGGCCCAGTTCAACTCACCGAAGTCCGAAACGCCGATTACCAGGTAATCGCCCTCGAACATCGCGCCGCCGGACGGCCTCGATGCAGGCTTGACAGCGGAGCTGCCCACGGCCTTGTTGCCCGGGAGACTGCGCGCTTCAGAGCTTCCCTGCGGCTTGGGCATTGAGGACGTGCTCATGCCGCCGGGGGCGCCCTTGGCGAACCGGTCGCTAATGGTCCAGTCCAGATTGGCGGTGCCGTCATTGCCGATCAATATCGTTTGGGTATCTGATTCCTGGCCGCGCTCCACGTTGAAGTGAAGCACTCCTTCGGGGTCCAGCCACATTCTGGGGGCATCTGCGCCCCATTGCAGCCGGATGGGAAGCCGCACTTCAGGGGTAGAGGGGTCGTTGCTGTTGATCACTACGTCAGCGCTGTACTCGCCCGGGGGCAATCCCGCCAAAGGCGTTACCGACAGGCTGTATGTCTGCGTTGTGGATGGAAGGGCCACGCCGGTCGGCGGGCCGCCGGGGAAGAACAGCCATCCGCTCGGTCCACCAGAGTATTCCGGATGGATGCTGTAGTTCAGGTTGGCCGTCCCGGTGTTGCCGACCGCGTAGTTGTACTCGTAGGGGCCGGGCTCGCCGGGCACTACGCGCACCGGATCGGGCCAGTAAGAGGCTGCGTTGATCGTGGGGGTGCCGCCAGGAGGCGGACTGCCACCCCCCGCCAGCCGCTGGAGCGACATGCGGGCGCAGAGTTGCCCGAATCCCCAGCGGATATCCTTGTCTGGCGAGCCGCGCTCGCCCATGTCCACGGCGCCGTCGCGCATCGCGTTGTACATCGTTTCCAGGTCCACGCCGCCCAGCGCCATGCCACGCGACCTCATGTATTGGATGAGCAGGGCAGCCGTGCCTGCGGCATGCGGGGTGGCCATGGAGGTGCCATCCCAGGACTCATATCCACCGCCGGGGACGGACGACATAACGTTCACACCGGGCGCGACGACCTCCGGCTTCACCCAGCTTCCAGGCCAGTCAGCAGGCGGAGAGGCGAAGTCCGATTTGTTTACCACTTCGCCGCCGCTGAAACCGGCGACGCTGGTCACGCTGCCATCAAGCTGGAAGGCGCCCACGGACCACACCTTGTAGATATTGCCCGGGCTGGAGCTGTTGCCTTCGCCGGAGGTGAAGTTTCCGATGGCGACGACAGGGGCGATGCCGGCTCCCTTCATGGCGTAGATTGGCCCGACAAACTCCGTGACATATGCTGTAGATGCCGTGCCGAGGGACATGTTGACCACGTCAGCGGGAGGTCCCGCAGGGCTCCCGTCAAGATTCCGGGGGTCCATGGCCCACTCCATGCCGCCGACGACCATCGCGAAAGTTCCAGAAACTCCGGACAGCACCATGCCGGACATCAGGGTAGCGCCGGGCGCCACGCCGATTGCTGTCCCCGAGGCGCTGCCGCCTACGATGGTGCCGGAG
>Ga0082335_1001448_pt1 | contig 50235 bp, 64 predicted proteins | sample Subgrocontami58m_FD_72375 | JGI IMG/M metagenome (GOLD analysis project Ga0082335, IMG submission 72375) | Subsurface groundwater microbial communities from S. Glens Falls, New York, USA - GMW37 contaminated, 5.8 m (SPADES assembly) (version 2) ... | reverse complement strand
AAAGTTGGCTCCCCTGGATCTTGCCATAGGCGGCAATGGGCAACTGGCAACCGCCGCCAAGGCGCTTGAGAAAGGCCCGTTCCGCGCCAACTTCCAACCAGGTTGTTTCGTGATTGAGAAAGGCTATTGTTGCTTGCGTCTCCTTATCATCGGCGCGCGATTCCAACGCGAGCACACCTTGCCCTACCGCGGGCAGTATCATTTCTACGGGTAAATACTGGGCAATTTTTGCTGCCCAGCCCATTCTTCTGATCCCTGAAGCGGCCAGAATAACGCCGGCCAGGCCGTCAGTGTCAATTTTTTTGATGCGCGTATCCAGGTTGCCCCGCAGAGGCACTATTTCAATGTCGGGCAGGAGGTTCAAAAGCTGATAAGACCGGCGCAGTGAGCCGGTGCCGATGCGCACCCCTTTGGCCATCTCCTCGATTTTAAGGTTGTCCCTGGAAATGAGGATATCCCGTGGATCTTCTCTTTCCGGCGTGACGGCGATTTCCAGGCCGTCGGGAAGTTCCGCCGGCACATCTTTCATGCTGTGGACGGCCATATCCACCCTGCCTTTCAAAAGCGCCTCTTCTATTTCCTTGACGAAGACCCCTTTGCCGCCGATTTTGACCAGGGAAATGTTCTGCATGATGTCGCCGGTGGTCTTGATGACCACGATTTCCACCTGCAGCTTGGGGTGACGGTTCCTGATTTTGTCGGCAATCCAATTTGTTTGGGTCAGGGCCAAGCCACTTCCCCGTGTTCCTACTTTTAATGTTGCTTTAATTTTGCCCCTCCTCTGAAAAAAAGTTGGCCGTCATCATCCCGCAAGGTCCGTTAATTGGTGTCCAGCTTGAAAAGACGCCTCACAAGCACCAGGGAAGATGTGAGTCCATTGTCATCCTGGCTTTCCTCCTTGAGGCTGGCGATGGGACTATGGATGATCTTATTGACGATGGCCGCGGTCATGATTTCCACATTTTTTCTGGTTTGTTCATCAAGGTTGCCCAGCCAGGAAGAGGATTTGTCCAGTTCGCTTTTGACAATTTCCTCAACCTTTTGCCGCAGGGAGACGATGGTAGGCACGACAAGCAGACTGTTAACCCAAGCCTGGCATTTTTTGACCTCTTCCTCGATGATGGCTTCCGCTTTCTCCGCTTCCTGCCGACGGTTTTGCAGGTTATCATCCACCACCTCCTGCAAATCATCGACGTTATAGAGAAAGGCATTGTCCAGCTCACCGGCCTCCGGTTCAATATCACGGGGTACGGCAATGTCGATCAGAAACAACAGGCGGTTTTTACGTCCCCGCAGGGCCTCTGCCACCATATCTCTGGTAACCACGTAGCCCGGCGCGCCTGTGGAACTTATTACGATATCCGCATCTTCCAGCCGTGCTGCCAAATCATTAAACTCGATTGCCGTACCCTGAACGGCTGCGGCTATCTCCAAGGCCCGTGTATAGGTGCGGTTGGCGATAAGTACCTTGCCGACGCCCTGATTTAGCAGATGTCGTGCGGCCAGTTCCGCCATCTCACCGGCACCCACCAGCAGGACAGCCTTGCCTTGCAGATTGCCGAAGATTTTTTTGGCCAGTTCCACGGCTGCATAGCTGATGGAAACGGCATTGCTGGCAATCGCCGTCTCCGTGCGCACCCGTTTTGCAGCCCGGAATGCGTGGTGCACCAATTTATTCAGCACCATGCCCGTGGTCTTGTTTTCCATCGCCAGATGGTAGGCATCCTTAACCTGCCCCAGGATTTGCGGTTCCCCCATGACCAGCGAGTCAAGGCTGGATGATACCCGGAAAAGGTGCCTGATCGCCTCAATATCGGTGTGGACGTAAAGGCACCTTCCCATTTCCTCGGGTGTTAAATTACCGTGATTAAAAATAAAAGAACGCAGACCGACAGCGGCCGCGGCCGCCTCTGTTGTTTCCGCCAGGACCTCAACCCGGTTGCAGGTGGAAAGATACATTGCTTCCTTGACATGGGGCACCTTCATCAGCTCAGTGAGGGGGTTAAGATCGCTCCAGCAGGAGAGGGAAAGTTTTTCCCTTATCTCCAGGGGGGCCGTTTTATGATTCATACCAACAAGAATAATATTCATTTTTTTAAGCAAAGCTGTGAAGCGAGGTAGAGAAGCGGCTCGCAACAACGCAGAAAAGGAGAAAAAGGAAGGCCAGGATGGAGAACCAAGCCGATTTATGGCCTCTCCAGCCGATAACCAGACGCTGGTGCAACAGGAAAGCGTATAACGACCAGGCCAGGAGCGTCCATATTTGTTTGGGATCCCATTGCCAATTGCTACCCCAGGCCGTCCGCGCCCAAACCGATCCTACCAAAACGCCCAACGTCAGCAAGGGAAAACCGCCCAACAGACAAATATGGTTGACCCTGTCGAGATCTCTCAATGAGGGAAGAAGCCGGGTGAAATTGCGTCCTTTCTTGCCCTTTATTAATTTGTCCTGCAAAAGATACATGGCCCCGGCGCAAGAAGCGAGCGCAAAAAAAGCCTCGCCGGATACAGCCAACATGACATGCAGCGGCACTAAGCTGCCCTGCAAAATGTCGGGTATGACAACTTTGTCGCCCAAGCGGATCGAGGCGACGATCATAAGTAAAAAAGCGGTCGGCGAAACAAAAGCGCCCAGTATCCGGGTTTTCGTTTTAAGCTGAAAAGCCAGATAAACGCCCGTCATGATCCAGGCGATCAATCCCAGGGCGTCATAAATGTCGCGAACGGGGATTTGCCCCGTGGCGACGCACCGCGCCCCGATGGCCATTGTCTGAATCAGGAAGGCGGAGCAAAGCACCCACATGGACGCCCTGGCCACCATAACCCTTTTGACCAACAGCGAGATGGCATAGCCAAGGGTGCTTAAAAAATAAGCGGCCAATGCTAACTTGAAAAATAGAATATCCATCCTTCAATCCTTCCCTTTGTCTTTAGAGGTTCCCGCCTCATTAGCCAAAGCGGCGATTTCCCCCAGACACGCCGCTACGCCCTTTTCGTTGCCTTCACCGATGTGGCGAAGGATATCAGATTCTATCAGGGCCGTAAAAAACCTTTTGTTCTCCTCAGGAGTGAAGCCGCAGGAGAGGCGCTGCTGCCGCAGCTTTCCCATGATCTCAAGCAAATCGGCATATTCTGCACCGTAGGAACTTTCCAGTTCCTTCCTCAGCTTGCTTGCCAGGGCAGGGCTTTGACCACCCGTTGAGACGGCAAGGAGCAGATCGCCGCGGCGCACTACCGCAGGCAGGATAAAATCGCACAGTTGTGGGGCATCGGCAATATTCACCAGGATGCCGCGCAAACGGGCATCTGTAAAGATTTTCTCATTTACCGTATGAGAGTCAGTGGCCCCGATGACCAGAAAGGCTCCCTCCAGGTGAGCAGGCTCATAATCGGCTTTAACGTGGCTTATCCGGTCTTCCCGCCTCAGCATCTCCAGTGAGGGCAACAGAGTGCGGCCGATAACAGTTACCCGTGCGCCGCAGTCAAGCAGGGTTGTTGTTTTTCTAGCACCGACCTCTCCGCCGCCCGCAACTACACACCTTTTATTTGTGATATTGAGACATATGGGGTAGTATCGCAAGTCTTTTCCTTTGAGGCGATTAGGTATCGAGGGGCTAACATGAAGAAGAAGAAAAGTCAAGTAATGCGGGGACAGCTGGCTGGAAAGACTATTGCGAATAAGGAGACAGTGTAAAGCAGCAATGGAAAATCTTCCTGACAAGTGGGTGCGGGTGAATATCGTGGCCGCTCCCGAACTATTGGATGCGCTCGCCAATTTTATGATGGAAATCGGCGCCGAAGGCGTCAGTCAGGAAGCCCCGGCCCCTTCCTTCGGGGAACCGGAAGACGTTGCCGTCTTTTACGAAGATTTGACGGCTTACCTGCCCTGGGATAAAAGGGAACAACGGCTTGCCTCTCTGAGAGCATACCTCGAGGCCTTGAAACTCCTCTTTCCCGCTCGCGATAAAACTACTGTCACAGTGCAAGAGATCACCTCTGCCGACTGGGGGGAGGAATGGAAAAAATACTTTCATCCGCTTCGCATTGGCAGGAGAATCGTCATTAAGCCGACCTGGGAACCCTACGAGCCGTTCGGGGATGACATAGTGATCGAGATAGACCCGGGTATGGCCTTTGGCACTGGCCAGCATCATTCCACGGCCATGTGCCTGGAGGCAATGGAAGACCTTTTCGTTCAGGGATGTCAGGCGCCGCAGGATGTTCTTGATGTGGGCACAGGGACGGGAATTCTGGGGATTGCGGCCGCACGTCTGGGGGCGGCAAAGGTCGTCTGTCTCGATGTCGATGAAAAAGCTGTTGGTATTGCCTTGGGGAATGCCGTTCTCAACCAAGTCTCGTCAACACTGAAAATATCCGGCGATGACATTTCCCGCCTGGCAGGTCCATTCCAACTGATTCTGGCCAATCTTACGGCCAAGCCGCTTTTGGAGTTTTGCCCCCGCTTCGTGTCTTTACTGTCTCCGGAAGGTTATCTGATAATTTCCGGCATCATTGAAAAGCAGGTTCCAGAGATCGAGGCCAGTTTTTGCCGGTTCCCCTTCCATCTCCAACGTAGTATCGCAAGTGAGGAGTGGCGGTGCTATGTTTTCCAAAAGGATTGATTCATATGACCATGGCAAGAATCTACCATCCCCATGAGCTGGAGCCGGGCAATCTTTGTGCCGTAACAGGCGAAAACCGGCAGTATCTGCTCTCCGTGCTGCGCATGCGGCAGGGTGACCGTGTCTTGCTCTTTGACGGCAAGGGGCACGAATATGAGGCGGTTATCCGTACGCAGGACAAGGCTAGCCTGACGGTGGAAGTCTTAACGAAGGAAAACATCAATGTTGGCAGTTGCAAAATCACCCTTGCCCAATCCCTGCCCAAAGGCTGGAAAATGGACTTCATCGTGGAGAAGGCCAGTGAATTGGGGGCGACCACCATAATCCCTTTTCTTTCCTCAAGATCAGTGCCGCGGTTGACACCGGAGCAAGGTCGCCACAAGCAGGCGCGTTGGCAGAAGGTCGCACTGGAAGCGGCGCGGAAATCTCATGCCGGTGGTATCCCGGAGGTAGAGGAGGTTTTGTCCTTCAACAAGATGCTTGGTCGTGCGGCGGCGGAGACCGTAAAAATAATCTTCTGGGAAGAGGAAAAGACCACCCATCTAGAGCAGATGCTACAGGAAAAGAGCCGGGGGCAACAGGGGGATTTCTTCCTGGTGGTTGGTCCTGAAGGCGGATTTGCCGGAGAGGAAATTGACCTGGCGTCAAGCCGGGGATTTACCTCTGTTAGTCTGGGGTGTCAGATTCTCAAGGTGGAGACGGCGGCACTTGCAATTCTCAGCATCGTTCAATACGAACGAGGTATTTTGGGTACAATCGGGATGGTGAAAGGGAGACCATGATGGGATATCGCTACGGAGGCTTCTGGCGACGCTGGATGGCGTATTTCATAGATAAGACGATCCTCATTTTTATCTATACTATTATTATTGTTCTTGAATTGGCAATTATCCCCCTGTCGCCATACTCCCGCCACCCCAACATGCCGGCCGGTATCTGGGGCGAGATGAGCGGCCCTTTTCTGTTGGGGCATTTTCTCGTATATGTCGGTATTTGCATGGCTTATTTTACCTATTTTCACGGGGCCTGCGGCCAGACGCCGGGGAAGGTCTTGCTTAAGCTCAGGGTCATCCAGGTAACGGGGGAAAACCTGACCTACGGCGTCGCTTTTCTCCGTTGGTTAGGTTCCATAATCTGCCGCATACCATTGTATCTGGGCTTTTTCTGGATTGTCTGTGACGGCCGAAAGCAGGGTTGGCACGACAAAATTGCGGCGACCCTGGTGGTAAGCAAGACCAACGGTGGTTATCAAGCTTAACCTTGAGGATTCATTTCTCGTTTGTCCCCAATAAAGGTGTGGGAGATGGTGCGGCAACAAGAGCTGCGTGAAGCCGCGGGTGGTAAAAAACACCTTGACAAGGCATGGCTATTTCTATAGATAAGGCCCTCTTTATAGAGGTTCGATTTGCCGGTATTGATGGGCCGGTAGCTCAGTCGGTAGAGCATCGGACTGAAAATCCGAGTGTCGGCAGTTCAATTCTGCCCTGGCCCACCATTTTTCAAGGGGCCGCAATTTGTTTGCGGCCCCTTTTTTTATGTCCCTTAACCACCCTTTCCGGGTGTAATCTGTTGCTAAAGAATGCGATAAAACCTGTGTCAGGAAAAAGCTATTCGGCGACACAAAAAAAGCTATTCGGCGACAAACTAATGAAACCGGCGACAACATGCATCTGTTAGGTCGAAGGGTGCAAAAATCCTGTGCTATTTTCGGCCTTCTTTAAAATTGCCGTGATAGCCAGGTAATCTTCCCGCTAAATCTCTGCTGGTTTATCCAGTCTGGTCAGATGGCCGTCTGAGTAGCAGCGCCTCCAAACATTTTATTTTACCGTTTAATACGTGGGCATGTCCGCAATGGCCTAACCAGGACATGACCGATGAATGCACGTGCGGCAGATCCACCAGCCCTTGTTCATAATCGTGGGAGAGCCTCTTAAACCGCCTGGTGGCGCGCACAAGGGCCGTCTTACGGATCAATCGATAGCTGGGCCATATCCTATAACCGACAAAATCAATGCCTCGATCTGCCGGATAGATGTCGCTTTTGGGATTTAACTGAAGGTGGAGTTGACGGTTTAAATATAACGATATCTGCTCCTTAAATGCGTGCAGGCGGCCTTTGTCGCCGTCCAGGAGCACGAAGTCATCCATATACCGGACGTAGTATTTGACGCGCATTTCGTGCTTGATATAATAATCCAGCTCATTCAAGTAAAGGTTCGCGGCCCACTGCGACAGCAGGCTGCCGATGGGCATATTCTTAGATCCAAGGTCGCTTTCATCACCATTATTAAAGATGATTATCCGGATAAGGTTCAAAGTATCGGGGCATTTGATCTTGCGCTCGATGATCTTCATTAATATATGATGATTAATAGATGGGAAGAATTTAGCGATGTCCGCCTTCAAACAATATACCCGGTCATATTGCTGCTTTGCCCGCCGGAAAAAGTCCACCGTCCGGTACATGGCCATGTGCGTGCCCTTCATCTCCCGGCAGGCATAGGAATCATAAAGGAATAAGCCATTCCAGATCGGCTCAATGACGTTCATAATGGCATGGTGGACTATTCGATCCCGGAAGGGCGAGACATAGATGATGCGCTGTTTTGGCTCATAAAGCGTAAACTTCCAGTAATTGCCCGGCTGGTAGGTCTTACTAACCAGGTCATCCTGGATTGACATCAAATTAGCTTCAAGATTATCCCTGAAACGCAGGACTTCATTAGTGTATCGCCTGCCAAGCGCAGCCTTGCGGTAGGCTTCACAGAGATTTTTGAAGAAGAATATTTTGTAGTAAAGGTTCCCGTGTCGTTTCATGGCTCTCGTCGCTAATGCGGGTGGCTTTCGAACTCGCCTACTAACCACCCGCACAGCTTAATATTTTTGCCGACTCCCCAATGGAGTGCGACAAGGATCATGGCCTGTACAAAAATGTGGACCGGCCTGAAAGGCAATACCTCTCAGGCATCTGCCGTTAAATGTGCTGCGCGCGCGGCGATATTCCAATTGTTGTCGGCGGGCCCATTGTTAATGTTGAGCGCGCCCGGGCAAAGAGCCCCATTGTTACAGTTGCCCCCGCGGAGAGCTAACGGTCATGACCCTTCGGGCAGCTTTTTGAGCCACCCACCTACCATGCGGCCAAGTTCGACAATCATCTTTTCCCAATTCTCGTACTTGTTAAATGGTAGGAACTCTAAATCTTTGGCCAATCGAACCTTTGTCCTTAAATGGGCGATCTCGATGTCGAGATCCTGAAGGGTCGTCTTCTTAAAGTAGCGTTTTTGGGCACGAATGATGAACTTGTCGATTTCATACATCGACAGGCGAATTTCCGCAGAGAGCGTGTGCTTCTCGCTTTTTGGAAATTGCCGCAGGCAACTGTAGCCATAAAGCATCATGTCTTCGTGTTTCTGCTTTAAGATTAACGGTTCCATCAGATTCCCCAGATAAAGACCCCGCCTTCTATCACGGAGCAACCTTACCGTCAAGCCGTTATGATTCCGTTAACGGCTCGTAATTCATAATGAGCAGCTCGTTTACATACTTCTTTTTGTCGGCACCAGCGGCAGAGTAGGACGTCGCGACCGTCTCAATGCGAAATCCCTTGAACAGATCCCGGATATGACCCACGTCATTGATCGAAAGAATGAATTTCCCGGAAATGCTGGCCAGAATATCCCGCAGCTTCATGAAATCATCGCGAGCGAAGATGCCCTCCCCGTAATAATCTTCACACCCATAATAGGGTGGATCAATGTAAAAGAACGTGTCAGGCTTGCCAAAACGAGTAAACACCGCCGCATAGGACCGATTTTCAATGTAAACCCGCGACAGGCGTAGATGAACAGCAGACAGTTCCTCCTCGATTCGCAGGAGATTCAACCGGGGCTTTGACGTTGTGGCAATGGAAAAGGACGGGTCTTTGATCCTGGCCGCATAACCCAGCTTCAGGAGGTAATAAAAACGCACGGCCTTCTGGATGTCAGTCAGGGTTTCCGGATCCTCCTTCCGGAAGCGATAAAACTCATCCCGTGAGACCAGCAGCCACTTGAAGTATCGGATAAACTCCTCGAGGTGATGCTTTACGACCCGGTACAAGGTCACCAGATCCAGGTTAATATCGTTAATGATCTCTACGTCGACGTGGTTTCCTCCTTCTTGAAAAGCAGCCAGGCTGCGCCTGCGAAGACCTCCACGTAGCATTTGTGCTCCGGGATCTTCGGGATGATCTTCCTTGCCAAAAGCGACTTCCCTCCCATGTACGCCAGAAAACTGTTCATCTGTGGTCCTCCCCGTTTGATTTATGGGAGTAACCCTGCTATAAGCGCCTCTCGGTTCCACTGCGCGGATGGTAGCGGGTTATCCCGTCGGGCGTCACAAGCGCCTGGTTTGGGGAGTTACAGCTCCCTGGAATACTGTCCGCCTTTTATTTGTACCTCAAAGGATGTGCGCTCCGCGCACGCCATTCTAACTACCTGTTATCCCTGCCCTATCGGGCAGGTTTCAGGGTCCAGTAACCAGATTTCAGGGAACAAGTACTGCGCGCGCGGCGAGATACCAATAGTAGTAGGAGGGCGCAAAGTAAATGATGAGCGCGCCCGGGCAAAGAGCCCCAACGTCACAGGAGCCCCCGCGGAGAGCTATTGTCTCGCCAGAGGTAGTTACCCAAATACCCTGGCCATCAAAGCCTCCTTGGCCCGCAGTGGTGCTTCCAGCGGGTATTCCGTGCAATTTAAGTGCGGATTCCGCACGGTACGAGGTGACGGATTGTCCGGACGTGCAGCCTGTCAAGGAAAGACCCGTGGCCGTGAAACTGGCATGGGCATAACCATCGCTGGGGCTGGTAAAGGGGTTCACGGTCTTGCCAGCCGTGTAAATCGCCTGGTTGTAGAGCCTGAGGCCGTCCGTAAACTCCCACCTATTGCCGCAGAAGTCACTGATCGGGATGTCCCAAAATTTGCCGCCGCCACCCGTAATACTGGCACCATATGAGGCTGATTGTGAGCCATCCAGGATACCGATGTCGTTAGCGTCCAGGTGCCATTGCGGGATGTGATTTGATGCGCTGTAGCCATAGGTATTGCCCCTGAGCAGCCAGCGATTAATGCGCGTCCAGATCCAAAGCTCGAACCAATGGGCATCGGTCATCAAGCCGCCTTTACCGGCCCAGGCCGTCCCTGCAGGGCCTCCGGAGAACCCGCCATAGGAGAACCTGGCTTTAAGATATTGACGGAAATGAGCAATGGTCTGGCTCACCATAGGGGCCACGCCAGGCTGGGAAACATAGTATTTCTTGTTCACGTCCGTGCCGTTGCAGGCAGATCCCTGAGATTGAGAGGTGGCCAGCGGAGAGGAGCAGGGGTACATATCTGCCCACCAGCCGCCCATTGATATGATCTCGTAATCCGTATTGAGAACCCAGGCGGACTGAATATCGTCGGGATGGAACCAATCGCCCACGGTACCTGAAGGCGTCGCCGGGGCAGCCGTGCTTGTCAAGGCACGACAGGCCCGAAAGGGCGGAATCCACTTCATGACTGATTCATTCCCATCTCCGTCTACAAACACGTCCAGACGGGTGGAAAACTGCATCATCTTTTCCAAAATCCATAAACTATTGCGCTTTCCCATATACTCCTCCTCCTCCTTTAAATAGGATTATCAAACGTTTGAATGTCGATTTCCGCCAGATCGAGCGGCTCCATGACGGATACCATGATCGGTTCCCTGGAGATCTCGGTCAAGATCACCGGGTATTCTTCCCCAACTTTCGGGGATCGCTCGCCGATCCAGCGGACCCCAGCTACCTCCGGCTGCCATTCCTCGCCCTTACGCAGGTTCTGCCAGTAGTTCCCGACGGAGGTTATGTCCCTTCCGTCAATGCCCGGCACTTCGTCAAAGTCCGTTTCTCCGCGTAATATTGTCGCCGATTCTGTTTTTTCAACTTCCGTGGTTCCCTGCTGAACCTGGCTGCTCTGCGGTGCAGGAATGGTAATCTCGACCAGTTGCCAAAACATGTCCTCCGCAGGGTTGATCCTGAGCTGAAGACTGCCGTCGAGATAGACCCGCACCGTCTGACCCCGATAAGGCGACAAATCAACCTCCTGGGCCGCTACGGTGCCCAACGTGCAGGCAAAGGCGGCCAGCTTGAGGGTAGATCCCTGAACGCTGATTTTATCGTTGTTGCCGTTAATCATAAGACCTCCTTACGCCACGTTGGATAGTTCGATGTCTGCAGCAAAGCCGCCGTGCCCGGAATTGTAAATCACGACGGTATTGGCCGCTTTTACATAGGTGATATCCCCAATCCTGCCCAGAGAACCGATGCCGGTGGGCAGGGTTTTTACCAGGTAATTGGTGTTCCCCCGATTGTGCGTCACCGTGACTCCGTCTTGACCGGCCAGCGTTACTGAGCTGGTCAGAAAGACGTAATGACCCGGCAATCGGCTGTTTGACCCGTCATGATTGTGGCCTGATGAGGTGTTCTCGACAGCCGCAGCCAGATTATTCAGGTTTGCGTCATGCTCAGTTGCATTCAGCGGGGATCCCTTCCCCGCACGGGTTACTATAGTAATGGACATGGCTTACCCCTCCTTATCTGTCGGGGACACGATTGCATCATGTCCCCGAGCCGTTTCGAGTTCCTTGATTTTCTCCGCCTGGCGGACGTTTTCCATGACCAGGTTTCTGATCATGCTATCCCGTTCGGCGATGATTTCCGCCAGAACTTGTTCCCTCTCGATCTGTTTTATGTTCATAATTGCCCTCCTGCTCTACCCGTTGCTAAAATGTTGTTAATTAACGCTTTATTTTTTCGTCTCCAGTGTGGATATGTAACGATTAGTCGCATACATGTACGAGCCCATTTCCATTAATATCCCGACGGCTTTCAAATAGTAGGTTACGCTCCCTGCCGGCGGTGTATCTATTACGGTCCAGGCAAGATTTGAGGGATAGGGAGTAACCGCAATATTACCATCACGCAGGGCTGTAGTCCCCCGATACAACGTTACTAATGCATTGTAAGTAATGGAAGTATATGAAGCAAAATCAGCTCCAACAAAGAGCAGTGAGGGTTTGCCGCTTACTGTTATCGTTACTGACGCAATGGTTATCTCGTCCGACGGAATGTTAGGCAGGTCTATAGAGCCCGCAGTGAACGACGTTTCAGATTTTGTTACGGAGTTATCCTGCAAACTGTTTGTTAGAATCGACCCATCGACGATTAAATTGCCTTGTATCCCAACGGTAGGACTTCCACCTATTTCGCCCACGGTAAAGACCTGGATGGGATTGCCAGTGCCATCTGGCAGGCATATCTTGAATTTGTCCGCCAGGATCGCAAATTCAGAGGGAATGCCCTCGCTCAGCATCAGGCCGAAGCCAGCAATGCGATTGTTAACGCCCAGCTTCAGGGTGTATTGCGCCTGCATGTTACCGGATGCAGTCTGCAATACCACGATATTAGACTCGGCCGTGGCCATCGAGCCGCCCAGGGTTGAGATGCTCCCATCCAGCGACTGCATCTTTGAATCATAGGTGCTGATCGCCACCTTGGCGTTGATGTTCGACTGGAGCGTGCCGTCAGCCGCCTGCAGGGCAGTGACGTTCGTTTCCGCCGTGGCCATCCGGCCGCCCAGGGTGGAGATGCTGCCATCCAGGGCGGTCATCTGAGCATTGTAATCGCTTATCAATACCTTGCTACTAATTGACGACCAGGTACCGGCCTTGCCGGCGTTAATGTCTGTTTCCGCCGTTGAGACCCGGGCGGCAATTGCATCCAGCGGGTCCCAGTATTGCGTGGAGGTCGGCAGGATGTTCAGCACGCCGTTTGCCTTGCAACGGTATAGACGCCACGATGATCCGGAATAGTTATAGCGGACGACGTCGCCGGTATTATAAGTAGACAACGCCGAGTAGACCGGAGCGAGTGTAGCGTCGATTTCCGTTCTCGTAGCCCGCAGCGTGATGGCGGTTTCCGCGGCATCGAGATCCAGCAGTACCTGGCTGATTTGGGTGGTGTGGCCGCCGGTGGTCGCCTGCAGCTCAACAATCTGGATGGCCTGCGCAGTTATGCTGGCATCGTGTCCGTCAATCACCAACTCGGCGGCGCTCAGATCCGCCATTATATTCAACAGATCGGATTGCGAGGCCTTCAGTGTGATCTGGCTGTTCATCCCGTCGATATTTACCAGCGCCTGGGAAAGCTGGCCGTCAAGCCCGGATATCAGCGCGGCCTGCAATACTATATTCGCCTCCGCGCCGTCGATCGCAATCTGCGCCCGCGTGATCCGGACGTCGATGTCCAGTACATCCAAAACTGAAGCTACATATACGTCATCATAGATGTCGCCCAGGAACGTGACGGGTCCCGTAATGACCGACGACACGAGAGATATGCCGTCGCTGTTGATCTCCACCTGGCTGATGGTGCTGGTGAATTGATCAGCAAAATCACGTTGTTCCCAATACGTGGCGTTGGTGGGCAGGGGCGCGGGGGAGAAATCAATCGCCAGGATGCAGCGATAGGTCGCCCCGTTGTAGATAACGTAATCATTGACCTCATAATAATTGCCGGTGTCGAATGCCGGCAGAAATAGTTGCGAATAGGCGTCGAACTCCGTCTGGGATACGCGCAGCAGGATGTCAACGGCATTCTGGGAGATGAGGCTTTCCGCCGAAGTGACGCGGTTGGTCAACTGATCGACGGTTACGCTGTCCGCCTTGGTGATTATGGAACCCTCCAGCACGTCGACCCGCGTGTCGATGGAGCTGACAACGCTGGCCAACGCGTCCGATTCCTCCCAGTAGGCTGATCCCACCTCCGGCTCATGGGCCGGGGGATAGGTATAGGATTGCGTGCAGCGCCAGACCTTGCCGTTATGGGTAACATACTTGCCCAGGATGAAGCTTTCCGTGTTGCTCCAGACAGTCGTCGTCAGACCGGCAATTTCGGACTGCAGCGCCGATATGTCGGCGACAGCGCCCTGAGCGGTGGACAATAAGGAATTTATATCCGTCGTATTGATAACGACGCTGGACAGAATGCCCGCAACGATGCCGTCCAGACCGGAAAATACCATATCCGGGGACGATGAGGACGCGTACACGCCCACTTCATAGATGAAATCCTTGTCGATAACGTTGATGCGCGATAGCAGACTGGTTGCGAGTTGATCTTCGTCGATGCTGCCAGTCAGCATGCTCAGATAGTCGGCAGGATTTTGCGATGTGGATCCCGCAACTCCTGCGGTCGCACTGGCCGGGAACCAGGCTCCGAAATTGGCGAACTTGTCGCGGATCCGCGTCCAGTAGTAGCGGGTATCGATCAGGGCCAGGCCGTTATGCGTCCAGACAGCGGCGGCCGATTCTCCAACTTTGACGGCATTTGCCCGGTTGTTTACCGTATCAGACCAGATCTCCACGCACTCAAAATTATCGAAGGTGGAGAACGTTAGCGCTAGGCGCACGGCAAAGGTCAGACCCGTGGCCGTTATCGCTGAGGCCGCTGTTAATGCGGTAACGTTAACGGTAATGGTGCCGATGCCGCTTTCATTGCCCGCGATATCGACGGCTTTGATGCTGAACTGCTTGGCGCCAGCCCAATTGATCCGCTCCGAATAGGCCGGGCCGTTGCTCATCTGGGTCGCATTAATGACGTAATGATCAATCGGCAGCGACGTCTTGCAGGCAGGCCAGGTCAGGTTGACCAGTTCGCCTATGACCGACGAGGATGGAGACGGCGTTGACGGCACCAAAATAGAAATGCTTGCCGCATCGGTCGCAGTGCTCTCCTGCCCATATTGATCGACGGCTTTCAGCGTAAAATTATAGGTACCAGCAGTCAGATTGCCGCGATAGACGTATTTATTCCCCTGGTAATTGGTTATCAGGGCAGATCCGTTCAGCAGGATCGTGTATCCCTTGACCCGGACATCCGCGCTCGCTGTCCAGGCCAGGGTAATGAACTGGCCCGACAAGGCTGCAGTAAACGTAACCGGGACATCGGGAGCCGGTACGGAAATTCCGGAATAACTGAGGGTGACGATCTGTGCCGCATTGACGACGCCGGTCGACGTGATGGTAAAGTCATAATCCTTACCGGCCGTTAAACCATTGACCTCGAAAAAGGGATAATTGGTTGATCCCCCAGAGATCCACGGCCCCGCCATGCCATGTTCCCGGTAAAATACCTGCCATAGCAGCGCTTGCCCGCGCCAGGTAAGGGAAACCACGTTGTGGCCAACTCCATCGGTCCCGTATTTATGGATCTCCACGGCCCGCAGATCCGCGACGTTGACCAGGTCGGCAACGGGTTCATAAACGCCGACGGTCGCATCGTCGTCATAAGCGGCGGCCAGATATTCCAGGGCGGTAATCTTGCGGCGCATTTCCTGGGACCGCGTGATCCTGCCGATCCGGACAAGCTGGGTGACGTGATGTTCCACGCCGAAAGAGTACTGGTCATATTTAGCGGGGTTTGCCGTCCAGATTGCGGTCAGCGTCAGGGTGCTTGTCGTGGTTTGCTCAGAGACTGCGGTCACGTAGCGGTCCTCGCGGGAGTCGTCGCTGGCATGGAGCACCGTGACCATATAGGTGGTACCCGGCGAGAGCGTCACGCTCCGGTCCAGGGTGATAGTATTATTTGTAGCGGAAACGGCGCGTCCGGAGAATCCCCACTGCGGCCGGTCATGGGCCACCTCGACGACGTCTCCGGGCGTGCAGCCGATTGAATCAACGGCTGCCGTCCAGGTGGGCATCATGGTGAGGTAGCGATTGCGCTTGAGCTGCGCCGTGCCGTGCTTGATGGCCATTGCCCGGTTCGTGCAGCCGACCAGGGTCAGTGTGGCCGGCTCGACAGGCTGGTCGGTGGTCTCGAAATCGTGGGATTTCAGCAAGAAGGACTGGCGGGAATAGTTTATCTCCGCGTCGAAATAGGTCACTTCCAGCGCATTCGCGCGCCCTTCATAGGGTAGCCACTCTATGTTGAAGGAATCCTTGACGATATTCCCGGCAGTAAAAAGGAATCGCTGCACCGGCAACTCCTCCGGCTTATCGACGATACAGGTAAACCGGGAGCCCATTTGCACCACGTTGCCGCGTCCCAGGAGGCCAATCATATCCAGAGCTTTCCGGAGCGAAAAGGCGCTGTCCAGGTAGATATTGCAGGCGAGGCTGTTCTCCGTGCACCAGTCCGCCCAGTCGGAAAAGGCCGCATAAACCAGGCGTGTCTTATCGGCCTGGCCACCATATTCCTCATTTCTCAGGATATCACAGCAGATCCAGGGCGGTAGGTTGGCCGCTTTTGAGACGTCCGCCGAGCCGTTCCAGACGGCGACATTATTGCGCGTCGCACGGCAGGCAACCGTCGGGATCCCGCCCGATATCTTATCAGTAGCAGTGATCTTTACGGCCAGGAGCGACACGCCCGGGTAGGCGAAATCGTCATATACGATCTCCTGGAGGCTTTCCCAGTAAACGTCATTGGCATAGCGCGCACCCGAGTTCTGAGTCGAAGTAAGCATAACCCGCACATCATACCGACCGGCAGTCAGGGTATCGGCACGGTAATACTTGCGGATCGCGCTGTTATCGGCGGCGGAGATCGTCTCATTTAACCAGCGCGTCCAGGATAGATCGTCTACGCGGCGGTATTCAACGAGAAAGTCTATGCTCTGGGTAACCAACTGCCCGGAATCGCCCGCATAATACAGACCTTTGGGCAAAATGAGGCACAATCCCAGAGCTTCGGCGGTGTTCCCGGCCGTTTGACGGGTGGTCCAGGAATTCCCCAGTTCCACGCCCACGGGATTCTCGGCAATAGTATTCAGGAATGCGGGAATGGCGGTCTGATCGTTCGCGCCCAGGCGTGTGGTAATTACGACGCTGGCCGGTACCCCCGAGTCATTGTAGTCTTCATAGGGTGTATCGTTGATTTCTACGTTAGAAATCGCGTCCAGGGCATGACCCGCCACGGCAAAAAGCAGGTTTAAAACCTGTTTGCCGTCCTCCGTACTGACGTATTTACCCACACGGGGCGGTATCACCCGGTGCGTGCCATACAGGACAGGCAGCGTTCCGCCTTCGTAGACAGCATTCGTGTCCGCGCCCCAGCCGTAGGTTGGGGAATTGCCCAGGCCGGAAGGGAGACCCAGCTGATCCGGAGCGCCGGGAGGAAGGACGGCATTGACGAGAGCCGCACCGGCTATCATTATACCGGCATAGGCTATGCCGGTATAGAAGAGGGCTGCCGACGATCCAACACCTATATATGCCGACATGGCGGCTCCCAACGGTGGAGCATATACGTAAGCCACCACCATAACAGCCAGCATCGCCACTGTAGCCAAAGGATTTGAACCGCCGCCTCGCGGAACTAATGCGAAGACCACCGAAGCGCCGGGGGATGGCGTTAAATCCCACACCTCTCCGGTCTTAAACGGCGCTCCGTCGATTGTTGCCACCACGTCATAACCGTCGATAGAACGGGGGGGATGGAATACCTCCACCAGTTCTCGAACAGTTCTCGGCTCCCAGGTAAGATGCCGGACATCCCGGGCACCGGGCGCGAGTGGGTCGAAGTAGTTATAAACGCAGGTGATATGAATCTGCGGGGCGGTTAGGGAACCCATTGATAATACCCTTTTATTTTGCGGGCCCAGAAGTTGTCATCCAGCCGGATGATGCTGCAATTATGTTTCGTCAAGGTGTGGATCGCCCGGCCCCTGCCGATGCAGACGCCGACGTGCGTTATCGCCCCGGGCAGATCGGGGTCGGAGGCCATTGCTACGACGCACCCGGGCTCCGGTTCCGCCAGTTTCACCCATTCACTCCGGCTGACGGCCTGGTAAAATTTGTCCCGCACCTCCAGGGCCGAATAAATGGCCTGGTCAAAATCAGGCAACTTATGACCGAAACGACGCATGGCCTCCAGACATACACCCCAACAATCCAATCCGACCTGCGGATCACGCCCGTTTTGTATGTAGGGTGTCCCGATCAGATCGGTGAGATCAGGCGACATTCAAACCTCCCACACCCATGCCGGGAAAGCCGCCGAACCGTGGGGAATTGTTCAGCTCCCGGCAGCGGGTCAATGTGCGATCACAAGTGGTCTGCGCCCCGGCATAACCGCACCGGGCGCTCTTAAACTGTCGGTAGCGGCAGAGGTTGCGAAACATTCGTGGCAATGGAAAGCGGCGGTTAAATGGATTTGACGCTCCCAGGGCGAAGGTTACCCACTGTGGCCCGGAGCTGGGCTTGGTGAGTTCAAAGATATGCTCCACCTCTGGGTCGCAGCTGCCGTTATTCGTCACAGCCTTCGTGTTAACCACGTAAATATTCACGGTGATGGGCGTAAATCCGTTGTTTTTCACCCAGGCGTCATAATCCTGGATGTAGTGCTCCATCGCCCGGGAAGCGTTGGAGACGCGGATGTTGACCTGAGGTACTTCGCCTTTGTCCGTATCGCCGATCTCATCGATGTCAAAGCGGAAGGCCGTCCAGGTTTCGCCCAGCCAGGTCAGGTTCTGATTATCCCGGACGATGCGGAGCGGATCCTCGAGGCCGGGGATGGTGATCAGCAGGCAGATGACAAACTGGCTATCCCGGGCCAGCTTGTTTTTTTCCTCGATGGCGATAGTGCTCAGGGAGAGAGGCATTTAGACCTCCTCAATCGGGCACTGGACATTGCTGCGCCAGCCTGCCGAGAGCCATTTGGATTTAATAAAATTAACAGAGAAAACGCAGTTATGTGACGTGTTGGCTACAGGATGGGTCCAAGTGAAGGAACCGCCCTGATTGGTGTTAAAGAAGGTCTTCAGCGTCTGAAAATCAGCTTCGGAAAGCAGTTCCCAGCCGAGCGGGAACTTGCCGCGCATCCGCGAGGCGGCTGGACCCGTCTGGACATAGTTCGCCTCGAACTCATCCTTGATTTGCGGCTTGTAATCCTCTTCTTCCAGCCCCCAGTCGGGGTTGGGTATGTTTGGCCAGTTTGCCATCTTTAGCCCCCCAGCGCCGTTCTCAGGCCGAATTTATTATATTGTAAAGCATCGAGGAAGACCGTAACCACCATTTCCTGGGCGTTGAAACTGACCTTAGCGTCGGATGCCTGCATCTGCTGCCCGCTTTGATTGATGATTTGCACCTTTACCTGCTGCGCACCACCGCCGACAGGGGCAAGTTGCTTCATTTGGCCGGGTGTCAAGACGCTTTCGTCCGTCCTGATGATTGCCGGTCGTTCTCCAGGCCCTATCCCACCATGATAACGGGGAGCGTTAACGAAAGAAGAGGAAGGGACGATACGGTAGGTATTGATTTCCTTCATAACGCCGCCGCCATGCGCGACGTTGGCAGTGAGATTTGGTAGATCCAGGGCACCGGCAGACACCGTTGAACCGCTGTTGAATATGCTACCCAACCAACCACCGGCTGCGCTGGCCAGAGGGCCGGTTATCCGTTGTTGAATCATTATCCGGATCATGTCCCGGATGATGGAGTTGGCCAGGTCGGAGAAGTTTGCCTTGCCGGTCATGACGAAATCCGTCAGGGCTTCCGTCATGCCGTCGAAGGCCTTGTGCACGGCGCCGTTTACTTTGCCGAAGAGGTCTGTTAACTCATTGCCGGTCTCCTTCAGGGAGATGGTGAGTGCGCCTGTCAGGCTTGAGCCCTGCACGTCATGGGTCAGTTCGGCAACGGATTTTTTCAGGGCATCGACTTTGGCTTGCTGGCTGTTCCATGCCTGCAGGTTGCCCTCTTTGGTCATCGTTTGCAGGTATTGCTCTTCGGCGGCGATGCTGAGTTTGGTCAGGGCTATCCGCTCCTGCAGGGTGTCCCGGTGGGCCATGCCTTCTTTTTCCAGCAGATCGAGGGCGGCCAGGCGGCTGTTGATTTCCGCCTCCTGGGTCTGGTTGACGTATTCGGCGTTGATCTTGCCCTTCTGGCGCGCCGCTTCATTATTAATTTCAATGATTTTTGCTTGATGCGCCGCTTCATCGCTCACGCCGGATTCGTAAACAGTATCGGCCAGTTCCTTTTCTTTTTTGGCGGTCGCATCAACGGCCAGCAAGCGTTTCCCCAGCTCCGTGGCTTTGGACTCGGAAAGGGATTTTTCCAGCTCTTCCAGGGCCTTTTCGCCCTCCCGCTGGATCTCCCACTCCTTTTCCGCTGCCGCTTGCCCTTCCTGGGCTTGCTTCTGCTGCCCCTCGAGCTTGACTTTACCGGATTCCGTTTCCCGCCATTTTTCTATTTCCAGCTCAGCGCCCGCAATACCCTTGAATTTTTCAAGTGAGGCGGCGGCTTGTTTGTCAATTTCAATAAGCTTATCCAGGAAAGGATCGTCCGCCGCCGCCTTTGCCTCATCGGCCTGCATGTTGCGGAGCGTTTCCTGCCACTTTTCTTTCAGTGATGTCAGCTTGGTGTCGGCGTCCTCTTTTGGTGGCTTCGGCTGCCAGATGGGGGCGGTTTTATCTAATTCACGATAGTACCTCAATAATTGCTGCGTTCCCTCATCAGGGTTGCCGGCATTTATCTGTGTTTGCTCAGAAATGCGCTTGCCCTTGAGGGCCGCTTCCCGCATTTTTTTATCAATATCCGCCGTAACGGGCTTCCAGCCCACCTCCGACATAACCATGTCTTGGAGGGCCTTTTCGGACCGCATGTAGTTTTCGCGATAAGTATCGTTTGCTTTCCGGGACTTATCAGCTAATGTCTGCTGTTCTTGGAGAAGTTTTTTGAGTTCTTCTATGCGCTTTTTATCGGGGAAAACCGATTGCTCTGCCCGCGCCAGCTCACCCTGCCACATATTAGCCCGCATATCGTGCCAGGCGGCCGCAATCGTCGTTCCGGTACCTCCAATTTTATCAAGCAGCATACCCAGCCGATAGAACTCAGCCACGATACTTGTCAGGCCACTGCGGATCGAGGCAACGGATTCCAGAAATTCCGGGTTCCATTTGATGCTTTTGGTTGTTTCATCGATGGTGACGATTTTGTTTGTAATTCCCGTCAGTTCATACTTAATCGCCTCAAAAAGAGGTTCAATTCCCTGTCCCAGCGCCTGGAGAGCGATATCTTTGGTATTTGAAAAGAGACCAGCCCAAGTCTTCTGGGCTTCCATCCCCGCAATGCGATAGGCCGAGAGTTTGTCCATCAGGAAATCAAACAGGCCGTTGGCATTCCCCTTATATTGGGCGATATCCTCATTCCGGAGCCCCAGGACCGTGGCGATCCGGCTGTTCCTGGGGTCAATTGCGCCCGTCAAGAGGGCACGGGTTTCCTCCCCCAGTTGATTCATGGGCAGCCCGATCGCGCCGGCCGCCTGGACCATCGCCACAGTAAAATCCTTAACCTGCTGCCGGTTAAAACCCTTGGCCAGGGCCACCGGCAAGGTCACCGAATAGGCATTGATCAATTGGTCCAGCGTGGCGATGGTTTGCAGATTGGCGTATTGCAGTTCCTGGATGATGCTTTTGGAATCTTGCTGGGCCGCCTTCAGGGCTTCATCGGCCTTCAGGGCCTTCTTGCTGGTGGCGTCGATGTACTGTCCGCCCGTCATATAGGCGGAGGCGATGCCCAGCGTGGCGGTTTCGATTTCGGCCAGATAGGAGAGCCCGGCCTTGATCGTGGCCAGGGCAGCACTCACGCTCACCACGGAGGCGGCCAGACGGCCCATCGTGGCCGTCAGGTCCCTGGATTTGGCGTTGAGTTTTTCAGTATCGACCTGGCCGGCCTTGAGATATTGACTAACCTCCCCCAAGGCTTTATCCGCCTTGTTGACGGCCTCGATGATCAGTTGCAGTTTTACACTTTCATTCATCGGTCGATTTTCCTAATGTAGCTGGTGTTCAGAACACTGTTTCCGGCACATGGCGCAAGCTGCCGTATTGCGGCATTGCTTCCCGCCATCCGTGTTTTTATCGCCTTCAGGTTTTCCAAACAAGATCTCCACCCATTCATAGCGCTGTTTTATGACGCGGGCGGCCCAGTTTCTGCCGCCGGGGGCAGTGACGTTCCAGAGGACCCAGCGGCTGCGGGTAATGTCGCCGCCGCTGCAGAGGTAGCAGAGTTCCTCGACCCAATCCCCCCCAGCCTCTCCTTGATCCGGTTGATCAGCCCGTCGATGCTGTTCAACAGAGAAAGCATGGGGTTCAGTGCGAAAAAATCGGCGATTATCTCCAGAGCCTCCTCCGGCGTGACGCCGAATTCGATTTCATCGGCCAGGGCGGCGATGTTTTTATCCCTGGGAGACTTGCCTTCCTCGGTGACGATAATGGCCAAAGCCGTAAACAGGCGGCTGCCGAAGGCGACAATCAGGCTTTTGATGTCCAGCTCCTCCGGCAGGAGGACTGTCTGGACAACCTCATTGAGCTGCCGCCACTGGCCCAGGACCAGCGGTTTCTGGATGTAGGTTTTGCCGCCGATGGTGTATTTTTTTTCTTCCATGTCGCGACGCTCCGTTTTCATTCCGGGGACACGTTCCGATCTGCGGCGCGCAGCTTCCGGAACATGTCCCCGGTCGGTTAGGTTAAGGCGATTGATATCTCGTCGTCGCCGCTGTTTCTGTTCAACTGACAGTCAATGCCCAGGGACCGGTAGCCTTCCCGCGCTTCCGACTTGATGCCCGTATACTGGACCTTCGGAGCCGTAAGGGTGATAATGTTGCCCGCCGCTCCCGCGAGGGCCGCCGTGAGCGCACCTTCGCTGCCCGACCGCATTTTCCCATAAAAGTCGTAGGTGGCCACGGTCACCATTTCCGGATCGAACGTCATGGCCATCTCCCGGCCAGTAATGATGGCGCTCTTGTGCCCGCTTACGGCATTGCCGTCCTTGCGTAGGGCGACCGCGTTATTGCCCGTGAATTCCAGAGCGCCGATAAGAGCCGCGTAGGAATCGATGGTAAAAGCGGCGTTCTGAAACGCGACCGGTTTGGTGGACTCATAGGTGACGTTGGTCAGCAGCGCGCCATCGGCTACGGAGAAGTCCGCGCCCGTGAAGACAAAGTGCAGGTAGGAGGGCTTGCCTGTCTCCAGCTTCAGGCTCCAGGTGCCTCTGGCTCCCCATATCTTCTTGATAACGCCGTCCATGTAGGCGGCCAAGGTCATGCTCGATATGCCGGAGGAAGCAGGCAGGTACGTCACGGAGGTGAGGGCTACCACGGTTTCGGCAAAGCCGCTGCACTTCAAGAATTTACCCAGGGCCGGTGCGGTTCCCGCCGTGCCGGAGCCCTTCACTTCGATGTCAAACTCCATCGTCGCCGACCGGGCACCCGAAACAGAGGCAAACCCGGAGAGCGAGGCGCTCACGGGGTTGCGCTTATTCGGCGGCGTATTGGGATTGAACTTCACGTTTTCCACCAGAACGACGTCGGCGGCCGCCAGTGTTTCCGCGCTACCCTCTACCGATTCGGCCTTAGCTGCGAGCTGTGTTTTCTTCTCTATTAACGGCATCTTTTTCCTCCTTCGGGGCATCCGCCCCGGCATTCTTCATGATTTTGAGATATTCCTTCTCGGTGATTTCCTTGCCCGAGGCGTCCCGATATTTGGTTGCCCCGTCGCGTGTTGTTTCTTCCATTTATCCTCCTTAATCGCCCACATAGAGCAGCGCCTGGGCCGTCTCATATTCGGCACTGTAGACGGATACGCCCCTATTAAACCATACGGGGAGCTCCCGCAGCAGTGAAATGGGGGATATATCCTTGAAAAGTCTTGAGCCATAGAGCAGGTCTCGAATGCCGTTTAACACGGCATATGTTCCCGGATTTTCAGTTCCGCCTCGCCGAGCCTCTTGCTCGGAGCGCAGACTTTTGTCGCAAATGAAAAGGCCAAACGTCAGCTTTTCAATCTTCCTGCTCCCGTGCTCTTCATATTCCGATCCGAAGTACATGACGAGAATCGCAGGGAAAAGACGGATCGCACGGGCGATGCTCTCTTCGTCGTCCAACTCTCCTTGATAACTCTTTATTGTGCGCACCGAGGAGTACACTGCCGGGTCGCCTATGTGCTGTTCATACAGGGTCTGCAGCGGAGCGAGCTTGGTTATTATGCCGTCTTCGATCTCTTCGATGGTGTACATGTCAATAATTATCCAAAGTTCCGACGCTGCCGGTGGAGTTTTTACCCTGGGAGAATATCCGGTCGTCTGACCTTCGCGTCGCCTGGGGAAGTCCGTCACTTGGTTCTGATGGAGCATCTGCACCCAGCGAGATCAGGCCCTTTGCCAAATCTCTGAAAAAGCGGATCGCATTGTCATAGCGTTTCTGTCGCTCTTCCGGGAGTTTCATAATCGATCGCCGGGAGAAAAGGTTGTAAATCGCCATGTCCACAGAGAGCTTACGGATGATGACCGGGACGGGAGAAAAGGGCATCGTGTAGCGGCTGCCGCAATAGGAATCAATCTCCGCGTCTGCATCCGCGATAGCGCGAGCCACGGCGGATGTGTCAACGGCACCGCTCCCGGCATCATCGGTCAATTCTACCAGATCCGCCTGGCTAATCTGCTCTTCGAGGTCTGCCTGAACGCTGTAGGGCATACTTCAATCCTCCAGGGGGAATTGGGGGACACGATAGAATCATGTCCCCCAATTCTCGCTTAGGTCGCGTAGGTATCTTTAAACATGTACCCGCAAGCCGCCGAGACCTGGATGATGTCGGTCTCTTCGGCCACTTCGTACACATCCTGATGCTCCGCCGGTTCCCGCCAAGTGGTGGTTCTCCGGGGAGAGCCGTCCTCGTAGGCCGTCCGCGCCTGATATCCGGCGCTCAAAACCTTCAGTCCGGGACTTGCGGGCCGGTAGAACAGGAATCCCATGCCCTTCCCGGCATTGACTTCCCAGACGTATTTCGACGTGAAATCCGTACCGGCTTTGGTCTCTTTTGCCGTGGAGTAGATCGCCTCGCCGACTAAAATCTCCTCCAGGTCGCAAACCGCCGCCAGGATCTCCGAGGTGAGAACGCCCCGCTGGGTGTATTTGATCTTGTCGATGATCTCGGCGCACTGCTTGAGGGCCTCGTAGGTCGCAAAATCGATGATCAGCGAGTTGGGCGTAAGACCTGTGGCATTCTGGATGGCCTTGCGTCCCTTGACGATGTCGGTCAGGAAGGTGTTCGTATTGCCCGTCGGACTCCAGAGCCCTTCCGCATCTTCGCCACCGGCTCCGTTGGCATCCACCCAGGTTCCGGCGGTGATGAGAGCCGCGATCCGCCGCTCCTTCGAAAGGTCGACCTTGTCGGCGCAGAACTCGAGGGCGTCCTGATCGGGTTTCAAAGGCGGGGCAAACTTTGACTTGGCAAAGCGACGGTCTTCGTCGGTTACCTCTTTGGCGTAGGCGTACTCCTTGGTGGAGATGGTCAACCAGTCCATCGGGAAGTTGCCGCGAGGCGCTCTTGCACCAGGGCCGCGAATGCCCGCTTCATCACGGAACCAGGCTCCTTTCTGGTAAACAGCGATCTTGGCCTTCGGGTCAATCCCATCCAGGATGGGGAAAACCTTGTCGCCGATGTAGGACTTGTTTTTATAAGCCACGGAGACGTTCTGCAGGGGCCCCGTAACCATCAGTTCTTTTACATTGGAAATCGTCATTTTTGTTCTCCTTTCATGGTTTTACGGACTATTTGGGACCGGAAGTTGTCGGGTCCCAAATAGCCCAACATCTTAGTGGACAAACGTTCCGAGACTGTAAATGGTGACTGCCTCCACTCCCGCACCGGCATCGGTGATGACGGCGAGGAACCGTTTGCTGTTGTTCTGGGCGATGGTCATCGTCCCGGAGAGAGTCACACCCGCACCGGCAGTCAGCGTAATGGTTTCCGCCGCATCCGCCGTATTGCGGATAATGAACTCGAAGCTCGACGTGGCGATGGCCGCCGGAACAGCCCCGACAATCTGGGCCGCCGTGGGCGTGACATCAGAACGGTTGTCGCCCGCCGGATCCCGGAGCATCAGGCCGCCTACCAGTTCCGCTGCCGACCAGGTGTTTGCGCCTGCGGTGGCGTCGGTAGTCACGGTTGTCACGCGTTGAACAGCATCGGTGATAGCCGGGCACATCCCCAGGAGCAGGCAGCTTCCCAGGTCGTCCTCAGCCCCCGAGGCCTCCACCATGACGGCTCTGGCGTAGGCCAGTGCCCCGGCGTTGTCCTGCCCTTTTCCGGCATCCGTCGCCGAGACGAACTCCGGCCCGATGAACGTCCCGATACCGATTGCCGCATTCGCCTGCACCTTCGACTGGCCGAGGACCATGACTACCGCCGCTTGACCGCTTTCCGGCGCGTTCTGGAGGATGCCAATGGCCACTTCGGAGGCGCTATCAGGTCGGCGCACCTGACCACTGGAATTGAGCACCATGAATTTGTACTGATCGCTGGAGAGATCCTCCGCCGCCGGGTAGGTTAACCGTAAAATATTGTTTTCCATGCTTGTATCTCCTCTCTTTTTGATTATGCGGGGCGGTTAACCGCCAATTTCCTGTTGGTATTCCGTCACCAAATCGGGGTTTTCCCTCTGCGCTTCAGCGAAGGCCGCGCTGTAGGTTAATTCCCTGTTGCTATCCATTTTCGCTCTGGTCAGCACCGCCAGCTTCTCACCGGCGCTGCCCTGGCCTCCCGTGTCCTTATCCCGCGACGCCACCTCTTTGAACTCGACCACCTTCGGCAGTTCAGTCTCGAAGAAGGTCTTGAAACGGTCATAGAGAGTGGCCTTTTCCTTTGTCTCGCCGAATTCCATGACGTCCTCTTTTTCGGCGAAGGCCACCATGAACTCGGGCACCCCGAATTTGACCATTGCGGGCGTCATCTTGCCTGCCTTGACCATTGACTCGCACCAGGAGGCGATCTCTCGCCCACGGGCTTCTGTGCGCGCCTGGCGGTCTTTTTCGGCGAACTCCGTGGTGACCTTTTCCCGTTCCAGCCGTGCAGCCTCCTCTGCAGCCTGTTTCCGTGCCGCTTCAATGTCGCCCTCGGAGAAGGTTTTGCCTGCAGGGGACGGATCCGCCGGATCGACACCGGCGACCAGATCCTTCAACTTCTGAATAAACTCTTTGAAATTCATGTCCTTTCCCTCCTTTTTTTCATTGTAATTCGTGACTTGAGGCGTCTGCTCCAACGCATCTTGCTGTTTTTCCTGCTTTTCCTTCGCCGCCGCGTCGGCGATCTCCTGAATCTGATAGGCGCTGATCACCGTATCCGCCTTGTCCATGCCCTCCTTCTCAATGAGATAATCCCGCACCTTGCCGAAGAGGCGGGCAATGGATTCCCACGCCCAGACGGTTTGGTAATCGGCAAACTCGAACGTCAAGGCGTCATGTTCAGCGAAAGCCACATCAGGAAGCCCCTTGACTGCCGGAGGCATCGCCCCCAGGAAGCCGACATGCCGCAACGACCCATCCGGATAAAATGCAGCGGAACGCTTCTTGAAAAGACCTCGTTTCACCATATCGGCAAAGGCAGGTTCAACCTGCTTGAATTTGGCCAAGAGAGTGTCGTCTTGTTTTTTCAGACCTTCCACCCATCCGAATGCCGGACCATTTTCTTTCGGGTGGCCAACAACCACGGGCGGCTCGTGCCGGGCGGCATTGAAAGTTGCCACAGCTTTGTCAATCAGGGCAGTCCCATCATGCTGCCGCCCCTGGCTGTCCGTCTGCCTGCCTCCCTGAAAGATGGGAATCCAATCATCGAATCCTCTGAATTTGATCATGTTTCACCTCACTTGCAGATAATTGTTGATGATGCTGATTACCTCATCGCTGTTTTTCCAGCTGAGCCCCAGGTAGGGGCGGGCGGGAATGCCAATCGAATGGTTCTTGAAGGTAAAGCCGCGGCCTGCGGTTGTCCCTTTGGCAAAACGATTATTGACCCGGTTCCGGACAAAGAGTTCACTCCGGGCGCCCCGGACGATCGTCCCGCCAAACTGGTGAATGGCGGCATAAACTTTGTTCGTGCCGATCGCCACGGCGTTATTGCCCATCAGTTGGAAGCGGATGCTATCGCGCAACTGGTCGGAGACGCGCAGGACGCCGCGGGCCTTCGGCGAGGGCCGTTTGACGGGCAGCCAGCCCGTGCCGTCGGGAGCGGGTCCGCCCGCGTTGAAGCGCAGTTTGGTTTGCTCGGTCACCCGTTCGCCAATCGCCCGCATGATGGGGGAAAGGTTGTCGGCGCGCGCCGCGATTTTCCCCAGGCGCTCCCGGACGGCGTCGGCGCCGTCCATTTTTACGATGATTTCAGGCATTTAAAACCTTCTTGACAATCCCCGCGGATTGTGTTCTTCTTTAATCATGCCAGCTTTGCCGGGGCCGCATCCTTAACCGGCGGGCGTGGGGCGCACGTCAATGCGGTGGCGTGGCGGCCTTATTATCAGCATAAACCAATCTCCCCGATCTCAACCGACCCCCTGTCGGATCACCGCGCAACACATCAAAGGCAATCACCTGTTCCTTCACTGCATCAGCCAGCACACCAACGACGCGGCCCTTGTCTGTCTGATAGGCCTTCACATATCGCTTCCGGAGGAATACCCGGCCGCTGTCGGCAAATTGCATAAAACCCACCCAGATTTCCTGGGGATTTGCGATAATGTCGGGGATCAGCGGAAAGTACTGTTCACGGCCATCCCAGCGTTTCTTCTGATCGGCCAGGATATGCCCGGCAACCCTATCCGGTCCTACTTCCACGAAATCTCCCAATTTATCCTGGTAGATTCCCGCAGGTACCGCGTTTCTTAATGCCTCTTCCGTATGCAGCGTCGGACCTAACGGCACCTGCGGCGCATACCCGGTCAGCTTTTTCGGCAGGTCATAATATGCCGCCCGCCGCCAGGGACCCAATTCATTGATATCGCCCGCTTCCTGCACCCAGCTCCGGCCGAAAGCTGCCTGGCCGGGGTTGTAATCGAAGCCCCGGTCAATGCCATTGGGGATCTTCTCCACCCGGCCCGTAATGGGGTCCGTGAGAGGATTGCCCTGTTTGTCCGTGGGCGTGTAAAAGCCATCGTCCGGCGCCGTCTTCTTGGCAGCCGCCTCATATTCCTGCTTAGTCGATCCGTGCACCCGGCATTTGCAGCCCCAGCCGTTTTGCGGAAAATGGGTTTGCCACCAGGGATCGGACGCCGGCAGCGTTACGCCGTCCCAGGACAGGTGCAGGGGCCGGGGCACCTTGCTGTCGCCGTGGCGGTAGGTCAGATAGGGCATGACCTGCAATTGATCCGGATCGGTGAGCTGCGCCCAGCGGCCGGCGTTGTATGCCTGGCGGATATTGGTGTTGTAGATAACCTCGCTTCGCCAATTACGGCTGCCGTTGTAGCTCCACCCGTGCCGGGCCACGATGCCGTCGAAATCCTTCCGGAATGCTTCCAGTGTCGTGCCTTTCGTGATCGCTTTATCCACGGCGGTGCGGAAATCCGACAACAGGTCGGACTTGTAGGCCCCGGCGACCATGAACCCCTTGGCATGCTGCTCCTTGAAAAGGTCCGTCCACTTTTGCGTGGGGATATTAAGCTTGCCCTTGAAAAAGGCTTCCTGTTCCGCGAAGGGCAGCTGAATAACGGTCTGCAATTCAAGAGAAATCATAGGTTCTCCTGTGTATCATAGCGGCCCGACATCTCGGCCAGCATCATGGCCCGGGCGATGATCGCGCCCAGGTCGGCTGGGCTCATCTCGCCATAGAGATCAATGACGCCGTCCCGGAATTCCTCCAGGGTTTGCGATCTTTCCAGCAGGCGCTTAAGCGGTGTGATGAGCGAGTCGCCGGCGGGGAGCGCATCATCTCCCAATCGTTCGGCGATTAGATCGGCGGCGTCCTGAACAGCGCCGGAATCGGAAAACTGTTTGGCGATTTTCTGGATTCCCGCCTGCGCGGGAATGACAGAAGTGGGTTGCGCCTTCGGTGGAACATTTACCAACTCCTCCCCTTCCTCCGGGGCAGGAATCCCATAGGTTTGATAAAAATAGGCCACTCCGACTGGCAACCCGATATCCACAACCAAGGTTTTGTCGATTTCGCTTTGTTTGTTCAGGTCCGGCTTGGCGGCGGCATACGTCTTGATCTTCGGATAGGTAGTAACGCCGGGGAAATTGTAATCCACGATCCAGTGGATCAAGGTGTCATTCAGGCACCCATCAAGCAGATCCGCATCGGCCTCAATGATCTCCTGGCGAACATCACCCTGCGCCTTTTCGTTGCCAAGTTTACCTGGTGTTCCTTCCGTGGATGCGGTTTGACCCAAGACGGCCTTGGAGATCTGGCGATCCATGTATTCACAGAGCTGCTCATGAGTTACCGTTCCAGCTCGAGAGGCTTCCAGAAACTCAATGTCCATCGAATCGGGGATTTTAATCCCTGTGTCTGACTGGATGGCTTCTATGGCATCCAGGAGTTTCTGCTGCTGATCCGGTGACGTTCCCGGAGGATACTTGCCTTTCACCGTGGGCATGCCGAACTTTTCCAGGAAGACGAGCCAGAACTTGACGCCGTTTTTCTTAAACCATACAGGCCACCACAACCGTTGCCCCAGACCGCGGCCATAAGGATTATCGCTATCTCCGTATGTAAAAACGACGAACTTCCGGTCGGGTACCGGTTCGCCTTCGATCATATTCGAGAGCGTAATTAGCTTTAGCTCCCGTTCGGCTGTAAAAATGAATCGCCGCGGGTGCTTGGCAATCAGTTTTTTTATTTTCAATGCGCCATCGGTAGAGTTCCACATGATCTCGACGCAGTAGAATCCATAAAGAACCGCTTTAAGTATCTCCTGCCTCGCTTGATCAAAGTTGCAATTTTCCAACACTTCAGAAACGAAATCGGCGACAAATTCCTCCTGGGAGGTCGATGCCGGCCGTCCAAGTTTCCGGGCTGATTTCGCTGGAATGATCTCCCATTCCTTGCCCACTACAGCCAGATTGCGCTGCTGCAGAACGGATCCGGCATGGGCGTCGCGATCCACCTCGTCGTATAGTTTCATCCCCTTCCCGCCAGACTCGCTTCTCAGAACGGGATCAGGGTTTTCCAGACGCTTAATCCATCCATAGAATATGTCGATATCCTTCGCGATGGTGGCGACTTCATCTGTAATTTCTGGTTTTTTTACGGTTTCTTCTGGCATGACTTATCTCCCCATGAAGGAATTCATGGATTCACCGGCGGTCACCCGTTTTACCCGGGTGGACTCAAATTCGATAACGCCGCCCCAATTCGCTGCGGCGTAGACGCCCAAAAAACATGCCCAGGCCCGGTCGGCATGACCGGCGCTGTCTGAATCTGCCTCAAAACGAATGCTCCCGGTTGGGGTCACTACCTTGCGTAACTTATGCAGGTCGGCCCGCAGGTCCGCATCCCCCAGAGGAATGCGGAGTTTGCGATCCTCGAAGACCTGCTTGGCGGTCGTTGCCAGTACCTGTTTGTTTGCCCCGGTGAAGAGCACGCCTTCCACCCGGCTTGTTCCATAACGACGCTGGGCGTCCTCCACCGGCTTTTCGCCCATGCCAGTTTGATCCATGCAAAGGCGAAGGACGCGGTACTTGGACATCAATTCATCCATGACCTGGTCCTGAACCGCAAAGGCAGCCCTTCGTAAGACTTTGATTTCTCTTGTCCAGAGAACATCACCGACCTTCTCCACCACCCAGGCCACCCACAAATCGTTCCTGGCAGCGATATCGTTTCCGATATAACAAGGTCCGTCGGCATACAGTTCAGGTTTCCCTGCCTGGTCGTGCTCCACGGCATTTATGAGGCCGTAATCCAGCCAGGCGGAAGCCTCATCAAGCCACTGCAGCTCGTATTCCTGCGCCCAGGCGTCGTCGTCGTTTACGCCAGCCATTAATTCGGCGATATTTCTCGGCAGTCCGTCCTGGACGGCCTGGTGGATGTCCGTAACGTGTTTCGCCCAGACAGCGTCGTCGGCTGTCATCAAGTCATAGAATTTATTGCCTTTACCGTTGGGCGTCGAGATAACCCGCAATTTCAACTCCGGTCGGCTCACGATGGGAAAAACGGCCTGCCAGATACGCCGGGAATCCTGATGAAAGGCAAATTCATCAAGAAGCAGGTTTGCGGAGAAGCCACGCGCCGTGTCCGGATTGGCAGGCAGGGCAGTGATCCGGCTGCCGCCCGGAAGCTTAACTTCCAGTGCTTTAATGTCGGGCTCCCAATCGTACTCAAGGGCATCAAAGGCCGCCTTAAAAGCCTTCAGGTGACGTTTTACTCCCTCTTCCATCGCTTCCCTGGCCTGCCGTTCACCACGGGAGAGAATAACCCACCGGGCCGCCTTACCCTTTGCCTCTGCCTCCAGACAATCCAGGACGATCTCCAGGGTGGCCGTGAAAGTCTTACCGCACTGCCGGGCAAACATGCCGATCTTGAACTTCGATTGATCGGCCACCCAGCCCTGCTGGTAAGCGTAAAGGGTTACCGGGTTACGCGATGCCATAAATTTCCTCTTTGACGATCTTGAACAGCTCCGGATCCATGCGCTTCTTCGCCTTGGATTCGATATTTACGACGGCCTGCTCGGTCTTCTTTTTGATTTCCGTCGCGTATTTTTTCACGTCCACCGACGCTTTGGAGAGTTTCGCCACCATGACGCCTATTTTCGGCAATATGTCGGCGACATCGTATTTGCCATCCTCATCTTTCTTTGCCTTGAGCAAAAGATCAAAAACCATCGTCTGGATGAGGCGGATCGTTGCCTCATTCAGGTTGCCCTCGTCATCACCAGAGGCGCCCACAAATGCTCTCGCCATTTCCGTGGACGTTTTGACATCCTCGCACTTGGCCTGAAACTCCTGGCCGAAGCGGTGTACGCCGGAACGGGATATTCTGATTTCCAGCCCCTCATCTGCCAACTGGGCGTTGAGCCAGTCCGCAATTTCCTCGTAGCCGCAGAAATTCTTGGCGAGCAGTTCCTTCTGAAACTTATCCCGGATCTCCGGAGGAAGTTGATCTATTTTTGACCGTGCGGGCATCTCACCACCACTTTTGGGGACGGGCGATTCCGGGCAGGCAGTCCACCGTGTATTCCACCACATCAACGCCGTGGTGGGTCAGTTTGGCGTGCCAGAGGGGCCTTGATCCTTTTCCATCGATACCCACCAACTTGCGGTCCTCCAGATACTCAAGTTCCCGCCTTATCTCCCGCTGGGTGACGGGCAGCGGGATGGCCTGAATGGCCGATAAGATCATGCTTTCGGCTGCACCGACGGGCCGTCCTGCATTCAGGACCACCATGATCATCCACCGCAAGTACTCGCGTTCCGCTTTTTCAGCATCAATTACGCAATCTTTGTCATTCAGCATCGTTTCGTTTCTCCGAACGTCGTTCGACCCTTAAATAATCAATCTTGGCCGCCAGGGTATCGAGCTTGGCATTGATCACTGTTTCCTGCCTGATGGCGTCTTCCCGCCGCACATATTCCAGGGGCAGATCGCAACGGAGCTGCAAGATCTCCCGCTCCCTTTTCTGATTTTCCAGTTTGCCGTCGCTGATGCTTTTTTCAATTTGCGCCACTCTCAGATCGTAGGCGGCCAGCCCCCGGGTGAGCGTCCAGCGTGTGGTGGCAATGATGATTATCCCCCAAGCCGACAATAACCCGGCGAAAAATAAGATAAGTTGCCAATGATCACCCACGCTTTGCCCTCCGTTCCAGTTTAGTTTGACAATCTATGCACCGTATTGCCTCCGGGTTTGCCGCCAGCCTCGCGCTCCCGATTTCCTCTTCGCAGTCGATACACATTGGGCCTCCACTCAGGTCCGGGCGGCGTCCCATCCCGGCCTGAGCTTCGGCCTCCTTGTGTGATTTTCCGTTGCGCCGGAAGTGCGCCCTGATGGCTTGCTGCCGGAATAATTCATCATTCTCCTGGGCCAGATCGATTTCATCCACTGCTACCACCGGTATCCGACGCTGATCATGGCCTTTGCATCTCCGTTACTGTTCGCCTCCGCATATAAACCAAGATGGGCTCCAGCTATCCTCAAGAAGTCCCACCTGCCGTAAATATCCGCCTCCATCCCGTTTTTTACCGATGGGCCATATCTCAAACCAAGCTCCCGCCGATTCTCGAAATCGATAAAGGGCAACGGTTGCTGCCTGGCAATAACCCTTGACTCTCCCGATTTTGTGTCGAGCACTGTGACAACATTGGTTTTTCCTTCGTACGGAGTAACCTCGCCGGTCGCGATGACCTGCTTGTTTTCGTCTTTGGCAATCTCTTCCGGGAGCTTCAATTTCTCCACAATCACGGGTTTTTCGATGGTGACCACTTCCTTGACCGCGACCATCACCCGCTTGATTTTTGTCACCGTTTTTATTTCGGGAACCTTGACGTATTCCGTCCTGGAAATAACCGCCGGGTGCTGGTCCCGATACCAGGCGACGACAGCGGCGGTTAAAGCCAGCGCCGCCAGGATGGTCACCATGATCGTCATTCTTTTCATCGTTCATATTTCCGACCCGCCTGACGGATCTTATAGGGGTACTCGATATTGACCCGGCACATATCCAGCAGTCCCTTTTTCATCTTGATTACCTTCCTGCTGCAGGCCGCCTCGACTCCCTGATAGTCACAAGAGCCTGCCTTCCGGATCTCCCGGTTCATCCTCTCCAGGCCGCCGTTATAAGCCCGGTAAGCGTAATGCCAATCCCGGCAATCGACGTGACCGTAAAGCCACCGGTCATAAAGGATCAGCGCCCGGATTGACCACCGTGGATCATAGGGCGTCGGCTTCATCGATACATCCCGGAGGGACTTTTCCTTGCCCTGGATCCAGGCCGCCGTCTCCGGCATGAACTGCCCGAGCCCCATGCCGCCGTCAAAAGCCGTAATCCCGGCATCGCAACGGCTTTCCGTTTCGATCTGGCCCATGAAGTCGCTCGCCGGTGCCTTCATTCCTATTTGATAGCGAGCCTCCCTGATCACCTGGGGCCAGTATTTCAAACAGCGATTCGCCGCATCACAGACCGAGGGTGAAACCCAGGATAAGAGCAGCGTAAAGCAAACCGCGAAACAGCATGACGCTCGGTAGCGCAGCATAGGACAGGCTCTCCGTCTTTCCGTAAACGGGTTTAAAGAACACAGCCCAGACGAGTTCGGCAGTGGAAACGCCGATCAGGGACAGGCTGATTTTGTATAAAATAATGCCCAGGGCGTTCTCTCCCTGGGTGAAATAGAGGATAGGCAGGACGACCAGGAGGACCAGGCCGAAACGGTCGATGTATTTTTTAGTCTCAGTCATCGTCCACCATCCTTTAAAAATACGGCAGCCGCTTCCTTAGAGACGTTGAGATCGTACTTTGTGGAGATGAACCAGGCGAAAAGGTCTACGTCGGCATCCCTGTCCTGAGAATATTGCAACTGTTTCCGGTAAGCTTCCACCTCCGCATGAAAGCGATAGTCGTCATCGAGGAGATAAAGGAGGCTCTGAAAGAGGATCAAAAGGCGATATGACTGTTTGACATGGGTGAGTTCGTGCTGCAGGAGCCCTTCATCGCCCTTAAACTTCGGGCGGATCCGGACGATCATGGCAATCGCCATACCGGCAAATCCCTCCGGGAGGCGATCCGTATAGATCACGAGGGCGGGCAGAATCTTATAAACAAAGGCGAGTTTCATTCTTTGCCCTCCTGTGCCAGGCACTTCAGCATTTGAGTATAATGAATGATTTTGTCGCAGTCCTGGACGGAAAGTGATTCCCGCTGGCGATAGGCATATTTAATGATGCAGCCAATGGCAAAAGGCTGGAGGATGCCTCCGGAATGATACAGATCGATGGGCTCGACGAGGCCGGTTTTATAATGATCAGCGCCGTCGCGTTTGAGAGATTCCCAGTTTAATGCGGTTTGATCTTTTTTTGACATCCGCGCACCAAATAAAAAAGCCCGGTGCCGGAGAATTTCTCCGGACACCGGGCTGTGAAAGCCGCTGGTTGCGATATGGCGGGCGGGCCGCGCTAAATTTTCATCTATCCTACCGCATTTTCAGCGGAAGTCAATACTTTTTTTTGCATAAAAACCCACTTTCGACAGTGTTTGCATCTTTGATACAGCTTTTCGGCAATGGCCTCCATGAGAGGCTTTTTGCATTTAGGACAAAACAGCATCGGCCCCGGATCGATTTCAGACCGGAAGTCTTCATCGGAAACTATCGCCTTGTAGCCTGGGTTCAGCATGTAGCATTGTCCTTTTTCATCAATCTAAACGTTTTCACTTCCAATTTTGCCAACGCCAGCACGCTGGGTTTGATCTCGGGTAGTTGGCTGGCATACTGATATTTATTGAGCCTCAATAACTCCGCCCGGGTGACGAGCATCAGATTGTCGGGAACGCAGTTGAGCTTTTTTCCGTCTCTGAATACCACGGCATGCCCTTTCGGTACCGGACCATGCATCTGTTCCCAAAGATAAACGTGCTTCAGCTTGTAACGGGTCGGGAAGCCGGTATAAGGATCGCGCTCGGCAACCTTGGTTTGGATATAACCGTCTTTGGCGTCAATACGTTCCGTTCCCAGGGGTTCCCAGTTAGCGGGCTTGTGCCCCTTTTTAAAACTCGTGACGTTGGGGCCCATATAACCTTTAACGCCCTTGTTCCAGGATTGTTGGCCCTTCTCAAATCTCCCGGTGCGGCCGCAAACGATACCGCGATTGTGTACAGCGGTTTTGATTTGCTGCCGAGTTCGATCAACGCCAAAGTGGGCGTTAAACGCAACGGTTAATTCATCCAGAGTTCTGCCCGGGTAATTGTTCCGTAGAAATTTCAGCTTTTCCGGACTGTAAAAACCGCAGGGCATTATTCGATCACTGCCTTTTCGTCCGCACGTGATGTTGTAGTTTTTCAATGCCGATGCTATCGCCGACCTTTTCTTGGCCAGATCAAATTGCGCATTGAACGCAGTTGTGAGCGCAGCAATCGGCATCGAGGCATAGCCGGTGCGCAGAAAATCCAATTGTTTCGGTAGATATTCCCGTTTCATTACTCTTCCGTTATTCCCAGCATCTTATGCCCGCCGCGAATGCTACCTTCGGTTACGGCTTTATGGGCATGCAGCACGAGGTTGCCATTGCAGATGATCTGCTTGGCCACATTAGCAATCGCATGAGAGCGACTGATTTCTGCCTGCAATTTCTCTCCCTTCAAATCCTCATCACTGAGCCGCTCCAGTTGGGCAAAAAGATGGCTATTCAAATCGATCAATTTACTTCCCGTTTTCTCTCGCATAATTGAACCTCCCGGCTGATCACTTTTTCGATCTAACGTTTGCTTGCTTTCTTCAATCGTGCTACCGGACTGGTCGATATCCGTCCGGATCACCGGTGATGGAGAGTCAAATTCTGGTTTTTCCCGAGCTCGCGTGTTACGATTTGCGGGCCCCACTACCTTTGGTTCAAAACCACCTGGCCACCGGTTGCCACAGATTTTGCAGCAGATGTAGGCCTGGCTGTTCATGTAATCATCCTCCCGGTAGAGCGAGGTGGCGCCGCATTTGCCGCATTGGTATTTCGGGGTCATTGGAATTTGTACCTCCGGCCGTTTCTGATGTAGTACCAGCCCAGGACGTCCCGGCAGAGCACGGCGACCTCGCCTTTCAGGCCGTGTTTCTTCAGGAGGCGGCGATGCGCTTGCTCCGCGGCGGCGGTAACGAAGACGGCCGGGCGGACGGGGGGAGCCTCCAGTTGCCGGCCCGGGTTAAAGGCGCAGTAGCCGGCGCCGGCAGCCAGGCAGAGCCCTAAGATCAACGCGCATTTGTCGATAAACGTCAGCTCCATATTTATCCTCCGATCCCTTTTAAAATGTCCCGGACGCGGGCTTTGTTGTGGGCGATCTGTGCCTCCGTTAATTCTGCCGCCGGCATGGACTTCATAGGCGGCAGCACGCATTCGGGCGGCTCCTCGTAGGGGGCGGGCAGGCGGTCCCCGGCTTGCAGGCGAACTTCCCGTTTGCGCAGACCCTTTTCCGCCTCGATCCCGGCGCCCTTGCCCTCCCGTTCGGCGATGGTGATCATGATCTTTTTCAAATAGTTGTGGCTATCCAGGGGCTCCGCAAAATTCTTCTTGGCAGCGACGTTCAGGGCCGCAGCGATGCCGTCCTGGCTGATGCGGTAGCGTTTCTTCTGGTAGGCGAATTCCTCGCCCTGGAAGAAGAGCTGCACCTCCTCCAAGAGAAGGCGCAGCTTCTTGCGCTTGGTTTTCAGCGGCGTTATTCCGAACAGTTCACAATAGGCCCAGGCCAGCCGGTGATGTTTGCCGAAGGTGGGCAGTATTTTGATAATGGCCAGCAGGTCCGCATCCATGTCGATATCCTCGTAATCGCATTGGTAACGGCATTTAGGGCAGTGAAACGTGGCGGTCATTCCTTTATTCCCTCCTCCGGCGCCTTGGGGACAGATTTTAAATCTGCCCCCGCACTCTCTGGCTTCATGAATAATATCCAGTGCGTCCTTGCCGTAGAGCCGCAGCGCTGGCCGAAAAGCGGTTGTTCCGGCGTGAGCGAAAGGACGGTAGCGACGGGAACACGGTGCTCGCTCCACTTGAAAACAAGCGTGCCGAGGGGGCGCAGCACGCGGAAACACTCACGGAAACCGGCCCTAATGTCCTCGCGCCAGGAGGCCGTTAGTGTTCCGTATTTTTTGCGCATCCATCCCTTCGTCCCGGCAAACGTGTGCGGGGGGTCAAACACCACGAGCGAAAACATGGCGTCATCGAACGGCAGCGCGCGAAAGTCGGCGATATAGTCGGGATCGACTATAATCTCTCGCCTACCCTCTCTCGTGTCGGCGTGGCACACCTCGCGCCGTATGTCCACAAATAGCGCCCAGTCGTCGTCCCGGTCGAACCAGAACATCTTGCTACCGCAGCAGACATCAAGCACAGGCGGTGGCTTTATTGTGGCGCTCATTCCCATCCCTCACATCCTTTTCTTATTTATATTCAATAAGGTTTAGGCTGATTCTTTCAAGGAGGTCTTCCAACTCATCGGACTGCAGAACCTCCTCAACCCGTTGCTTTATTTCATTGTGTTTTTCCATTAGCTTTACCAAGCAGGCCCACTTATCGGGTGTGTAAGGTATAATCTTTTCCGTGCCACGGAATTTTTCGATTCGATGTGTTTTTGCGCCTGGTTCACCCGCAAGGATTTCCCTTGCAGGAATATCAAAATGACTGTGGCCGTGCGGCCACTTTACTTCAAAGCAAAAGTACTGCTTTCCCACCGTTGGATGCTCTGCCACGAAGTACCGTTCGAATATAATATTAAACAGGATATTCTTTCCCCACCTGGTTTTATCGCCATCTCTTACGATGACGATAACCGGGCTATATTCCAAGACGATATTTGCATGGTAATGGCGGTTAATTGCGCCTTTGAGCCGATCCAGGTCATTGTCTGAAAACCACTCACCATCGGCATAGACCTGGAATACCCCATCCTTACTCGCGGGATTTATCCTTACTTCAACCTCTCCTCCAAGCGACATCCATTTTTCATATTTTTTGCCGGGTAATCTATTTCTCATTGCTACTCCTTAGATAATCTTCTCCGATATCCGGGTGATGACATCCCATTGTTTGGCTGAAAGCATCAATCCGGTGCCCCAGTGGCGGAACTTTTCCAGGACGTCCTCAATAAAGCCCTGCTCGGAGCCCGTCAGCTCATCCCAGGACTTGTCAACCTCCGATTCAAGGCGCCGGAGCCAGTCGAATTTTTCCTGAGTCAGACCTTTCAACATTTTATTTTCAGATCGGACCATTTCTCTACAGAGCCAGTCAAACTCTTTCTGAGTCAAATCTTTCAAGGTTTTGCCTCCTTTTTCAGATCGTAGGAAAACTCCTCTTTTTGTTTGCGTTCGGCACCGATCAGTACCAGCTTTTCGTCGGACCATTTCTCGATTGCATCGCGATCCAGGGCCTTGGCAATTTTGACGACTTCGGCAAAACCCAGTTTCTCACAGGTAGCCAGGGCTGTTTTGGGGATGTGGACCTTGTCAACCAGGGCGTGGATCAGGGAGCCGTGGGGCAGGTTGACAACGTCAGCCTCTAAGAAGAGCATCTTTTTGTTGCTTTTCATCGTGTCCTTTAGCCAGGCGATGGTTTTGCCCAACTGATCCCGCAGAGGCTCGATCATGGCGGCGTAGTTTTCCCGAATGACCAGCATGGACTGCTCTGCCTCCGCTTCCAGGGCCGCTATGCGCCGGGAACAATCCGCGATGTCGGCCAGGCAGCCATCTGAGGCGGCTTTGATCTCGCAAGGCAGCGGCGCATCAAACTCTTTACGCTGCTTCGTCATGACCATTCTCCATTTCCAGGCGCATCTGGCCCAGGAGTTCGGGTAAACTGACCCTTTGGATTTTGGCGACACGGGCCAGTTTTTTCAGGGCCTGTACCTTGGTGCGGCGCAGGTAGTCCTTCAGCTCGCTGCCGCCGGCGGCCAGGTAATAGCCGCCGCCGACCGAGAAGGCCGTGGAGCAGATCGCGACGCCTTCCCGGCGCATCGCCGTCACCAACGTGCGCAGTTTGCGGGTATCGTTGATCCGGTTCTCCCAGGGCCGGTCATAAACCGCCTCGTAGAGTTCCGCCATGCCGACGGCGTTGGCGCGGCCGATGTGGCTGGTGAGGTTGCTGTGCAGCCGGATCCGGCGTTCCGCATCTTCGAGCCTCTGTTCCCTCATTTTTTCCTGGATGGTCATGATATTGCCTCCTTTTCTCTGATCTTCCCTAATACGGCCAACAGCCGTTCCAATTTCTTGACGTCCCGACACCAGGTCAGGTTCGAGACGCCGCAAATCTTTTCCGCGAGCCCTGCCAGGCGCTTTTCTCCGTTTTCAATTTCCTGGGCAATTTCCACACAACGGCCGCGCAGTGCCCCGAGTTGATTGGCCACCAATACCGGGGCCATCATGCGAATCTTACTGGATTCTGCACTATGGCCCCGTCTGGACGGCTTCCAGCCTTGGTGCTTCATAAGTTTGACCAGGTTCTCCAATTGGAGAACGGTCATTTCTTTTGCCGATTCGACCTTAAAGGCCGTGAGCATGGCCTCATATTCATCATCTCTGAACCCCATCTGTGCCTTGGCGACATGGATCTTCGCCAGGAGGCCACGGCGCTGACGATGCATGGAATCGGAAGTAGCGGCAATTGCGGCTCTCATGGCGTCCTCAATTTCTTCAGTTCGTTATCGATCCTTTTAATATCTTCATTTATCTTTCCAGTTATGTCGTGCACTGTCCATCCGACAAAGACGCCGACGAAATAGCAAATCAAGGCAGAAACAAAGAGTTTCATCGCATCACCTCCAGTAAAAACCTGTCCGTATCGATCACCCGGTAGTATTTCAGGCGGCCGCCCGATGATAGTTGGGTCGTCGCTACCAGCCGCAGATGACCTTGTTTGGCTAAACGTCTCGTTACCTTGTCGATATAATTGCGATCATCGCTGCCGGTGGCCCGCAGAACGTCTGCCACCGTGAAGGGACCGTGGAAACTCAGGATGCGCATGGCCTTGTAAATGCGTTGGTTCAACACTCCTTTATTCATCCGGTGCCAGGTGGGGTTGTAGGCAAACCAGGGCAGAGGCACTTTGCAGCGCCCGTCGGCCCTCAGAGGAACGACCTCGCCGCGCTGGATAAAATCCTGCATGGCTTTGTAAACCCTGTCGTGTTCTGCGCCCGGCTTGATCACAAGCGCCTCGCACAGGTGCGCCATCGTGAACTTGTACGTTCGTCCACACATCCACGCCCGCATGCGCGTGGCCAGACCTGTTTTAGGAATTCTTAATGACATCTCTCACCAGTTCGGTAGTTATTTCAGTTATATTGCTGGCCTTCATGGCCCGTTCGATTGCGACGGCAACGGTCAATACGGGTCGCCAATCGCCATTGGAATGCCGGTGGATCGGCGCGGTCAGGTCGGCCGTCAGTTGCAGATTGAGCGATTTCTGGAAGAAAAAGGCGATGTCCCCCTGAGTGACGGAGGTAAATTCCAGCTTCCTCCGGATCCGGCTTGCTATGCGTCGGCGGGAGGCCACCTTGCCTTTCAATTCATCTTCGCCGATCAGGAGGATCGGGCAGGCGTAACGTTCGTTTAAGTTGCGCAGCATCTCGAGGATCTGCATGGCCAGGAGATCGGCTTCATCGATGATGATCAGCCGACGGTCCTTCTCCATCTCCTGACCGATGATATTAAGGCAGGCATCGGACCGGGTAGGCCGCATGGCTGCGAGTTCAAAGGTAATTTCCCTCAGTAGCATGGCTGGCGTCCTCGTATTCATGGGCGGGATGTAGATGGCGTTCGTCTGGGTGGCGTAGTTCTTGGCCGCCTCCGATTTACCCCTGCCGGCCTGGCCGGTAGCCATCGCCAATGATGGTCCAATCAGACTCTCCGGATCGGATAGTTCATCGCAGATTGCCTTAAACTTCATACTATTCGCCGTGTTGATGAATTCGTTCCGCATGTACTGGCCTCCTGTTATCGTTATTCCGGCGGCTGCCGGAATCTGGTAATTGGAATCTATCTCCGCATCTGGGGCAGCACTCGCCCGCTTCAAGTAGCGGGGCGATAAAGCACCTCAGACAGCCCTCCCCCCCCCCGATTTTTTGGGATGCAATTTGCCGCCGCATACCGGGCAGGTTTCATCTTTTGCCCATCCATAGTAAGTACCTCCGCACTGCTCGCAAACAAAGGTCTCCATCTTTATCCCCCAAACTCTCTGACCGTCTGCCAGTATTCCCGTTGATCCGGCGTCTGCCGCGTCTCGTAGGCAGCCACAAAGGCTTGGTCCGTTTCCTCGAGCGTGCCGCCCGCCGCTTCATATTTGATGCACCATTCAAACCTGTTTATTTCATCCAGGAAGTAACCTGGCCGCTCCGGCAGCCTGACATTGCGCGCCGGGATGGCAAACCCCGCCTCCAGCGCTGCTACTTGGGCATCCAACTCCTCCTGGGTGATCTCCCGGGTGCGCTCCGTCTCGGCAATCTGTCGCCGATTCTGTTGATTTCCGATCAGGGCGGCTACGCGTTCCGCCTCGGGTACCTGGGAGTACTCCCGGAAGTCCGGGGCCATCGCCGCCATCCGCTTGAACTCCTCGGCGAATTTCTTCCGTCTCTCCCGCTTCTCCTGGATCTTCCGCGCCGCCAGATCCATGTCCTTCATGCTGGATTTCTCCACCGGGTAGGCCGTGCAGATATAATCGCCGTTCCGAAAGACGTGCAGCTCCGTCCGGATCATGGGGTTGTAGCGGATATCGACCCGGCCTTTAAGTTCCAGCAGGCCATCGGACTCCCAGTCGTCATTATCAAAATGAATCCTGCCCCGGTTAATCACGCGGTCATCCTTCGCCAAAAAGATCAGGTCTGCGGCAGCACCGGAGATCATCCGGGGACGCCAGCTTGCATCATAACAGGCGCGCAGGCAGTCAAAAGGCGTGGTCTGTGCCGGTTTCGGACGTTCCGCCCATTCTTTGTGAACGCCACGGTGATGCTTCAGGCGGTTGTAATAATCGATGGCCAGGTACATGGTGAGGGCAAATTCCCGATCCGTCAGCAGCTTTCCCGTTTTGGCGAGAGTCTCCGCTTCCTTCTGATCCATGTCCTGCCAGTGGATGTCGTCGGATAGGCGCTTCACATTCCCCGGCAACCGCATCCGGGAGGTCATGATCCCCTCCAGGAAGTTGAAGGTGCCCTCGATCATCTTGGCTTTTGCGTTTTTGACGATTGCCTTGCGGTGTGTCCCTGGGACAATGTAGTGCGGGTTGATATCCTCGCCATCCATGTCGAGGACGTCCATCATGACCTCCTCCGTGCGCTGCCATTCCATGCCCAGGGAACGCATGTTGGCCAGGATCGCCGTGACGAATTTTGACAGTTCCGGCTTGCCGTTATCGGTGTAAATGCTCGAAAATGCACCGTAACAGTGAATGCCGAGGCGCAGCGCGAGGCCTATCAGCCAGGCGTCGTATTTTTTGTCCACGGCAGCGCCATAGATGATCCGGGTGCGCAGATCCTGCCAAAGATACGCTTCGGGCCGGAAGACCTGGCCGGTTTCCTCATCCATCACCCAAAAATCGAAGCGGTGCTGATCGCCGACGAGCATCTCAAAGGGCTGCAGGTCGGAGTAATCGCGCAAGACCGGAGGAAGGGCATTGTCCAGGGCGCGCAAGCCGCCCCGCTGCATGGCCTCCATCAGCGGGTTCCATTTCTTTTTGAACCACCAATTGGCTGACTCCGGCTCGCCGATCTGCCAGCCGCGCCTTCCTGCTTCGATCATCAAGACATCTTCGTAAAGCGATTTACGATCTATGTGCCGGTGCTCGCGCTTGGCGCACAGGCTGATCCACCAGTCCAGGGCTTCGGGCGTCCAGACGCGCGGTTTGCCTTTCGATGATTTTTCATGCCGGAGACCGGCGATGCCGCGCTTTTCATATTTGGAGATCCAGCGATAGATCGCTTGCCAGGTCACTTCGTTTTTTATCGCGACCGATTCTATCCATTTGCGACGGCCCTTGCTCCAGCCGCGCGGGATATCATCTACCTCGCGCATGATTGCCAATATCTTCCGGATGCGCGGATCCTGCAGATCCTTTTCGCTGATCGCCGTCTCCGGCGTCCAGGTTGGCCGGGTGCTCCCGCCGCCGAATGCTGCCTCGGCCAGGGAGGGGATTATTTCCACAGGACTATTGTTATATATGGTGGGAACCGTCGGAAGATTTTCCCGCAGGGAGGTTGTCTCCGGGATCGCCGACCGGCGGTTCTTGGGGGGCAGGATTGTTTCGGTGGAGATCGCCTGTACCGGACGTTCCTTTTCGGCGATTGTGGCCAGGGCGGAAGGCGAAAGTTGAGATAGCATCATGGCCGGTTCCCCTTCCTTATTATATAGGGCACACTGGACGTCGGCAGGGAGGGTGGCAAGGGGATACTTTTTTGTTTTCCCACCATTGCCGTTTACTTCCAGGTAGGGCCAGCCCTCTTTATTTGCCTGTGTCATGATCGCCTGCTTTGATTTATTCATTACTTCCGCAATCTCTTTCGCTGTGTAGGTGCGCTCGCTCGTCATGTCTGTTGCCTCAGCTACAAATAGTGTTCATCAGGATGCCGTAGGTAAAAAAGCAGACCGCAAAGGCCATGAGGCCCCAGCAGAAGCCGTTCAATATTCTTTCGTGTTGCAGCAACCGTTGGTCCCAGTCCGTATTTTCCACCAGGTATTGAAAGCGTCTGATCGGGTTCATCACATCCTCCTTATGGTTTTTGCCCCTGGGCGTAGGTGGCAAGCAATATCGTCCGGCGTTTCTTTTCCGCCTGGGCCTTCTTGACCTGTTCATCCCACTTTTGGATTTCCGCTCGCAGCGCTTCCTCACTTTTCATCAGGAATGCTCCCGATGCCTCCGCCAGGATGCGAACCGGTTCGGAGCATTCAGCGGCGCGGCAGAAAGCGGGCAGGTATTCGGCTGGGATGCGGTGCTCTTTGGATTCTGCCACCCAGCCGTCCAGCATGGATTTGGTAATCTCCACCCCGAGCAGGTGGGACATATCACCGGCAATCTGCCAGCGAGACTTGGTGGGGTGGCTCAGGCAATCGCGCATGGACAGGCGCAACCGTTCGTGAATATTGGCGCTGCCCTCGGCAGGGGGCGCTGATGAAGTGGCTTGTTCTTTGGTGAGGATATCAAAAAGGCTAAGTTGATTTTCCGCAGTCGCGAATCTTTGTTTCAATTTAGACATTGATAATTCTCGTTTAATTAATTACTATCAAATTGAAGGAATTAGCCTATGAAACGTCTCCCTATATATAATAAGGAAGGGAAATCCGGTTTAAGCCGCCTTCTTTCTCCCGTGGAGAAGGGGACGTCCCACCTTTCGTGGCCCGCCGGTCAAATAAGTTTGAGGCCAGATGCGTGCGATATCCATTTCCAGGTGTTCGGCGATCTTCGACCGGATCCGGTGCGAAGCGGCTTTACCCTCGATTATCTGCCATACCGAACTGGGAGCGACGGAAAGCTCGCGGGCGATCTGCGAGAGGTAGACTTTTTTCTCCAACATCAGGCAGCGGATCTCGATGGGCGTCAGGTCTCTGGGTGTGTTGTTCATAATAGAATGCTCCTTTATCTCGGGTCATTAACCAGGCCTGCAATAAGATCGCGCAGGCCGTATTTATTGGTCTGAATGGCATTGATGATAGTTTTCACGATGAAATTTGCTATGGGACCACGTAAAGAAGGATTTAAAAATGATAATCGATACCGGTGAAAGCACATTATTTGAAATTCCTCCTGGTATAAGGACTACGATACAAATTAATCGTCCTTACAATTTTATTGTCGAGACAGTCGGCGGCACAATAATTGAGGGACGTGCTACGCCAACAACACCACTCATAGTTACTGCCGGATCAGACATAACCGGGATTAAGTTGATTTTCGATGATACAAGCTTCATGTCTCCTCATTTGGTATGATGAAGTCACCAATAATACTCAGCCCGTCAGGAGTTTCCTTGCGGGTTATGCTTAGAGGGAAGCCACTGTTGTTTATTATTTCCACTTTTACGGGAGGTTTTTGAGGAATGAGTTTTGAAGATGCGCTCTCGATTCTTTTGCTCATGCCCGGCCTCCTTTTTTTGTGGTGAAATTTTAAGTAATGTTTGGTGGTATATAAACCTAATGTTTCACGCTGTCAAGTGAAATTGTCGGTTTATACCTTAAATTTTCACAATTTATTTTTTAATGATATAAGCACCTGTAGTTATTAGCTTATTTAATATTTTTCTTTAGTTGTCACCTTAATTGACACCTTGTGCGAAAGGTATCAACCAAGAAAACGAGGCAATACGATGTTTTTTGAAGAGCGAGTGGCTTGGGTTATTAGTTTAATAAAAGAGAAAAATTCCCTGACAAATGTTCAGATAGGTGAAAAGTTAGGTATTGACAAGAATACGGTTGCCGCTTACATCCACGGCAAGGGTGATTTAAAAGGTGTTGCCCTCGCTGGTTTGGTTAAACATTATGATGTTAATGGAGAATGGCTTATAGCAGGGATTGGTGAACCCTTTCCAGGCGCAAGAATCAAGTTTCCTGAAGCATGTGGACCTGAATCACCCTTGCTTCATCAACCAGAACAGCCCTCTGAAGATTTCGTCTTTATCCGCCAGGTTAACGGCAAGATCAGTGCGGGCGGTGGTTTGGCACCGGATGATACATCGGATGTCCGCGCAGCCTTCAGGCGAGATTGGATAAAAAAGAAGGGCGGCAAGCCTGAGAACATGTCCCTGATCCGCGTGGACGGCGATAGCATGGATCCGACACTGCTTTCCGGAGACATGGTGCTGGTCGATCATGCGCGTAATGTCGTTGCCTCTCAAGGTGGCATCTATGCCATCTCAATGGACCATGAAATCATGATCAAGCGCATCCAAGTATTGCACGATCAAGGCAAATATAGAATAATCAGCGACAATAAACAGTATCCACCGCAAGAAATTGATGCCGATAAGGTCGCGATCAACGGCAAGGTCCTCTGGTTCGCCAGAGAAATGGAGAGGTGATCTGAATATAATAGAGGAGATATTCTATGAAAATATCTGTCAGGTTATTTAGTTGCATCTCTTTCGCCGTTATACTTATGGGCTGTGCAGAGACAAAATATCTAACGCGGGAGGAATCACTTAAACTAAGAAATGAGCAAATAGAGGCCACCACAAAAACCTATGATGCAGTAACGAAGGAAGATGTGTTGATCGCGGTGGATAAATTATTTAGACTTGCAGATGGTGACGATTTTCAAATAACGCATACAGAAAATTCTATCTTTGGAAAGCGAAGGTGGACAATATATTTAGTGTTGGCTGCCTCTATGGGAGTTGATAATTGGATTGTATCCGCAGAAGATGAGAAAGGATTGAAGACCGTTAAGGTTACAGTGCGGGTTCAAACTTCTGCTTCCTCTATTACTCCTATGATGACGACGGCTGGCACTAATAATTGGTCCGTGGCAACACTTCCCCCCATTGAAGATTCCATCCAAGGTAGGGCGCTTTATTATATATTTTTCAGCAGATTGGATTATTTACTTGGAAAATCCACTAAATGGTTGAATTGTGATGAGGCAGAAGCTGATATAAAAGAGAAAAAAATAAAAGGGTTCACTGATGCCCTATGCAATTCATTTAATATGAAAGATATAAGTCCGATTGATCTCCAGGCGGAAAAATAACATTTATGATGCCCATTCAAGAACAGAATGTTGTCGCCGATTATGTTAATCTATCAACAGTATCTTTGTGTAACGAATTCGGCGACAACTCTCTGGAAGCGGTGCTGGATTTTTTGCAAAAAATTTCAGCCAAAATATTTAAGTCTTTATATAGATTAGAAAAATCAGACCTATGGTTAGTCTTATATCGCAATAAGTCCCACCATATCCCGGTTAGTCCCTTTGTCACCGATTAGATTAACCCCCTCAACCTGCTAACAACCAGCGTTTATCAAAAGAGATTAAGCAGAGGGGAGCTGATCTGCACATGTGCCTGTAACGCGGCCCTGCTGTTGATTTCAAAGCGTATTTTCCCGTCAACGTTGACGAGGCCGATAATGCCGCCCGCTTGGACGAACAGCCTCGCGTCGCTGACGGTGAGCACTCCCTGGGCCGATGCCAGGGAGGAAATGATCGCCGCCATGTCATCCCTTACTGAAGAGGAGATGAACAGCATATCGCAGTCCTTTCCCCCTGAGGAGCTTCTGGCCGAAAAGGGTCAAATTTGTCACCGCATAACCCGCCAGGGTGTCGCCGCCAAGGGTCTTCCTCTTGCCGGTATATTGAACCTCGATCCCTCCAAAGAGTTTTTCCTCCTGGATCGGAACAATCAGGTTCACCGTCGCCCTGTGTCGCGGGGAGTTAACCAGGTCGTAATCGATTTCTGAATATCTGCTTTCCTGATCAGTGTACCCGGCCCTCGCCTTGGTGCTGTTGTCCCATGCCCCTTTAAGCTCCAGTTCGATTCTCTTCGACGTCACATCCTCTGAGTTAATAAACACTAACTGCCCGTCGGAAGGGTCTTCGATCTGGTTAATGAGGTCTTCGAGTCGTGAGTGGAATCCTGATAGGGTAAAAACCAGGTTCTTGCTGATCCCCTGCTCCCAGACAAGTTCCCATGTCCTGATCTCCTCGGGCAAGTACAACGATCCTCCGTGAGGGTAAGTCATCGTTTACTTATTTGTCAAGATAAAAACGTGGACTTGCTCCCAACATGCGCGTCCTTTTCCTTGACACCTCCCCCCCCTTTTCCTATAGTATAGTTAAACTACAGCAGTTGACGATTTTTCCAGTGAGATATAAACGTGCCCGTGATTATTCCCGTCTTTGTTCCCCAGGAAGGCTGCCCCCAACGCTGCCTTTACTGCCATGAGGTAAAGGCGGCAGACGCTCCGCCCACAGTGGTTACCGAAGCACACCTGCGGAAAATCGTTGCCGCCTGCCTGCGTAAAGGGTGTCGAGAAAGGGGAGTGCTGCAAATTGCCTTTTATGGCGGTAACTTTACCGGTATGGCAAGGGAGCGTCAGCAAACATTGCTGGCCATGGCCAACGGGTTGATCGATGAAGGACTAGTAGAAAGCATCCGCATTTCCACCCGTCCGGATTATATAACTGAAGCAGACCTGGATTTCCTGAAGAAATTCCGTGTCCGTACGGTGGAGATCGGCGTCCAGTCGCTTGTGGACGAAGTTCTGAGGATTTCTCGGCGGGGCCATACAGCCGCCCAGGTGCGGCAGGCATTGGCGCTGCTTAACGGGCGCGGTTTCGAGACGGGTGTTCATCTCATGGCGGGCCTGCCGGGCGACACCCCGGCAGGGTTCGAAAAGAGCGTTCGGGAGGTTATTGCCCTCGGTCCGCATACAGTGCGCATCCATCCCACCCTGGTTTTTGCCGGTACGGAGCTGGCCGCGCTCTGGGAAGCGGGCGCTTACCAGCCCCTCACCCTGCCGGAAGCCATCGCCGCCGGCAAATATGCCTTGTGCGCCTTTACCGCAGCCGACATTCCCGTCATTCGCCTGGGCCTGCAGACAACGCCGGAGATGGAAAAACCGGGGGTCATCGTGGCCGGACCTTATCATCCCGCTTTCCGTTCTCTCGTGGAAGAGGCGATCTTTTTGGATTTAGCCTCTACCCTGCTTACCCAGCGGGATGTGGAGGGGCGGGAAATCGTTTTTTCCCTGGCGCCGCAGGACATCTCCAGTTTCCGCGGTCATAAGAACGGGAACATGCAGGCGTTGAAAAACATTTTTCGCCTGAAAAGTCTTGCCCTGTCGCCCAACCCCGGACAGCCGCGGGGCTCGCTCGTGTTGGCATAACAGAACCACGCTAACCTAAAGGTCACAGGTAAACAGGATAAGTTCGTTCACGAAATGGCTTGCTGGCAGTAAACCATTTCTAACTCGCCAATGCGGTGACGAGGCTGCTTACCACCGGAAAGCAATTTCTACCTTACTATGGAGGAAAGCTACTTTGTTCAAATCTGGTTTTATCGGCATTGTCGGCCGACCCAACGTGGGAAAATCAACGCTGTTGAATGCCGTTACGGGGGAAAAGCTAGCCATTGCGACCCCGAAACCTCAGACCACACGCAATCGGATCATGGGGATCAGAAACGTGGAGCATGGGC
>Ga0082335_1001447_pt1 | contig 50240 bp, 52 predicted proteins | sample Subgrocontami58m_FD_72375 | JGI IMG/M metagenome (GOLD analysis project Ga0082335, IMG submission 72375) | Subsurface groundwater microbial communities from S. Glens Falls, New York, USA - GMW37 contaminated, 5.8 m (SPADES assembly) (version 2) ... | reverse complement strand
GGTGGGTTGTCCGAAGGATAGAACTTCGCCCCCTTCGGGTTCATCCACTCGTTGTTGATGAACAAGCCGAACTTGCGTCCATGCTCATCCAGCCAAGCCTTGACGGCATCAGGCGCTTCGGGCGCAGGTCCGTATTCCATGGTATTGAAGATTTCAAGTATTTTGCTCATAATTTCATCCAATCTCGGTGGTCGAGTAAGCCCGAATGCTCTTTGAGGGCGTATCGAGACCACAAATTCAAGGTCAGCTTTCAATTTTAGGTTTGTCTATCATTGTTGGTCTCGATACGGACTGGGAAAAGCGCCCAGTTCTACTCGATCAACGGAGTAAACTATCAATTCATCACTCAGGCATTAAGCGACATCAAATGCTTCTGATACGTCGCGATCAAATTGGACTCGATGTCCGCATGCATGGGCGTCTGTTTGTATGGATTCTTCTTCGCTTCGGCATGGATATATTCCGCGCACGTGCCGCACAGGAAGTAGCCGATCAGCACGCCGCGTTCGCGGTAGATGAACCCATTAATTGCCAGGGCGTCCTTGCCTTTGAACTTTACTGCGCCAATTTCACGCTGAAGACAGGCGGGGCACAGATCGCCATCGTAGAACCAAAAAGATTTAACAGCGCTGCCAAATTGCGCCTTGCCGTGTTCAAACATCGCCTTCATCAGTTCGTCGGCGGCGGATTTTGAGTCAGGGGAAGTGGATTGATGGATTCGTCTTGGTTTCATGTGTAAATCTCGCAGGAATTATTAATCCGCGCCATATCATCTATCATAAGGTTGTAGGCTTCGCAATCCCTTCAATACCCGATAATGCTTGACATTGAAAGTGGCAAGTTCGGCATTTGCGCCAATCGCAGTTTCGGCGATCAAAGCATCAAGCAAACCAATATTATCGCTCAAATGATGGGCTGAAAAACTCGCCAATGCGTTATTACAACCATCTTCATCGAGCCAGTAAAGTTGATAGCCAGACAATGCTTTTTCCAATTGCCTTTGTTCTTTCGTGTTTTGACAGCCCTGAATCAATTCCATTGCCACAAGTCCAGGGATACCAATTTCCTGCACGGAATTGAGCCATTCTTTGGCAGGTTCATAACCGCGCAAAATATCCACCATGACATCGGTATCAAGCAGAATCATGAGGCTCGCCTCCGACTTTGCGCTTGTGTTCTGAGTTTTCGCGCATAAGCCGCGCTATCATCAATATCTTTTCTTTTTGCCCACATACCCACCAAACCAGAGTTGAGCAAATCCTTTCCTTTCATGGGTTTGTTGACTTGCCTCACCTTTTCAATCAGGCGAGTGGCAAGCAATAATTGCTCATTGGGAGTTAAGAGATCTGCTTGTTTCAACAATTTTTCAAAGGTATCAAGTGTCATATTTTCTCGCTTTCTTTCAATGATTACCATTGCGAGCGGAGTGAAGCAATCTCACACACTATACTTGAGATTGTTTCGTCGGGAAGAACACCCTCCTCGCAATGACGTAATCGTCTTTATCCCATCGGCATGTGATGTTTCGCCGCGTAGTGACCTGTGATGTAGTGATACAACTGCCGCTCGATGTCGGTCAATAAACTGCTTGCGCCGATGCGGAACAAGTCATTCTTCAGCCATTCGTCACCGAGTTCTTCTTTCATCAACGACTGCCACGCCATCGCCTGCTTCGCGGAGCTGATTCCGCCCGCGGGTTTGAAGCCGATTTTGTAGCCGTAGCGGTCGAGATAATCGCGGATGGCACGCGTCATCACCAAGCTGAATTCCAGTGTGGCATTGACCGTTTCCTTGCCTGTGGAAGTTTTGATAAAGTCCGAGCCTGCCATCATTGCCACGAGGCTGGATTGATAGATTTGTTTGAATGAACCGAGATCGCCCGTTGCCAAAATGGTCTTCATGTGCGCGTCGCCGCAGGCTTTGCGAAATTGTTGCAATTCGTCGTACATAGCCGCCCAATCGCCAGTCAACACATAATTGCGGGCAATGACCACGTCAATTTCTTTTGCGCCTGCTTCCACGGCTTGTTCAATTTCTTGAATGCGCTGTGGCAGAGGAGTCTGTCCCGCAGGAAAACCCGTCGCAACAGAGGCAACTGGAATGCGCCGCCCTGAGCCTGTCGAAGGGTCAGAGCCTTGAAGCGCGTGGACTGCATCCGCGACACGGTTGGGGTACACGCACACCGCACCGACGGTAATCTTTTCACCATCCAACCCCATGCGAGCCAGCATATCTGCGCGGACGGGTTGTTTGGCTTTGGCGCATAAACGATGAATGCGCCCAGGCGTGTCGTCGCCTGCGAGAGTGGTCAGGTCAATGCAGGTGACGGCGCGTAATAGCCAGGCCGCCTGCCAATCCTTTTTGACGGTACGGCGACCAGTCAATGTGGCGGTGCGGCGCTCCACTGCGCTTTTGTTGACGTGCGCGCCCATCACCCAGTCAAGATCAAGGGGCGTGCCGGGATTGCGATTGTTTTCAGAAATCATGGAAACTCCAATTTCATTGTCTGACATGATTATACAGCGATTAAGATGGGGCGAAGGATATTCTTTAGAACCTTTACCTCCAAAGGCGGGTTATATAGTCAAACCACATTTTATTGTTGAAAGGAGAATTGCCATGACATACGTACTTGTTCGAATTACAGTTGAGGATCTTGCAAAGTGGAAACCCGTCTTTGAAGAAGCCAGCGCACTGCGCAAGAATTTTGGCTCCATGGGCGTGCGCGCCTATAGCAAAACGGATAGTCCCAATGAGGTCGTTATCCTTGGTGAATATGCCGACAAAGAGAAAGCGATGCAGATGTTCCAGTCGCAGGAATTCCGCGAGGCTACAGCACGCGCAGGCGTTAAAGGTCTGCCCGAGGTGAGTTTCCTTGATGAAATAGTAAACCTGCCCGCATAACGAAGAATTAATTAGGAACTTAGAAGTTAAATGCTTGCTTTTTGTACAAGAATTTTTCACTAACCACGGAGACACTGCGGCACGGAGCCTTTTAAGTTTTTTCTCTGTGTCTTCGTGGTTCAAATCCTTTTTGGTTTCGGCTTGTCCGAGTTAGGGGTATATCGAGAATTCTTCGAGTTTGACCAGGAAGGAGTACTTTTCATGATTTATCGTTAATAAAGGAGTTGACATGGAACGCTATATGATCGAATCACCCCACCCGATCGAAAAATGCACTCAGGTTCTGCAAGACCTGCACGCTGCAGGTTATCTGCATCATTTTGAATGGGGTTGCAAAGACAACGACCACACTGGCTGGGCCATTGTCGAAGCGGAGAATATCGAGCATGCCCGTCAGATTGTCCCGTGGTATTTGCGGGAAAGAGCGAGAATTGTGCACCTGGTCAAGTTTGATCTCGCAACAGACGTCCACAAAAAAACAGGATAAGACATAATGGAAAATTCCCGAAACTGTGGTTTCGGGAATTTTGTTTACGGTCTCATCTTATGCTGGCTCAACCGACTTTGCGACGATGTCTTCCAACATCTTCGTAGTCAGTGATTTGGGACGCTCGAGCGGTTGACCCAACGCACGTGCCCACACGTAGTTAGCTGTCACACCGAGAGCGCGGCCCACCCCAAACAACACCGTGTAAAAATCAAATTCGCGCACACCGTAATAATACTGCAAGGTGCCGGAGATGGCATCCACGTTCGGGGCAGGATTCTTGGCTTTGCCCTGTTCCTTCAACACGGCAGGCACAACATCAAAGACCATATCCGCAAGACGGATAAGTTCATCCTGCGGGAAATGCTTCTTGGCAAATTCCATCTGTGCGGTGAAACGTGGATCTGGAACGCGCAAAACAGCGTGCCCGTAACCCGGGATGACTTTGCCGCTGTTGAGCGTATCCCATGCGAATTTATACAAATCATCGCGTGAGGGGACGCCGCCAAATTTTTTGTGTACATCCAACAGCCAGCCCAAACATTCCTGATTCGCCAATCCATGCAGAGGGCCAGCCAAACCGCTCAGGCCAGCCGAGAATGCAAAATAGATGTCTGCCAGCGAGGAGCCTACGAGGTGAGTAGCATGTGCGCTGACGTTTCCAGACTCGTGATCTGAATGCAGAATGAAATATAAACGCGCAAGTTCCGCGTAATCTTTCCTATCCGATACACCCATCATCTTGGAAAAATTCGCGCCGTAATCCAATTTGGGATTGTATTTGGGTTTCTTCTTCTCGCCAAAGTATCTATAGCGATAAATGAACGCCGCAATGGCCGGAAGTTTCGCGGTCAGGTTCATGCTGTCTTCCAGCGCGGGTTCCCAGTAGGCATCCTTCTTCATGCCTTCGTGATATTTCTTCGTGAAGGCTGAATCTCTCGCCAAAGCCATAACCGCTTGGGTGAACAAAATCATCGGATGTGTGTCTTTGGGCATGGCCTTGAGCATTTTATAAACGTAGTCTGGAAGTTCAGAGCGCTTCGCCCATTCCGCTTCCACTTCCAGCGCCTGTTCCCTGGTCGGCACTTCGCCAATCATCAGCAAATAATACAAACCACCCACCAACGGCATCTTATTGCCGCGCCCTTTGGGCAGGGACTTCAACACTTCGGGGATGGACATGCCGCGGAAACGAATGCCCTCCGCAGGGTCCACGAAAGAGACATCCGTCAACAACGACTTGATATCGCGCATCCCGCCAACGATCTGTCCAATATTAACTTCGGCAACCTTTACTTCAGAATGATCCTTGGCTAGTTTTTTGATCCGTTCGCGCCACTCGGGAAGCTGAGCTTGAATTTTTTCCTGCAAAATCATGGGGAACTCCTTTTATAAGTACCAAGTATACAAGTACACAAGGTAAACATGTTTACCTGTCTACCTTTTTACATGTTCCGTTTATAAAGCCACCAAATTCTTCAACGCCTCATGCGTTTCTTTCACAGACGCGGCGGACTTTTCAAACATGGCTTTTTCATCGGCGTCGAACTTGTATTCGATGATTCTTTCCATGCCGCCTGCGCCCAGCATTACCGGCACGCCGAAATACATATCCTTCAAGCCGTATTCGCCTTCCATGTAAGTGGCGCATGGTACGATCAACTTCTTATCTTTGAGGATCGCTTCCGCCATTTGCACACAGGCGAGGGAAGGCGCATAGTAAGCCGAACCGGTTTTCAGCAAATTGACTATCTCACCACCGCCCTTGCGTGTGCGATTCACGATCGCTGCGAGTTTGTCAGCTGGGAAATAATCACGCAACGGAATGCCCGCGATATTGGAATGGCGAGTGAGGGGAACCATCTCGTCGCCATGCCCGCCCAATACATAACAATTAACATTTTCAACGCTCACGCCTGCTTCCATCGCAACGAAAGCGCGCATACGGGCCGAGTCCAAAATACCAGCCTGGCCGATCACGCGCGCGCGTGACAACTTCGTCATTTTCATGGTGAGGTACGCCATCGTGTCGAGAGGATTCGTCAGAACAATGAAGAACGCGTTCGGCGAATCCTTCAACGACTCGGTTGCGGCTTTACCGACAATTTCCGCATTGATCTTGAGCAGGTCATCGCGGCTCATGCCCGGCTTGCGCGCCACGCCTGCCGTGATGATTACAATATCGGAGTTCTTTGTGTCGGCATAATCATTCGTGCCGATCACTTTTGCATCCTTACCAATAATGGGCATGGCTTCCAACATATCGAGCCCTTTACCCTGCGGCATACCCTCGACCACATCCACCAGTACCACATCCGCAAGTTCGCGTTCGGCAAGCCAGTGAGCGGCAGTCGCACCCGTATTGCCAGCGCCAATAATAGAGATTTTCTTCATTCTGCCTCCATATAAAATCGGCGTCAAAGCGCCGTTGATTTTCGATATATTCTATCTGAAAGAGCAATATGCCAAAAGTACAAAATGTCACTTTTTTGAGTTTACAAAATGGCGAAGACGAATTAAAAGAAGGACTCCCTTTTACCGCTTCGGCAGGGGAGTCCTTCTCTCGCTTCTTTCTCGACCTCTAACTTGATTCCGTTTCTTCGAGGAATCGCGTCGCCTGAATGGCTGCTGCGGCACCCATCCCCGCAGAGGTAATGACCTGCCTGAAGTGCGGGTCAGCCGCCTCCCCAGCCGCAAACACGCCAGGGATATTGGTTTCCATCTTGTCATTAACGATGATATAGCCCAGGTCGCTCATCTCCAATTTATTCTCGAACATCTGAGTATTCGGTGTATGGCCGATGAAAATGAACAAGCCATCTGTTTCAAAGATCGTTTCATCCCCGGTCTTTACATTCTTTAATTTTAACGCTTTAAGTTTATCCGAGCCGAGCGCTTCAGTTACCACTGTGTCAAGGATAAATTTCATCTTCGGGTGTACTTTCGCACGGTTCTGTAAAATTGCGCCTGCGCGGAATTCATCCCGACGATGGATCACGGTCACACTGGAGGCGTAGCGTGTAATGAAAAGCCCCTCTTCGAGCGCGCTGTCTCCGCCGCCGACAATCACAACTTTCTTATCCTTGAAGAACCAGCCGTCACAAGTGGCGCAATATGAAACGCCGCGCCCTGTCAACTCAACTTCACCCGGAATATTGAGATGATTTGGACTCGCGCCTGTGGATATGATAACCGTACCTGTTTTGTATTCACCGCTATCGGTGATCACCTTATATGGGCGCTTCGAGAAATCCACTTCATGCGCTGTATCGAACTCAACCTTGGCACCAAAGTTTTCGGCTTGCTTTTGAAACAACTCACCCAATTCCGGTCCACCCACACCTGTTGGAAAACCAGGGTAATTCTCGATGGTAAACGTCAACGCGGCTTGACCGCCCAGCTGCATACCCGTCAACACAACAGGAGCCAACTCAGCGCGCGCCGCATACAACGCCGCCGACAACCCCGCAGGCCCCGACCCCAAAATCAATACTTTTACGTGCTTCTCATTCCCATTTGTAGACATTGTATCTTCCTGTTTAGGCAATACCGCCTGAATTTTGTTTGCAACCATAATCAGGACGTTTCTTTCAGTCCTGATATTACCGTCCCGCATTGTATCAAAAACCGTATAAGCTGAAAAGTTACAAAACGTTTGTGAGTGTTTATATTTCTCCTGCACGAATCTACACAATCTCTCACCGCCTCGTCCACAATTCCTCCACAATTGATTGATACATTTGGGGCGTAAGAATAAACCAAATCAATCACCTATTGGAGGTAAAAATGTTTCGTAATGGTTTCGTGTTTCGGCTGATCGGAGTTGTACTCCTCCTCGGCCTCATGGCCGCAGGCAGTTTCATGGCTTTCAAAGCCGGGGAAACCAAGGGCATTGCCCAGGCTCCCGCTGTGGCGACTGCCATCTCGGAAGCCGCTGAAAATGGACAAGCTCTCCCGCCAATGGCGTACGGCCCCGGCTATGGATACGGCTATCATCCATACAGTTCTGGCTATCGTCATCACTTTTGCCTCTTCCCAATCGGCGGAATTTGCTTCTCCATCTTCTTCCTGTTCCTGTTCTTCGGCGTACTGAAGATGATCTTCTTCCGTCGAATGCACCACAACGGTCACATACACGGACCCTGGGGCAGAAATTGGGAAGGCGGCGTCCCGCCCATGTTCAATGATTGGCACAAGCAAGCGCATGGGGAAAAGCCCGCCGAAGGTGGGGATAAAAAAGAATAGATCACGGTGAGCACTACCTGCCCAACCCTGCCATAGGATTGGGCAGGCTTTATTGATTACATGCAGTGCGGCTTAAGTAAACCTCCACAAACCCTGACAGACTCCTACACATTTCCTCCACAATGGATTGATAATCTTGAGAAAATTTCACTCAGGAGAAATCAATCCATGAATACTTCCGAAACATCAAATCGTACATATGGACGGGTCGCAGGTTTAACATTCCTCTTTTATATCGCAGCCGGCGTCACCAGTATGGCGCTAGGCAGTGAGTCACAGGTGGGAGATGTGCTTTTGTTGATCCAATCCTTTTCAGCTCTCGTGCTGGGTGCGACCCTGTATGCGCTCACCTACAAGCAGGGACTCGCTCTCGCCATGCTGGCTCTGACCTGTCGTGTGCTCGAAGCGGTTCAGTATGGCGAAAGCGCAATCTATTTTGCCGTAGGCAGCCTGCTCTTTTCCTGGCTTTTCCTGCGCGGACGAATGATTCCAACTGCGCTGGCTCAATTGGGCGTGATCGCGTCCGCGTTGCTAGTTTTGATCCTGCCCCTGCAACTCGCCGGACTGTTCGGAGGTTCCATGTCATGGTCGGCATCAATCACCTGGTTGGTGTGGTTACCCATGTTGGTGTTCGAGGTAACGCTGGCGTTATGGTTGATGATTAAAGGCGTCAACATCGAACAGCAGGAAAAAACCACGCTCGAATCTGTCTGATCTAATCCATATGAAGGAATAAGGAGAATAAACAATGAAGCGCGAGAGTATTTTGATCGAAGCAGATGAACTGCTCAAGAAATTGGATGACAAAAATATCCGAATCTACGATGCCACCATTACCGATGACGCCTACTTGCAAGGGCATATTCCGGGGGCCGCATATTTTGATCATGAGAAATTTTCAGACCCCAACAGCCCGTACACATGCACAATTTTGTCCGAAGATAAGCTTGTTGCGCAAATCGGGAGCGCTGGTATATCGAACGATTCGGAGGTTGTAGTTTATGCATGTGGAATGCTTCCCTATGCGATACGCGCCTGGTGGGTGCTCCGTTATGCGGGTCACGACAATGTGCGTGTCCTCAATGGCGGGCTGTCCGCGTGGATAAAAGTCGGGGGAAAAATCGAACGGGAAGTTTGTCAATATGAACCGTCGGTTTTTGTGGGTCAGGTCCGAGCGGACATGTTCGCCAGCAAGGATGAAGTCTTCGCCTCCATGCAGGACAACGATGTAGCTATCGTGAATGTTTTGCCTCCTGTCAGCTATGAAGCCTCGCACATCCCAGGCTCGGTCTGCCTACCATGTATGGATTTGATGCAGGGAGATTTGAAGCAAGGGTTTGATACCCTCTTGCCCAATGATGCGCTCGCGCTTCGCCTGAAGGAAGTATCACAACACAAACGCATCATCACCTACTGCGGCGGCGGGATCGCGGCGGCAGTTAATGCTGCGGCACACTTAATAACCGGGCACGACAACGTCGCCGTGTATGATGGTTCATTGTATGAATGGTTGGGAGAAGGATTGCCTACGAACGGAACTGGAAAATGGGAAGTCTGGAAGTTGAAATAACCGACCGCCATCGTCAAAGGAGAAAACAAATGAAGACTCGCACTATTTCTGAAATATCACCGCAAGTTTACGCGCGAATTGCCGGGCTGCTCTATCTGATCGTCATTGTTGCGGGAATCATTGCCCAGATGGTCATTACCGGAAAAATCGTCATTAAGGACGATGCCGGGGCTACAGCAGTCAATATTCTGGCTCATAAAGACTTGTTTCAATTGGGGCTTACTGTTTACCTCATTGAAATGACGTCTCAGATCGCCCAGACAACGCTCTTTTATATTCTGCTAAAGCCGGTAAACCGAAACCTCGCTTTACTTGCCCTGATTTTTAGTTTGATTGGTTGCACCATCAAGACATTCAGCCGTCTTTTCTATATTGCTCCATCGCTCGTTCTGGGAGATTCGCAATACCTGAGTGTATTTAGTGCCGAACAATTGCAGGCACTGGCGCTCTTATTGCTTAATGTAAACGATCTGGGGACAAGTATCGCCGTGGCATTTTTCGGAATATCCACCTCTATGAATGGATATTTGATCTTCCAATCAACGTTTCTACCACGATTTTTGGGGATATTGTCCATGGTCGGTGGCTTGGGTTGGTTGACCTTCCTGTATCCTCCGCTTGGAAATCAGTTGTTCCCATATATCCTGCTTGTTGCCTTAATTGGAAGCGTTTCGTCGATCCTGTGGCTGCTCATCAAGGGTGTTAATGTCGAACAATGGAACAGGCGCGTTGCCGAATCTGTTTGAACCGATGCCCGCCTCCTGTCCACGCTCAAATCCTATGATGGCGAATTTCCATGATTGACCCAGCCAAATTTGCTTTGTTTGTCGGCATTTCGTGGGCGTTGATCATTACTCCGGGACCCGACATGCTCTATGTGATCACTCGCGGGATGACCTATGGACGCTGGGCAGGCGTCATGTCCGCCGTCGGCGTCATTAGCGGGATCCTGGTTCACACACTGACTGCCGCCTTTGGCATAACACTGATCTTCCAGACCTCGGCATTCGCTTTTCAGATTGTCAAATATCTCGGCGCAATCTATTTGGTTTATCTCGGAGTCAAAGCCTGGCTCGATAAGAGCACTTTCAACCTTCAAATTCCAATCAAGGGTGCAAGCGCCCACTCCCTTTTTTGGCAGGGTGTATTGTCGAATGTCCTCAACCCCAAAATAGCGGTTTTCTTTCTGGCTTTTCTGCCGCAGTTTGTGGATCAAAGGAGCGGGCAGACAGCCCTGCAAATGACGATCCTGGGTCTGACATTCGCGCTCTTCGGGCTGTGCTTTCTGGTTGCGGTCGGATATTTCACGGGCGCAATTGGAGTCTGGCTGGCACATCAACCGCAATTCACAAAATTTTTCCGCTGGTTTACAGGAGGCGTCCTGGTCGGATTAGGCGTACGCCTTGCATTAACCAAACGCTAGTTGTTCAGAGGAAAAAAAGGCGGAAGTTGTTCAATAAATTCCGATCCATGGAATCAACTGGCGGCAAAACTACCTGATGTAAAGGACGTCATTATGAAAGCTATTCGTTATGAAACCTTTGGTCCGCTGGAATCTCTGCAATTTAAAGAAGTTGCCAGGCCTTTTCCCAAGAACCAGCAAGTACTGGTGAAAGTTCATGCATCTTCCATCAACGCGCTGGAATGGCGGCGATTCACCATGCCTTCTTTCTTGGTACGCTTGATGACTGGCGGATGGCTCAAACCTAAAGATACTCTTTTAGGTACAGACGTTGCAGGGAAAGTGGAGGCGGTGGGTGAAAACGTTACACGCTTCAAACCCGGCGATGAAGTATTCGGATTTGCACACGGTTCCTTCGCTGAGTACGTGCTCGCCCGTGAAGCGTTTCTTACCTTGAAGCCCGGGAACCGTTCTTTTGAAGAAGCCGCGGCTGTGCCGATCGCAGCCCTCACCGCGTTACAAGCTATCCGTCGCGCAGGCGGGATTCAAGCAGGGCAGCAAGTTCTCATTCAAGGCGCGTCGGGCGGAATTGGGATGTATATCGTTCAAATTGCAAAATCCCTCGGCGCGGAAGTGACCGCGGTCTGTAGCACGCGGAATCTCAATCTGGCACGTTCATTGAGCTCTGACCATGTGATAGATTACACCAAAGAAGATTTCACCCAAAGCGGCAAACAGTATGATTTGATTTTAGCGGTCAACGGCTATCACTCGTTGTGGGCATATCGGCGGGCGCTCAAGCTACAAGGGATATGTATCTATGTAGGTGGTGATTTGTCGCAACTTTTACAAGCCATATTGTTTGGAAAGTTGTTCTCTCAAAAAGGCGGCAAGATATTGATGAATATGGGCACGGCGAAAATCAATCAAGAAGATTTAGCGCAGCTCAGCGAACTTCTAAAAGACGGGAAAATCGCGCCCACCATCGAACACTGTTATCCGCTTCATGAAACTGTGGATGCCTTGAAGTATGTAGTCGAAAAACATGCGCAAGGCAAGGTCGTTATTGAAGTAATCAAAGGGTAGTCGTCTCTATTCTCTACTCCTCTTTTATCTTATACTTCACCCATGTCTCAGCTTATCCTCGTCGTTGATGATGAACCCAGGATCGCCCGCCTGGCGCGCGATTATTTGGAAAAGAACGGCTATCGTGTCCTCACCGCCGCCGACGGTCAATCCGCGCTGACGATTGCCCGCCGCGAAAAACCAGACCTCATCGTCCTCGACCTCATGCTTCCCAACATTGACGGACGCGAAGTCTGCCGCATCCTGCGCCGTGAAAGCGACGTGCCCATCATCATGCTCACCGCGCTGGCCGAAGAAGTGGACCAGATCACGGGTCTCGAGATTGGCGCGGACGATTACATCGCCAAGCCTTTTTCGCCGCGCGCGCTTGTTGCGCGAGTCCGCGCCATGTTACGGAGAACTCGCGGCGATATAAAAACTCCGTCCATCATTCGCGTGGGTGCACTTGAAATTGACTCTGAAAAGCACACTGTTACATATAACAATAAACCCATTCAACTTACGCCCAATGAATTCAAACTACTCACTCTTCTCGCAAGCCGTCCGGGCCAAACGCTCACCCGCGAGCAATTGCTCGAAGACCTGCACGGAGCCGCATCCGTCATTGACCGCAGCGTGGACTCACACATCAAGAATCTCCGCAAGAAACTTGAAACTGCGTCGGGCGAGTCCATGATCGAGACGGTATATGGAATTGGATACCGCTTCACAGAAAGGTAACTGGTAAAAGGTAATTACCACTTACCAATTACCACTACATCCCCATGTCTCATCACCCACCCCACCAGTCCCCCCCGCCCAAACGACGACGCGGCGCCCGTCGTTTTGTGCCTTTCGCGATTTTCTTCATCATTTCGGCCTTCCTTTTCGTTGGAGGCGCGGCAGCGATTCTCTATCTCATCTTTTCAGAATACTCCGGCGTCAGGAATATTTGGATTCTGCTTTGTGGCGCTCCTGTCGTTCTGGTTGTCTTTGCCATCCTCACCGTCTTCAACTTATATACCCGTTTCGGCAGACCATTGGAAGAACTCTTCAACGCCATCAACGCTGTCGAAGAGGGAAACCTCTCGGTGCGGGTTTCGGAAAAAAATTCCGATTTGTTCAGCGATTTAATCAAGCGCTTCAACAAGATGATCGGCGAACTTGAGCGCGCCGACCAACAGCGACGCAACCTGACCGCCGACATCGCGCACGAACTCCGCACACCGCTGCACATCATTCAAGGCAATCTCGAAGGCATCATAGACGGCGTATACCAGCCGACTCCCGAACACATCAACAACACACTGGATGAGACCAAACTACTCGCCCGCCTCGTGAATGACTTGCAAACCCTTTCTCTGGCGGAGGCAGGGCAACTTCCGCTTCACCCTACCCGCTTCCTGCTTGCCGATCTGATGGAGGATCTCACCACAAGTTTTTCCTCCCAAGCCGCGTCCCTCGGCATTGACTTGCAAACAAACGTTCAAGACCCATCCAAAGAATTCAGCGCAGACTATGACCGCCTTAATCAAGTGTTATCCAATTTAATATCCAATGCCATTCGTCACACACCAAAAGGCGGGACAATTTCACTCGAAACGGAAGCAACTGCCAGCGGAGTCCGAATCGTTGTCAAGGATACGGGATCAGGCATCCCCGCAGAGGACATCCCATTTATTTTTGATAGATTCTGGCGCGGCAGTAAATCCAGAACAGAAAGAGTAAACAGCGGACTTGGACTCGCAATTGCAAAGCAGCTTATCCACGCGCATGCAGGGACTATTGAAGTGCAAAGCGAAGCGGGCAAAGGCACAACATTTATCATTGATTTCCCAGAAGCCTAAGTGCGTCGCACCAAACAGGTCGGATATTTCCGCTAAAGAAGAAAAATCTTCACTGATGATTCTTCCTGTTGAGTAGGTGTGACGCACTCCTTTTTAACGGTAGAATAACCTCCAATGGAGATTTCAGAAAAATTACAGGGTATTCTTATCACCCTGCCTTCCAAACCAGGCTGTTATATCTATCGCAATGCCGAGGGGATAATTATTTACGTTGGCAAAGCCATCAGCCTGAAGAACCGTGTGCGCTCCTACTTCCATGCAGATTCGAGTCACGATGGAAAAACCCGCCGCCTCGTGCGCGAGATCGTGGATATTGAATGGATCGTGGTCGGCTCGGAGCTTGAGGCGTTAATTCTTGAGATGAACCTGATCAAGAAGCACCGCCCCAAATACAATATCCATCTCAAAGATGACAAACGCTATCCCTATATAAAAATCCACTGGCATGAGCCGTATCCCAAGGTAACTGTAACGCGCCAAATGGCCGAAGATGGCTCGCGCTATTTCGGTCCGTACACCTCGGCGTGGGCGGTTTATCAGACATTGGATGCACTGCGACGCATTTTCCCCTACCTGACCTGTGACCGCGAGATCACGGGACTCGACAAACGCGCGTGTCTTTACTTTGACATCAAGCTGTGTATTGCCCCCTGTATCGGCGCGGCCGACCAGGCAGGATACCGCCAAATGATCTCCGACCTGATGAATTTCCTCGGTGGCCACAGTGAAGATATCGTGACACGCCTTGAAGCCGAGATGCAAAAGGCCTCTGAAGAAATGCGTTTTGAAAAAGCCGCCGCATTGCGCGATCAATTAAAAGCCGTAGGCTCTATTATTGAAAGACAGAAAATTGTTTTTGCAACCGATTACAAAGACTCTGATGTCCTGGCAATGGCGCGCACAGACGGCGAAGCCTGCGTGCAGATCTTCTTCATCCGCGGCGGCAAATTGATCGGGCGCGAATATTTTATTCTCGAAGGCACGGAGGATACAGCCGACCAGGAAGTGATGACAGAGTTCGTCAAGCAGTTCTACACCGAAGCTGCGAACATTCCTGAGCAAGTGATGCTCCCGCAGGAAATTGAAGAAGCGAAGATCATTGGGCAATGGCTCAGATCCAGGCGAGGCGGCAACAAAGTGGAGTTGGTTGTGCCAAAGGAAGGTCAGCCGCATGAGCTGGTGCAGATGGCCGCCGAGAACGCATCCGAGACTTTGCAGGCCTTGCGCGCTCAATGGCAGGCGGACGCCCACAAGCAGGAACAGGCGCTTGGCGAGTTACAGTCTGCATTGAGATTATCCGCGCCGCCCAACCGTATTGAATGTTATGATGTCAGTCACACACAAGGCGTGGCAACTGTCGGCGCGATGATTGTGTTTCAGCAGGGCGTACCTGCCAGGAACCTGTACCGCAAATTCAACATTGACAGCACCAGCATCGGCTCACCCGATGACTTTGCTTCGATGGAGGAAATGCTTACGCGCAGATTCCGTCGGTGGCGGTCTGCTGAGGAAGCAGAACCAAGCCCAGGTTCCAAAAAGGATGCGTCTTTTTCCTTCCTGCCCGATCTAATTATTATTGACGGCGGTAAAGGTCAGTTGGGACGCGTGGTCAAAGTCCTCGAGCAATTTGGCTTGTTTGATAAAATCCCTGTGGTTGGGCTTGCAAAACAGGAGGAGGAAATTTTCTTCCCGCATAACAGCCAGCCTTTATTATTGCCGCGTCATTCACAGGGTTTATATCTTGTGCAGAGAATTCGCGATGAAACGCATCGCTATGGGATCACGGCACACCGCGCGAGACGATCCAAACAAGGTCTGGCTTCGCAACTGGATTCAATTCCCGACATTGGACCGGCGCGCAGAAAAGCCCTCTTGAAACATTTCGGTTCCATGGATAAGATTAGAGAAGCAAACCTTGAAGAGTTAGCCGCAGTGAAAGGAATGAACACCAGCGCAGCGGAATCAATAAAGGCGCATTTGGAATAGGAGCCAAAATGGTTACAAAATCTATTACTTTATCTAATCCAATTTATGAAATTCTACAACAAACAACAGGAGCTTCCAATATCAATGACGCGCTGTCAAAAATATTAAAAGATTTCTTTCAATTAAAAATTTATGCATTGCAAGAAAAGATTTCAATGTATGAAAAAAAATACGGCATGTCGTTCGCAGATTTTGAAGAAGCATGCAAAACAGGCAAAATTGAAAACTCGTATTCATACGAAATTGAAAAGGATAATTGGGATTGGGACGCATCCATCATCGAAATGGAAGATTTGATGGAGTATGAGCAATGGTTGTCATAAGCGTAGCTGAGTTCAAACAAAACATTCAAAGCGTTTGCTCAAACTCACAAGCGGTAATGCGCGTCCAAATCATAAGCGAGACCAAGAGACAAGTCCGCATAAGGATATTTCTTGCGAACCGCACGTTTGTGGATGTGTATTACAGTGCCAAAACAGAAAAGACAGCACTTGCTCACATTGAAAATAATAAACGCATTTTTGGCGCTGACAATACGGAAGGAATCTGGCATTGGCATCCGTATGAAGACCCGCAGCGACATGATCTTGTAGACGGCAAAATAACCTTCGCTGAATTTTTAAAACGCGTGGAAGAGAACCTATCAAAATGAAACTGGTCTGGATCGTTGACGATGATGAGGAAATGGGGCGCGCTGTCAGCTTGATGCTTAAACTGCTGGGCTGTAATACAAAGCACTTCCATAATCCGCGCCCTGCCGCCGAGGCGCTGCTTGCAGGCGGCAAGCCCGACTTGATGATCCTGGATATCAATATGCCCGAAGTCACAGGGCTGGATATACTTGAATTCCTGCGCCGCCGCAAAGAGTGGAAAGACCTGCCCATTATTATGCTTTCCTCCGAAGCGGCAGATGTAATGGTGGACAAAGCCCTGCAATTGGGCGCGGATGGCTATGTGATGAAGCCTGTTACAATTGAAGAACTGGAAAAAGTGATGGCACAGGCCCTTTCCAGACATAAAATGAAATGAGTGAAAAATGGCCGGAAAAAATTCAAAAAATAAGAAACCAATAAGACCTGCGGAAAAAAAAATGGTAAATCAAAACAGATCGGCTCAGATTTTGTTTGCAATATTTGCGGTCATTTTGATCCTCTCCATGGTGCTCTCGGCAGTCACGAGTTTTTAACTCCGCCCCATATTGGTATATTCTCGCCTGCGCGGCACTGCTTCGCGTGCCGCGTTTTATTTTGAACAGGCCGTGGTGAAGGCGATCTCTCCGACGACACTTGCGCCGCGCGCACTATGGCCCTCCCGAAAAAGCGTCGGGACGATGCGGCGGGCAGTGCCAGGGAGTGCAGGTGAGACATGAGGAAATTACATGCTCGACAAATTACAAGCCATTGAAGAAAAATATGAACAACTTGACAAGGAACTGCTGGAGGTAGGCAGTAACTATCAACGCGCCGGCGAGATCAATAAAGAACGCGTGGACCTGGAACCCCTTGTTATAAAGTCGAGGGAATACCGCCAGGCGATGAAAAGTCTGGAGCAAGCCAGGGCTATGATCATATCCGAAAATGATGCGGAGTTGATCGCACTTGCCAAAGCGGACGTGGATGAGCTCACCCCCAAGATCGAAGCCCTGGAAAAAGAGATCAGAGGCCTGCTTGTGCCTAAAGATCCGCGCGATGACAGGAACGTCATTTTTGAAATTCGCGCGGGCGCAGGCGGTGACGAAGCCGCCATCTTCGCGGCAGATTTGTTCCGCATGTATACGCGTTACGCGGAAGGCAAACGCTGGAAGCTGGAGGCCATGTCTGAGAGCGCCATCGGCGTTGGCGGTTATAAGGAAGTGATCTTTGAAGTCAAAGGCAAAGGCGCGTACTCAAAGTTGAAATATGAGTCGGGTGTGCATCGTGTGCAGCGTGTGCCGACCACTGAATCACAAGGGCGCATTCATACGTCCACGGCAACCGTGACCGTGCTTGCAGAAGTGGATGATGTGGAAGTGGATATTCCCGAAAGCGATATTGTGATCGAAGTCTATCGCTCTTCCGGCGCGGGCGGACAGAACGTGCAGAAGAACTCCACCGCGGTGCGTTTGTATCACAAGCCGACAGGCATGATCGTGACCTGTCAGGATGAACGCTCGCAGCTGCAAAATAAATTACGCGCCCTGAGCATCCTGCGCGCGCGTTTATATGAAATTGAAGAACAAAAACGACGCGCAGAACTCGAAGCAGACCGGCGCTCGCAGGTCGGATCGGGCGATCGTTCGGAAAAAATCCGCACATATAATTATCCGCAAAATCGCGTTACAGATCATCGCATTGGATATTCAAGTTACAACCTGCCCGCGGTCCTGGATGGCGCGATAGATCAATTCATTGACCAACTCTCCACCCAGGATGAGTCGGAACGCCTTGCCGCGACGGGTGTGGATGACGACGAATAAATATCACAGTGGCGGCCAGAGGGTCGCCACATTTTTTGAGACAGCATACATGAACCAAATCAAAACTCCTCCCCAACGCACGTTACTCGAACGATTAATGTTTGGGCATACAGAATGAACGCGGGGGATCTGCTCGAGCAATTCAACTTACAACTTAAAAACGATTCGACTGAACCCGATACGCAGGTCATTCTCGCCCACATGCTGGGACATCCGCGCGCATGGCTGCTCACCCACCTGGATACGCCTCTCACCGCGCCGCAAATTGCCGCAACAACCCAGGCATTCGACGAATACCAGGCAGGGACTCCGCTTCCATATATCATCGGCCACTGGGAATTCTTCGGCCTTGAATTCGACATTACAAAAGATGTCCTCATCCCGCGTCCCGAAACAGAATTACTCGTTGAAAAAGCAATCATGTGGCTTCAAGCTGCATCTAAGATTCACCCTGGGCAAAGGGTCGCAGATATCGGCACAGGCTCCGGCGTGATCGCTGTTTCCGTCGCCATGCACATGCCGGATGCGCGCATCCTCGCAACAGACATTTCGTACGCCGCATTGCAAGTCGCAAAACACAATGCAGAAAAATTTCACGTCCATCATCAAATTGAATTCGTTGAATGTGATTTGCTTCCAGCGTTAAACGCTGAACGTTCAACGTTTAACATTATCTGCGCGAACCTTCCATATATCCCCACCGAAACATTACATCAGCTCCCCATCTATGGCCGCGAACCCACCCTCGCCCTCGATGGGGGCGCAGACGGCCTCGACCTGTATCGCCGCCTCTTCAAACTCGCCCCCGATTGGCTCGCGCCTCATGGAATGATGCTGCTTGAGATCGAATCCACACTTGGCGTACAAGCCCTCAGCCTCGCATTTGACACATTCTCAAATGCAACCATCCATTTGCATCAAGACCTCGCAGGTAATGACCGTTTGCTGGAAATCATGTTTATATGAAAACCGAGATCGTTCCTGCAGGTGAAATTCAATACGCTCTTGAAATTTTACAAGACGGCGGGTTGGTCGCTTTTCCCACCGATACCGTCTACGGGCTCGGCGCTCTGGCATTTGACGACACTGCCATAGAAAACATCTACAAGGCAAAGGATCGCCCCATTGAAAAAGCCATTCCTATTTTGATCGGGGATATGGACGACCTGGATAAAGTTGCGGATGAAATTCCACGCATGGCACACATCCTCGCCTCCCGCTTCTGGCCTGGACCTCTCACCTGCATCTTCCCCAAAAAGCAGACTCTCCCCCCGGCCGTTTCTGCCACTTCCACCGTTGCAGTCCGCGTTCCAGATCATGCAGACGCGCGCGCGCTCTTACGTGCGGCCGGCGCCATGGCAGTCACCTCTGCAAATATTTCTGGACAACCAAACCCATCCACCGCGCAGGAAGTATATGACCAACTCAATGGACGCATTCCATTAATATTGGATGGCGGAAAGACACGCGGTGGAGTTCCATCCACATTAGTGGATTGCACAGGGGAAAAACCAGTGGTATTAAGAGAAGGGCCGATATCGCTGGATGAATTGTTGGCGGCGCTTAAATCGTAGTAATTCTCAATATGAATAATGTCGCTGCGAGGTGCTCTTGTTCTTAGCCGAAGCAGTCTCCTAACAACACTGGATTGCTTCGTCGGGAAGAGCAAGCGCCCTCCTCGCAAAGACATATTGAGAATTGCTGGCATCTTGCGCTGCAAATAACTCTCATCTTGTTTTTAGGCATGGCTCAGGTTACGTTTAACTCGCTGAATATAATGAGTATTACATTCTCCTATGTAAACCGCCGATGACTTGGGCAAGTCATCGGCGGTTTGGTGTTTAGGGTAGGTATACAGATATACAAGGAAACAGGCAGACACACAACCAACTTGAGTTTAAACTTGTGTACGTGTCTACCTGTCTATGTGTTTACCTGCGAAAGCGGCCACGTCGGCAATACATCAATATCCAATTGCGAGACATGTCCAAGCGCGTAACGGTGATATCCCGCCGAGGCGATCATGGCAGCATTATCAGTACACAAGGATAACGGGGGAATATGAACAGGGAATTCAGACTGTGCTTTAAATATCTGGCGCAATGGGCGGTTGGCAGATACTCCGCCTGCGACCAAAATTTCTTTTGCGCCATGCTGCGCATCACGCGCGGCATTCATTGTTTTATTGAAAAGCACATCCACGACGGCCTGTTGAAAGGATGCGGCCAGGTCTGCGATGGGCAATGTATTACTTTTCTTTTTCAATTCACGCACTTCGTACAATACGGATGTCTTCAATCCGCTGAATGAGAAATCCCATGTGCCTTCGAGCCAGGCGCGCGGAAATTTAAATCGATTCGGGTCACCCTCTTCTGCCGCTTTTTGAATGGCGGGGCCGCCGGGATAGCCAAGCTCCAACAGGCGGGAAACTTTGTCGAAAGCCTCACCAGCTGCATCGTCGAGGGTTGAACCGAGCCGCTGATACGTCAAATGATCGGTCATGAGATTCAGTTCGGTATGTCCGCCTGAAACGAGCAAAGCCATCAAAGGAAATTGCGGCTTAGGAGGAATCATCTCACCCGCATCATAGACCCATGCCGAATAAAGATGTCCTTCGAGATGATTAACCCCCACAAGCGGCAGACCAGTGCCGAGGGAAAGTCCCTTGGCCATGTTCAAACCTACAACCAGCGAACCCGCGAGGCCAGGTCCCTGCGTGACAGCGAGCGCATCAATATCTTTGAGCGTGAGATGCGCCTGAGCAAGCGCCTGCTCCACAACCGGCGTGATGCTCAACACATGCTGACGCGAAGCCACCTCGGGGAACACGCCGCCATAACGCGCATGGATTTCCATTTGCGAAGCGATAACCGACGAAAGCAGCGCGCGTCCATTTTCAATAATGGCACAGGCGGTTTCATCACAAGAGGTTTCAATGGCAAGAACGCGGGCGGGTTTTAGGTCGGTCATTAGTTATCAGTTATCAGTGGTCAGTGGTCAGTAGTTATAGGTGTTGTAAAAAAGAATTGGGGCTGTTCAAAAAATCCTTCGTCAATTTAACATGTTCGAGGTCTTCATATTGTACCCGTTTCATTGCGCCGTCTTCAAAACTTAGGATATCCGCATTTGGAAAAGCGAGGATGATCGGCGAGTGCGTAGCGATGATGAATTGCGCATCCTGTCCGATCATTTGTTTTAACACGGAAATGAAAGTCAATTGGCGCGCAGGTGAAAGCGCGGCTTCGGGTTCATCCAATAGATACAAGCCGCCAGGCACAAAACGGGATTGAAACAACGCCATAAAACTTTCCCCATGCGAACTTTGATCCAACTTATCGCCATAGCGCCGTTGTATGGCGGAAAGTTCGTTCTTGTAGGGCATGCTCGCCAGCGTAGCGGCATAATGCGAGCGATCTTTATACTCGTTCTTTACATTGTTCAAATCCTGCTGGAATTCATCCTGCGTTTGGCGCATCTGTTTGGCATATCCAAAAAAATCTTCGGCTCGCAGAAAAAAGCCTTTGCGGGTGCGCTTTTGCCAGGCAAGACGGAAATATTGCGCCAGCTTTCGAAGCGCCGCCAGAGACTTATCGGTTTTAACGCTTTCGCTCCCCACCGTGATCGATTCCACAGCACAAGCCAGGGCTTCAAGAATCGTGGATTTGCCCGATCCATTCTCTCCAACAAAAAAAGTGATGGGGGCGGAAAATTCAATTCCGCGCATGGATTTGACCACTTCCAAGTTGAACGGAAATAAGCCAACATCCTGCGCATTGAACTCACGCACCGTCACAGACTTTAGATGGATCATATTTAGTTTGCTCTCGCGCCGTCCCCGGCGCCGGGGACGGCGCGAGAGCATAAATGGATCATAGACACAAAACAATTACTTCTTCCACTTCTTCATCGGCAGGACAAAATCATATGGATACGCAGCAAGTTTTTCAATGGTTCCATTTGGATTAACCCAAAGCGTGTCTTCGATGCGAAAGCCCATGCCTTTTTCAGGATAATACAAACCAGGCTCCGAAGTGATCACCACACCGGGAGTAAGGCGTTGGTCATCTTCCGTGGTAAAACTGCTGAACGGTCTTTCATGAATATTTAATCCAACACCGTGGCCGAGGCTATGGACATATCCTTCCACGGGCGCTTTTGTATTCAGCAGCGTCTGGTGTCCTTTGGACTCAAAATATTCACAGGTCATCTGATGGTAATGTTTGAAGGGCGTGTTCAGGTCAAAATTATCCATCAACTTTTCGTAAATATCCCTGACCTGATCGTACAATTCCTGAGCCTGGGGGGTGGCATATCCCAAACTCCAGGTGCGAGTGAAATCGTAATAATAGCCGCCGCCCGCCTCGGCTGGATAAATATCAAACACTATGGTCTGACCAAGTTTTATTAGATCTGTGGGGTTGCCAGCGGAATGAGGCACGCCCGCATCACGCCCGATCGCAAAAATAAAACCAGAGGGCAGTTCCGCGCCATATTCCGAAACCCATAAACGGATCCTGGAATGTACATCTCCCACAGTTAATGGACTGCCATCTTCTTTCAATAAGACTTCATCCGCACGGACATCACAAGCTGTAAGATACTCGCGAACTTTGCCAACCACAGATGTCGTCACCTGACCCATTTTGCGGATGCGCGCAATTTCATTTTCATCTTTTGTTTCCATCGCGCGCATAAAAATCGAATCCTCGCGGGCTTCACCCACGAATTCGATTTCCGGCATTAGTTCTTGCAGGAAGACTAACATCCCAAATACCGCGCTCAGGTCATACGTGCCGTAGAGGCCTACTCGTCCCTTTGTAACTCCCACTTCTTCAAACATCAATTGACTGCGCGTGGCGCCGGCCAGCAGAAGATTTCCATCCGCTTTTTTCAAAAGCGCTTCGTAATCATATTTGCTGTAGGGGATCAACTTCAACCCGCTTTTGGCGGCTTCATCACGTTCCATATCACCGAAAAAGAAAACTGCCGGTTCGCCTCTCCTCTTGATCAACGTTGCGTGGCTCACATGTCCGCCGCCCGTTAAATATGTCATTGGCGGATTGTGTTCAGCATTTCCAAATACAATGATTGCATCCAAATTTCTAGTTTGCATAAGTGCATCTAGTTCTGATTTCATGATTTTCCTTTTTAAACACGAAAGTCTTTAACGCGAATGTCTCGAATAGACGAATAGCGCGAATGTTTTTATTCGTTTTGAAGAAGGTCACGGGGTCGCGGAATACGCGACGGAAAATTGGCTTTTCCTTTTTTATAGACCACGCGGCTGGATTGTACTCGCGCTGCGCCAAAATTGATAACAATCGCCAATTCAAGACCTGTTGCTTTCAAATAGGATAATGCCTGTTGTTCATAAATTTTTGCGATTTCACTAACGGCTTTGTATTCAAGAATTACACGTCCATTTGCCACGCTATCAAGGATAAATTCGCCAATCGGTTCATCCTTGTAAAATACCTTGACCCGTTTTTGCCGTTCCAGATTAACTCCCCGTATTACAAGTTCACGGTTCATGGCTTCTTCATAAATCGCCTCGGGAAAACCTGGACCAAGGTCATTATGCACCTCAAATGCCGCCTGCATAATCAGATATGATAATTCTTTTTCAACAATGTAGATATCAGACATCCCAGTACCCATTCGCTATATTCGAAAATTCGCGTCATTCGCGTTAATAATTTAATACATTTTTTAACCCAACCAGCAATGCGTCCTCCTGTTCCGGCAGTACGGTGCGCGGGTCGAGCAATACTTTATCATTCTCCGTGCGTGCGATCACTGGCGGATTATTTTTCCGCAGGCCGCGTAAAAACTTTTCTGCAGATTTAACCTTGAGTGTCAGAAGAAAGGTCGGCATGGACTCGCCTGGCAGACTTCCTCCACCCACAGTAGATTCACCTTCCACGACCAATACTTCGACATTGCTCAGTGCAAGCCCATGACCCAATTCCGCCGCCCACGCCTCCGCTCGACCTCGAACCTGCTTCAGAGTCTGGGACATCATCTTCAGGATGGGCACTTCACGCTCCGCTTCGTCCTTGAGGTAATGCAACAGCGTGGCGGACAACCCAGCCAGACAAGTCTTGTCCGCGCGGACTGCCCTTGCAAGAGGATGTTTCTTGATCTTCGCGATCAAGTCCGCCTTACCAATAATGATGCCAGCCTGCGGACCGCCAAGCAGTTTATCGCCGGAGAAGCAAACAATATCAACTCCCGCCTGCATGGACTCCTGTACAGTGGCTTCATGCGCGAGCCCGTATTGGGCGGTGTCATATAACGCGCCAGAGCCAAGGTCATCTACGACAGGAACGCCAAATCCATGCGCGGCTGTGACAATTTCATTCAACTCAGGTTCCTCGGTAAAACCAACCAGTTTGAAATTGGAGCGATGCGCATGCATGACAAGTCCGGCCGCTTCAATGAGGGCTTCTTCATAGTCTGATATGTGAACTTTGTTGGTCGTGCCTACTTCCACCAGTTTTGCGCCTGATTGCTTCATCACGTCAGGCACACGGAAACCGCCGCCGATCTCCACAAGCTGGGAGCGGGAAATGACCACCCGCTTCTTATTGGCCAATGCTGATAAAACCAATAAAACAGCCGCAGCATTATTATTGGCAATGAACGCTGATTCTGCGCCTGTCAATTTTTGTAAAAGAGATTCAGCGTGAATTGAACGTGAGCCGCGCTGGCCTTTGTCAAGGTCATATTCGAGGGTGGAATAGCCGCGTGAAACCAAGTCCATGGCATGGATGGCAGACTTGCTCAGGGGGGCACGCCCCAGATTGGTATGCAGGATTACGCCCGAAGCATTGATGACCGGGATCAGAGTCGGCTGTGTCCACGCGGTTAAGGTAGATTCTGTTTGGGCGAGGATCAAATCAGTTGATGGCAAAACAGTTATCCCTTCGGATTTGAAGCGGGCTCTGGTCCCATCCAAAACAAAGCGGATGGCATCCAGAGTCAAGGGTCTGCCGAACCCCACAATCATCCGTGCGGCAACTTCGGTTTGTAGAATCTGTTCCACCGAGGGAAGGTTACGGAGAGTCATCATCTGTAAAGACCGGCAGGCGGCGGTTTGCTTTCTCGCGAATGCGTATGAAATATTCAGCAGCGATTAATCCGCCAGCAAGACCAAGGATCACATACAGTGAAACGAGGCGGCCTAATTGAAGCCATGCAAGCGTAGCGCCATAGACACCGACCCACAATGCCTGCCGCACGATGACATTTGATTCTGCGAGGGGTTCAGTTGGAAAACGACGATGCAGAAAATACACAACCGGCAAGGCAGTGCCTGTGAGCGCCATGATCACGAACACAAAAAATCCCCAGCGCGCCCATACAAAGGGAAGGGAAAAGTAAACCACAGTGAATAACCCGCTCCAGCCTATGAGAATGAGCATGATGGCGGACAGTTGGTAATTACGAAAGGTGTTTTGTTGTGAATCCATTACATGAATTATACTTTGGAATAGGATGAGGTATAAGTAATAAGAGACCAGCAGGCAGAAGTGAGGATGAAAGTCCTATTGTTCCAGTAGGATTGGATTTCTTTCCTGCACGGAAGGCAGTGTGGTCCAAAAATGCGCCCCTCGAAGAACACACTCGACAGGTTCAATATATCGTTTGGGGCAACTCGACGACCAGAAAATAGAATGGAGGATGGTGTGAACGTCTCTGAGGCAATTCGTTTAAAGCGTGCAGTCAGAAAATTTCAAGACAAGCCTCTGCCCGATGAGGTGGTAGCCGCAATTCTCAACGCAGGGCGCCGGTCGCAATCGTCGAAAAATAATCAGGCATGGCAATTCATTGCGATACAGGATAAAACCATTTTGAAGGAATTATCCCAATGCGGTGAGTGGGCGGGACATATCGCAGGCGCGGCTTTGTGTGTTGCCATCCTCACCCCTGATCCAAATGAGAAATTTCAGATCATGTTCGATGCCGGTCAAGCCGCGGCATTTATGCAACTCGCCGCATGGGAACTGGGAGTCGGCTCCTGCCCCGCTTCACTTTATGAATTTGATAAAACGCGCGGGATATTAGGCTTCCCCGCTGAATGGCATCTGCGAGTTGCTTTATCGTTTGGATATGCGGTGGAGGAAGAAAAAATATCGGCCGCGCCGAAAAAAGGAGGACGGATGTCGCTGGATGAGGTGGTCCACTGGGAGAAGTGGTAAGGAAACAGATTGCTGCTCGTTGGGAGCGATACCCGCCAGGAAATCTTCATCTCGGGGTAGTCAGGGATAAGAGACATGAGCCGGGGTTGTTGAAGTTATTTAACGGATCTGTTTTACTTTTAGTGTAAATGCGAACGAACCGTGTTAAACTAATCACATGACACTCCCTTTCCCCTCCACTGGAAAATCAAAAGATGAAGTCCTTGCAGCCATGCGCGCGGCGCGCGATCATGATGTGCAATGGCAAAAGGGACGCGCCTTCAGTCTGGTCTATCACGCCGGGAAGGATGTGGATGACCTGCTCAAAGAAGCGTCTCTTTTATTTTTCTCCGAGAATGGCTTGAACCCCACTGCCTTCCCATCCCTGCGAAAATTTGAAACCGAGATCACTTCAATGACGGCTTCGCTGTTGGGCGGCGATGACAACACGGCCGGGACGGTCACTTCCGGGGGAACAGAGTCGCTCTTGATGACGGTCAAGACTGCCCGTGATTGGGCGCGCAAAAACCGCCCGGAAATTAAACAACCGGAGATGATCCTGCCAATTACAGGACATCCAGCCTTTGAAAAAGCGGTGGAATATTTTGGAGTAAAAGCGGTTCATATCCCCATTCGAGCTGATTACCGCGCCGACGTGGAATCAGCCCGCAAAGCTGTGACCGCCAATACCATTCTGATGATCGGTTCTGCTCCGACATATCCGCATGGGGTGGTGGATCCCATCCGCGAGTTGGCGGCAATTGCACAGGAACATGGAATCCTTTTTCACACGGATGCCTGCGTCGGTGGTTTCATGCTGCCCTTTGTTCGCAAACTCGGTTACAGCGTGCCTGACTTTGATCTGTCTGTGCCGGGCGTGACCTCGATCTCAGCGGACTTGCACAAGTATGCGTATGCCGCCAAGGGCGCTTCCGTGGTTTTATATAAATCTGCGGAACTACGTCGTCATCAAATGTTTGTTTATACTGATTGGCCGGGCGGAATTTATCCATCGCCCGCGATGGGAGGCACGCGTCCCGGCGCTCCGATCGCGGCTGCTTGGGCTGTGCTGAATTATCTCGGTGAATCCGGTTATCTTGAAATGACTGATCTGGTGATGAAAGCGACGCGTCAGTTGCAGGACGGTGTGAATGCCACGCCCGGATTAAAAGTTATCAGCAACCCGGAGATGAGTGTCTTTGCAATTGGTTCTGCTGGATTGGATGTTTATTCCTTGGCTGATGAGTTAACAAAACGCAATTGGCATTTAGATCGCCAGCAGTTCCCGCCCACCTTGCACATGACTGTGCAGTTTGGCCATGTCAATGTGGTGGATGAATTTTTGAGTGACCTGGCTAATGCAGCGAATGCCGTCCGCAAACCAAGTTTTGAGAAGACAGCCAACGCGTGGCTGATCAAGATCGCGAATTTCCTTGTGCGGATTTTGCCCGAAGCCTGGGTCACGCGCCTGATGGACAAAGCCTCATCCGTGCTGGGAGGCGGAAGCCGCTTGCCCGGTAAGATGGCTCCGATGTACGGGCTGATCGGTTCGCTTCCCAATCGAGGAGATTTGAAGGAAATGGTGTTGGATTTGCTGGATGGAATGACGCGCTATAAACCGTAGCGCGACATTTATGTCGCACTGCCAACACAACGCGACATAAATGTCGCGCCACAATTCCTGCATCACATATCGCCAAAGGAGAAAACATGACCACAACCACCAGGCAGGGTTATCTTTCGTTTTGGACAAAACTGGCTTACGGCACCGGTGATTGGAGCCTTGCAAGTTTCGGCACACTCCGCCAGGTTTTTTACGCCATCTTTCTGACAGACGTGGTTGGGCTTGAGCCGCGTCTGGCTTCCTTTGCGGCGCTGATCGGAATCATCTGGGATGCGGTCAATGACCCGATCATTGGCACCCTCAGTGATCGAGTGCGCTCCCGTTGGGGGCGGCGGCGTCCATTCCTTCTACTATTTTCAATTCCATTTGGATTGAGTTTTGTCGCTCTGTGGTGGGCGCCGCCGTTCGATAATCAGTACCTGCTTGCCGCCACGGTCTGTTTGACCTTTATGTTGAGCGATACGCTTCAGACTCTGGTTTCCATCCCGTTTTATGCGCTGACCCCAGAAATAACATCGGATTACGATGAGCGCACAAGTCTAAGTGGGTATCGGATGTTTTTCAATTTGCTGGCTTCGCTGGCGACCGCCGTTGCCGCACCGGCTATTGTGGATGCGGCTCTGGCAGGCGGCGCGACTCAACAGCAGGGATATTTCATTGTCTCGGCACTATTTGGCGGGTTGGCTGTCATCCCGTTTTTTGTCATCTTTGCGGTTGTGCGTGAACGCGGCAACGCCGCTGATGCTGCTGAACCTGAAATCCCATTTTTACAAACTTTACGCACTGCCTGGAAAAATGTTCCTTTTCGATTTGCGACCGCCCTCTATATGCTCAATTGGATCACCTTCGATCTGGTTGCATTAGCCCTGCCATTTTTTCTGGCTTACTGGGTGGCCAAAGGTGACTTGCTTCAAAAGGCGCTCGGACTTCCGCTTGAATCAGCCGTCTTTGCCTGTCTGCTGGTTACTTCGGTCATTGTCCTGCCGTTTTGGGTCTGGCTGGCGCGAAAAATTGGCAAACAGCGTGCCTATATGATCGGCATGACGTTCTGGGCGGTCGTCCAGTTGCTGATCTATTCCATTCAACCGGGGCAGATCACCTACATCCTTGTGCTGGCTGTCATGGCAGGTATCAGTGTCTCGACCGCGCATGTTTTGCCGGATGCCATTTTCCCGGATGTGATCGAATGGGACGAATTGCGAACAGGCCGCCGCCGCGAAGGGATCTACTACGGAGTCAAAAATTTCGTGCGGAAATTGACAGGCGCACTGGCAATTTTTATTGCCCTGCAAACACTCGGCTGGTTCGGATATCAATCCCCTCCCGCCGGCGCGACACAGTTTTCGCAATCTGCAGCCACCTTACAAGCCATTCGCTTTTTGATTGGACCTTTGGGCGCGGTACTCCTATTCGGCGCGGTCACGATGGCCTGGTTCTATCCATTGACAAAGGAAAAACATACCCGAGTCCGCGCCATGCTGGAGAGAAGGAAAGAACGGGTTTCGGCGAAGAAGGTGAAATAGCGTAAGCCACGTGAGGCGAGATGAACCGTCAGCACAAGATCGCTCCCTATGCGGAGTGGTCAAGTCCGTGCTGCGGTTGTTCGATGAATTGGTCAAATGTGATGAGGAGAAATTGCTCAAAGGTGTACGTGAAGTAATAGTAGCAAACCCGTTGGTTGAGTAGCCACGCTCTTGTTCTTTGCGGCGTATCGAAACCAACAGTACCTTGAAATAATCTCGTGTTAACCTGTCACTGGTGGTTTCGATACGACACTCGCTATCGCTCGTGTCTACTCAACCACCGAATATCACTTGAAACTATCAAACTACCCAACTAAATGACCATCCAAACTTTCTTCTCTCCCAAAGGCGTCGTCGTTATCGGCGCGTCCACCTCACCTGAAAAACTTGGTTACGGTGTGGCGCGCAATCTCATCGCCAGCGGATATCAAGGCGCGATTCATTTTATCAGCCAGAAAAGCGGCGAGTTGTTCGAGCGTCCGTTATACACAAACTTGAGCGACGTGCCTGACCCCGTTGACCTTGCGATTCTGATTATCCCAACCCTGTCCACGCCGCAGATAATCGAAGATTGTGCAAAGCGCGGGATCAAAGCTGCCATCATTGTCTCATCTGGATTTCGCGAAGTGGGCGCGCAGGGCGCGGCGCTTGAAGGGCAATGCGTGGATGTTGCGCGCAGGCACGGCATCCGCTTGCTTGGACCCAATTGCATCGGCACACTCGATACGCATCTTCCGCTCGATACGACATTTCTACAGCCTCCCCTGCCTGCGCAGGGCGGCATTGCATTCGTCTCGCACTCAGGTGCGTTCTGTGCGGCGATCATTGATTGGGCGCGCGGGCAGGGTTTCGGTTTTTCGCAGATCATCAGCCTCGGCAATCAGGCAGATGTCAACGAGACGGATATGCTTCCCGAAGTCGCCAAAGATGAGCACACACGCGTCATCGTGCTTTACATGGAAAGCGTTTCAGACGGCAAAAAATTTGTTCAGGCTGCAAGCGAAGTTACAAAACACAAACCTGTCATTGTGCTGAAGGTCGGTCGTTTTGAAGCGGGACAAAAAGCCGCTGCCTCCCACACGGGCGCGTTGGCTGGCTCCGAGGCGGCATTCGACGCGGCTTTTGCGAAGGCTGGCATTTTGCGCGCCGATACCGCCGAGCAGATGTTTGACTGGGCGCGGGCGTTGGAAGTTTACCCGAATGGTCTCGATACGCCCCGACAAACACGGGGCTACTCGACCACCAGTAATAAAGGGATTGCGATATTAACCAACGCAGGCGGACCTGGCGTCATCGCCGCCGATGCACTCGAAACGAACGGGCTGGTTCTGTCTCAATTGACAGAGTCCACGCTGAAAGCTTTATCTTCCTACCTGCCCCCCTCCGCCAGTGTCCACAACCCTGTAGACATGCTCGCCTCCGCCTCGCCTGAGGCATATGCAACCTGTTTGAAAATTTTATTGCAGGATGAAAATGTAGATGGCGTGCTGGTGATTCTTCCTCCGCCGCCGATGTTCAAGACAGAAGATGTTGCTGAAAGACTCGTTGAAGTTATATCTGCTCAAGGCGGCGTCCCCGCCGCCAAGGACGGCGACGGGAGCAGAGGGAAACCTGTTGTAATTGCATTGATGGGTTCCACACTTGTTGAAGAAGCTAACAAAGTATTTCAACGCGCGCACATCCCAACGTATCCATTCCCTGAACGCGCGGCATCGGCGCTGGGGGCATTGGCAAGGCGTGCGAAATACCTCGACCATAGACCACAGACCATTGATCATATCGTCCATCGTCAATCGTCCGTCGTCAATTCTTCCGATGACCTCGTCTCCTCCTACGGCATCACCACCACACCCATCAAACTCGCGCGGGATGAAAACGAAGCAGTCACAATCGCAAACGAAATCGGCTTCCCGGTTGTGATGAAGATCGCGTCACCTGATATTTTGCACAAGTCTGATGTTGGCGGTGTGTTGCTCAACATCAACGACACCTCCTCTCTCCAGAATGGCTACGCGCAGATGATAGAACGAATTCAGTTAGCCAAACCTGAGGCAAGGATCGAAGGAGTTCATCTCCAGCGTCAAATCCCTGAGGGACAGGAAGTGATCGTCGGGATGGTGCGCGATCCGCAGTTTGGACCGCTAATGATGTTCGGTTCAGGCGGCGTGGAGGTGGAAGGACTCAAGGATGTAGCATTTGCCCTGGCGCCGTTGAATCAGGCTGAGGCGCGGGAAATGATCCTCAAGACTTGGGCTGGGAGAAAGTTAAAAGGCTTCCGCACGGGAACCGTCCCTCCTGTTGACGAAGAGTCTGTCATCGATGTTTTGATCAAATTATCTTTTCTCGCGTATGAACATCCTGAAGTGGAAGAAATCGAAATCAATCCATTGCGCGTTTTGCAAAAAAGCGCGGTGGCTGTAGATGTGAGAATGAAAATCAAAGGAGAATAAGATGACCGCTTATGTGATCGTTGATATTGATGTGCACGACCCCGTTGGTTACGATGAATATAAAAAACTTGCGCCCGCCGCAGTGGCTTTATATGGCGGCAAATACATCGCGCGCGGCGGACATGTCGAAACGCTCGAAGGCGATTGGTCGCCGAGCCGATTGGTGATCTTGCAATTTGAAGGCGTTGAGCAAGCCAAAAAATGGTTGAACTCTGACGAGTATAGCAGAGCAAGAAAAATGCGTCATGCGACCGCGAAGTCAAACATGGTCGTGATCGAAGGGACATGAATCAACTCAAAGCTTTCATTTCACAATTTAAAGATAAATCGATTGAGATTGCGGTATATGATTTGCAAACGCAAAAGGAAATTCTCATCAACGCCGATGAGATGATGCATCCTGCCAGCACGATGAAAGTGCCTGTGATGATGGAAGTGTTCCGTCAGGCACACGAAAGTTTGCTTTCGTTGGATGAGCATTTGAAAATTTTCAACTCGTTCAAAAGTGTTGTGGATGAAAGTGAATTCCGACTCGATATTGTCGACGACTCTGAATTGACACTCTATAACCGAATTGGCGAAACAGAAAGCATCCGCGAATTAACTCGGTTAATGATCGTGCGCAGCAGCAACCTCGCAAGCAATATCTTATTGGAAAAAGTTGGCGTAGCGTGCGTGGACGCCTTCATTAAAGAACTTGGCATTGCAGACATGGCGGTTATCCGCGGGCTGGAAGATAAAAAAGCATATCGCTTGAACCTCAACAATTCAGCCGGCGCGCGCAGTTCAACAACCATGATGCGCCTGATCGCGGAAGGAAAAGTTGTTTCAAAAGATGCTTGTGATGAAATGATCCAGATCATGCTCGGTCAGGAATTCAATGAAAGCATTCCTGCGCTGCTGCCTGCATCGGTCAAGGTAGCGCACAAAACTGGTTGGACGGGTTCGTTCTTTCACGACACTGGCATTGTCTTTCCGCACAACCGGAAACCGTACGCCATCTCGCTTTTCACGCACGGCTTCCCCGAAGATAACGAAAACGAATCGCACGCCTGTATGGCGAAAATCTCAAAAATCATCTACGAAGAAATGATATGATCACATTATCCTCCCTCACCTACTATCCCATCAAAGCTTGCCGCGGATTCGATGTTCAAGAATCCAATGTCGGACGCATGGGTCTCGAGCATGACCGCCGCATGATGGTGGTCACATCTGAGGGTGAATTTCTCACGCAGCGCGAACATCCAAAACTCGCGCTCATCACCCCCACGCTTCGACTGCGTTCGACCACACCTGCCCTGGCGGGCGGTGCCAGGGAAGAGCACGGTCTCACTCCGCTCAGCGCGAAAGAAATAAAATATGATTCGGTCAGGCTCTCCGCGCCGAATTTTGATTCGATCCATTTTGCGATACAAAAAGCAGGCGCGATATCATTTGTAAATATCTGGCAAAGCAAAAATGTGAATGCGATTGATCAAGGCGAAGAAGCCGCACAATGGCTTTCGGATTGGCTCGGTACATCAGTTCGCCTCGTGCACGTGGCTGATGGGTATAAACGAAAATTAAATCCAGCTTACGCCGTCAGTGCAGATGACCACACCGGATTTGCAGACGGCTACCCGATCTTAATCATCTCCGAAGCATCGCTTCAGGACTTAAACTCGAAGCTTGATTCGCCTCTCCCGATGAATCGATTCCGCCCGAACATTGTCGTGAAAGATCGTAATCCCTTCGCGGAAGATACATGGAAGCGCATCAGAATCGGTGATGTGGAAATGGCGCTCGTCAAACCATGTCCACGCTGTGTGGTGACAACGATTGACAAGGAAACGCTTGAGCAAAACAAAGAGCCACTCAAAACATTAAACACCTACCGCAAGCAAAAAGGCGGAGCGATGTTCGGCATGAATGTGATTCCGTTGAATGAGGGCAGGCTTGAGGTCGGTATGAGCGTGGAGATTTTGAACTAATGGAAAAAATCATCATTGATATCCTCGGCTGGGCTGGGACGATCCTGTATCTCATCGCTTATGGACTGGTCTCTGCAAAGAAAGCGGAAGGCGATTCGTGGCTGTATCAGGGATTGAATTTATTTGCCGGGGCATTGCTTATCATCAACACCCTTTACTTGCGCGCGTATCCGTCCGCAGGGTTGAATATCGCCTGGGTTGGCATCGCACTTCTCACATTAGGTCGTAAAGTCTGGATGAAGTAAAGCAGCAAACGGGACGCAGAAAAAACGCAGAGGACGCTGATTTTTTCTTTTTACACTTGCACCCGGCGCAAGTGCAGATGTCAGCGGAAATCAGCGTTCATCCGCATCCAAATGATTTTGTTTTTTTAAATTCCTTTGTGCCCCTTCGTGTCCTTCGTGGTTAGTCAATATCCTGCGAATATTTATCCGCAAACAACGCGGGCTGGCCGCCGGTGTGCCAGAACAAAATGGTTTCATCCTTCTTGAAAAATCCCTTGCGAATTAAACCAATCATCCCAGCGGCAGCTCGACCAGTGTAAACGGGGTCAAGCAGGAGTCCTTCGTTGATGGCGAATAACTTGATCGCCTCGCGCTCCCCTGCCCCAAAGACTCCATAGCCTGCCTGACAATAATTTTCATTCGCCAGAACATCATCGTCTGTGAACTTGATCCGCTCGCCAAGTTTTTCACTGGCTTGTGAAGCAAGCTCAGAGACATGGGCCTTGAGCTGCGCTTCTGGCTCGTCAATGCTGATCCCCAACACTTTGCCTTTGAAATTACACACACGCTGACCCAGGACAAGTCCCGCGTGCGTACCGCCTGAGGATGTGCCGAAGACGATCCAATCCACTTTCACGTTCTGCTTCATGAATTCTTCCATCGCGAACGCATATCCCAGCGCGCCTGTTGGGCTTGATCCGCCATAGGGCACGAGATAAGGCTTCTTTCCTGCGGCTACGGTTTTATCAAAAATCTCCTGCAAAATTTGGTCACGAAAGGCGCGGTCTTCTACGGTGACAATTTCCGCGCCGAAGAGTTGGTCAAGCAGAAAATTTGCGGATGATTGTTTCGGTCTCTCGCCTGTTAGCACAAGTGTGCAATCAAAACCAAACCGCGCCGCGGCGGCAGCTGTCTGACGGCAGTGATTCGATTGGATCGCGCCCGCAGAGATCAGCATCTTCGCGCCCTGCTCGCGCGCTTCCGCAACGAGAAATTCCAGCTTGCGGGTTTTATTCCCACCGAAGGCAAGTCCCGTCTGATCATCGCGCTTGACGAGAATGCGCGGTCCACCGAGGGTTTTGGAGAGATTCGGCAATTCTTCGATGGCTGTAGGCAAATGAGCAAAGTTTAGGCGGGAAATATTTTTCATACATGTCTCCTTAATTTTCGTAATCCGTGATTCGTAAAAACCGTTCAACGCAGCGCAATTACGAATTACGCAACACGCATTACGCACTTAATCCCTGCTTCGTTTTCTCTCTCCCTCTCGACCGCATCAAATCCAATACGCGCGGCATAATATCGGCGTACATCGTGTACCAAAATTTGTTCGGCGCAAAATCATACGCGCCAAGCGTCCGCACCACTTCACCGCCCAGGCCTTCCTTGAAGCGGTACACGCCCCACATCGAATCGCTTTCATCAAAGACCTCTGGCGCGCCCCACAGATCGTAAGCCGCGCATCCATTGGACTTTGCTTGCTTCATGGCTTCCCACTGCAAAAGATAGGTCGGCATCTTTTCGCGGTGGGCATTGCGCGACATGCCATAGACATAATATCCACGGCCTGCGAACATGAACAGGAAGATCGCGGCGACGGGTTCACCGTCCACTTCAGTGATCAGGGGGATGCAAGTTGGAACGTTTAACGTTGAACGTTCAACGTTTTGAATAAACAACTTCCAGACGGTCATGTAGTAATCTTCATTTCGAATCACGAAGCCATCACGCACGGATGTTTCGGCGTACATTTTGTAAAGCATGGGCAGATCATCCACTGTGCCAACGCGCACGGTCACGCCTTTTTTTCCTGCGAGGCGGATGTTGTAGCGCGTTTTCGATTTCATGCGCATGATCATATCTTCTTCGCTTTTAGAGAGATCAATAAGGACTGTATTCTTGAATTGGATCTGCTCCGCCGAAACTCTCCAGCCCCTGCTCGTCAAATCCGACACTATGATTTGACCAGTGTTATCAATTACATCCCCCTCGCTGTGAGGGACTCCGCGCGCGAGCACCACATCAGGATCGAGTTTCAGGAAGATCGCGCCTTGTTTTTTCGCAAAGGATTGCAAGTCATTCAGTACGCGAGTCCGCAAGGGTTCGTTGTTCCAATCCAATAAGGGACCTTTGGGAGCGTAGAGTACGGACAAGCGGGCGGCGAAGCCGCGGTTGAGAATTTGCTTTTTGAGGATGAGACACGCGGCGATATAGTTATTGGTAATTGGGAATTGGGAATGGGTGGAGACGTGAAATTTTCCATCATCCATCCAAACAGCGTAATATGGAACCCAGCCGTACCTTGCCTTCACCTGTCCCCATTCATAGGTTTGGAGGAAGTGCGGGTTGGGAAGTTTTGAAATGAGCTGGTTCCAAATATTATTGTTAGTCACTATTTCTATTCCCAACATACTTCAAGTACGCCCAATACAACAATGGATTATAGACTCGGTCCAATGCCTGGGCGGCGCGCTTGAGTTGACCTCCGAATCCGCGTTTGAAGCGGTAGACGCCCCAAAGTCCATCGTGGCGGGATTCGAATTGAGCTTCGAGGGTTTCTTCGGTTTCGTCAGGGACTCCCCACAGGTCATACTCTTCACAGCCGCGCGCTTTTGCCCAGCGGATGGCTTCCCATTGCAGGAGATAGGTTGGCATTCGGTTGCGTTCTTCGTCATTCGACGCGCCGTAGACATACCAGGCGCGCTTTGCATTGGCGAAGACCATCAACGCGGCAAGCGGCGTGTCTTCGTATTCAGCAACCAGCAATTCACACGTCCCCTTTGGATGAAAGAGTTCGTATGCACGTTGATAGTATTCCAATGTATGCACGCCGAAGTTAGTGCGCCCACCCGTGACAGTCATCATTTCATGGAAAGCAGGAAGATCATCCCATGTGCGAATGGTCACACCTTTTTTCCCGGCAAGACGGATGTTGTAGCGGCATTTTGGTTTCATCCTCGCCAAAATTTGTTCTTCGTTTTCTTTGAGGGAGATTACGATAGTGCGAGGAGGCTGGATGTTATGTTTGGAAAGGATGAATAATGATGAAGGCTGAAGGATGAATTCTTCTGTCCAAGCATCGGGTTCTATCTTGAGGAAAACAGCATGATTCTTTTTGCAAACAGAATCAACTTCCTTCCAAAACTGATCACTGACAACTGATAACTGTTTACTGTTTACTGACAACTGCTCTTCGACTTCGGGTCTCAAAAAATCATTCGACCCTCCGCTCAGGGCGAACACTGGCTTTGGCATGTAGCCGAGTGTCAAGCCCAACGGGAGGCGGCGGAACAGGATCTGTGCACCCGTTTCACTGTCAAGGATGAAGCGCACGGGTTTCCATCCGAAATCCTTCTTGAGTTCGCCCCATCCGCCCATCTGAAGTAAATGTGCGTTGGGATGATGCGCTATAAATTGATTCCAATCGGTGAGGGAAACAATAGTCATAAGAAAACGTTTAACGTTGAACGTTCAACGTTAAACCACTGAGGTCATATCAGGCGGTGGGGTGGAGCCAATGGAACCTGAGGGAAGATAATCATTGAGCGCGCGAATCAGATCATCGGTTCTGGAGTGATGCGCGTATTGAGTAAGTTGTTCAATGGCGCGGGCCAGGGATTCGCCATCCACCTTTTCCTCTTCGGCAGCGCGAAAAATTTCCAGGTGCTGTGTTGGCTCAAATTGCATACCTTCCTCCCAAAGATCCTCGCACAGTTTTTCGCCGGGGCGAATGCCTGTAAAGGAAATTTCAATATCGCGATGCGGCTCCAAACCGGAAAGTTTTATCAGGTCTTCGGCAAGATCAAGAATGCGAACCTGCTGACCCATGTTGAGCATGAACACCTCACCGCCGCGCCCCATCGCAGCAGCTTGCAAAACAAGATGCACTGCTTCGGGAATGGTCATAAAATAACGATGCATTTCTGGATGCGTGACCGTAACAGGTCCGCCGCGCGCAATTTGGTTTTTGAAAAGCGGCACGACACTGCCGCGGCTTCCAAGCACATTTCCAAAACGGACAACTGAATAGGCGCGCCCATTGCGTTGTGCGGAATCAAGAACGATCATTTCCGCGAGACGTTTGGTCGCGCCCATGATGCTGACCGGGCGAACCGCTTTATCCGTGGAAATAAGGACGAGTCTTTCGACCGCAATCCTGTTGGCTGTTTCTACAATATTTCTTGTGCCAAGAACGTTGTTCGTGACCGCCTCTTCAACATTGGCTTCCATCAAAGGGACATGTTTATGGGCAGCGGCATGAAACACCACCTGCGGTTGATGCGACCTGAAAATTTCGCCCATGCGGTTTATATCGCGCACATCAGCAATGACTGGATGAACAGGCAACGATGGGTAATCTTCATTGAGTTCAAGAAGTGATTCAAAAATGCTGTTCTCGCCATGCCCAAGCAAAACCAATTCCGCGGGAGCCCGGCGCGCCACCTGACGACAGATCTCACGTCCAATGGATCCGCCTGCGCCCGTGACCAAGACCCGTTTACCGCCAAGGATCGAACCCACCAATAGATCGTCAATTTGCACTGGTTCACGGCGGAGCAGATCAGTAATATCCACTTCGCGCAGACGATTGACGCTGACCTTGCCGCCGATCAGTTCGTACATCCCAGGCATGGTGCGGGATGAAATCCCTCTTTGCCTGCAAGCATCATTAACAAGGCGGATGATACTCCCAGGCGCGGAGGGAATGGCAATGATCACTTCATCCACGCTTTGATTATCAAGAACATCTGCAAGTTTGTTCAGGCTGCCAATGACAGAGACGCCGTAAATCTGATGATTCTGCTTGGCAGGATCATCATCGAGAAAGCCAACAGGGATAAGATTCAACTGGGATGATTTTTGCAATTCGCGCACAACCAGCGCGCCCGCATCCCCTGCGCCAATGATGAGCGCACGTCTGGCCTTTCCAGTGCGTGCCACGGTGTTCTGCTCTGCGAGGATGCGCAGGGCAAAGCGGGAGCCGCCGATGAGAACAAGCGAAAGTAGCCAGTCAATGCCGAGCGCGGAGCGAGGCATGCCGGGCAGAATCCAACCTAAGCTGATCAACAAAAGCATCACGCCGGAGGTCACCACAGAGGCGGCCGTCACTGCAACAGTGATCAAGCGAAGTTCGCTTGTACTCGCGTAAACCCACAAGCGGCGATACAAACCGAAATAATTGTAAACCGGGATTTTTACGATCAACGCCACCGCACACATGACCAGGGCGGCGGGAAAATAAAACGGCAGTTCTTTAACATCCAGCCGCAGGGCAAAACTACCAAGCACCGAAACGATGATGAGGGCGAGGTCGCCAATTAAGACGAAGCGGTTACGAAAATGTGGTCGGGAGGACATTTGAAAGGATGAAGGATGAATGAGGAAGGATGAAAAAAGGTCGAAGGTCAAAAGTCGAAGGTCGTGTTTACGTGTTTACTTATATACCTGGCTACCTATTTACATTTTTACGCTCCGCGCATTGACTCCACAGCTTCAAAGAGACCCTCTGCCAATGAAACCTGGGGATTGAATCCGAGGGTGTCCATTGCTTTTTGGGGTGTGCCGATGGAACGGTAGATGTCACCTGCGCGCGGTTCAGCATAGATATGTTTGGGCGCATCGGGAAAGATCCGGTAAAGAATGTCGATCAAATCAAGCACACGGGTCTCGACACCGGTGCAGACGTTGAATATTTTTCCCGGAGCGTCAGGATGCACAGATGCGAGCAGATTCGCCTGCACCACGTCTCGAACATTGACGAGGTCGCGTGTCTGGCCGCCGTCACCAAATATGGTGATCGGTTTGTGATCCAACAGACAGTGGATGAAGATCGGCACCGCCGCGGCGTACATGGAATCAGGTCTCTGGCGCGGGCCATAGACATTGAAATAGCGCAGCGCAACAACTTCCAGTCCGAATTGATCGGTGAATAATTCAGCGTACATTTCAGCCACTCGTTTGGAGACAGCATAAGGCGATAGCTGGCGAAGCGGGGTTTCTTCCACGAGAGGCATGGAATCCGAGTCGCCATAGACTGCAGCGCTGGATGCGATCACAACCCGCCTGACGCCTGCCTTGCGTGCCGCGTCGAACAATATGGACGTGCCAGTAATATTGACATCAAAACATTCCTGCGGGTTTTCCATTGATTCGGGAACGGAGACGAAAGCCGCCTCATGAAAGATGATCTCGACACCTTTGACAGCCTGCGCAACTTTGGAGGCATCGCGCAGGTCGCCTTCGATGAGTTCAAGGTCCAAGCCTTTCAAATTCTCGCGCTTACCGGAGGAGAAATTATCCAATATTCTAACCTGGCCGCCTTGCTGCAGAAGTGTACGCGCGATATGAGATCCAATAAACCCTGCGCCGCCTGTCACCAAATATTTCATTTATCTACCTGTCCTTCTTAAGACAGTGCCAATCGTACGAAGGATAATAATGAAATCCAGACTAATGGTACGATGCTTAATATAATACAGGTCGTACTCAAGTTTTACAATGGTCTCCCGTATGTTGGCAACATAGCCATAATTGATCTGCGCCCATCCTGTGAGACCGGGTTTCACAAGCAGACGTGCCCGGTAAAACGGAATTCGCTTTTGAAAATCCGCCACCAATTCCGGGCGTTCAGCGCGCGGACCGACCATGCTGATCTCCCCGCGCAAGACACTCAAAAACTGGGGCGTTTCATCCAGGCGTGTCCGCCGCAGAAAATTTCCGACTCGGGTCACACGCGGGTCGTTCTCTTCGGCCATTTTAACTACGCCATCCTCTTCTGCGTCTTGCTTCATGGTGCGGAACTTAAAAATTCTAAAGACTTTACCTCCCTTGCCAAGGCGGGTCTGGGAATAGAAGATCGGGAAGCCGCTTTCCAAAAGGATGGCAAGCGATACGAATGGGAAGACAAATGCGAATATCAGACATCCAAAAACGGCGCCTAAAACATCCATCAATCTCTTGGCAAGTTCATACATGCCGCTGACACGCACTTGATCCACAAATGAGCGGATCACCCAGTCTGATTCAAGGTGTTCGACAGGCACGCGCTGGGTCAGTTCTTCATACATGATTGGCATTCGCGTTACTTCTAATCCTCTCTCCTGTGCATCCAATATCGTCTGAAAAGTTTCACCTTTGATCTCGCCATTGATCGCGACGACAATATCAGAAATATTCATGTCGTCAATAATATCCAATAACTTCTCGCTCGAGCCAAATACTCTGAAGCCCTGAATCAGTTTTCCCTGTTTGTGAGGATCGTCGTCAATATATCCCATTAAATTAAATGGCGGCGGATTTAGTTTACTATATATGCCTGCGAGCGAATGGCCAGCCTTACCCGCACCGATGATCAGCACGCGGCGCATGAGGCCGGATGAAGTGTAGAGTCGAATATAGATGGCGCGCCAGCCCAGGGTTAAGATCGAGGCGATGACAAGGAATGCGCCAACTGCAATACGCGGGAGAGAGTTCGGGTCGAGATTGATCGTAAAGAGCAGGGAATACACCAACAAACCAACGATCGGCGCCACTGCAATTCCGCGCAGGGTTTTCCTCCAATTTGCCGCGGAATGCGGGTCGTATGATTCCACCATTAACAAAAGCCAGACAAGAGGAAGCAGGTAAAACCAAAACGGAACTTCGATTGTTATCAGGCGTTCGGCTCTGCCTGGTGCTATCCCGCTTTCGATCAATTTATAAAGAGAATACTGATACCAAAAATAAATTGCGCCGCCCATGGCGCTGACAGATGCAATAAAGTCTCCCACCATCAAGATGGAACGCTGCTCACTTGGTCTTAAACGTAAGGAAGGACGATGGATATCAGCCATTTTTATTAAACAAATTCATGAGGACGCTCCACAAAAAACCCGCACCCCAGGCTAAATGCATGGTTGAGATCGCAAGCGGCAATCCCAAAAGAAGAAAGCCTTTCCGTTCTTTAATGGCCAGTTTCAAACCAGCCAAACCCAGCGATGCAAAATAAATGAATACCTGCGCCGCGAGTACAGACCGCATCCATACAACCCAGAAGGATAACACAATCAAGGCCATCAGACTGAATACGAAGACAGGCGGCAAAGCCTGCCTCCAGCGCAAAGTGTGCGGATAACGCCTGAGCATTTTTAATTTCCAATAACCGTAACGCCAGTATTGGAGCGCAAGTTTTCCAAATGTACTGCGCGAAAAATAAACACAGCGAATGGACGGCTCCAGCCAGACCGTTCCGCCTGATTCACGCACGCGTGTGTTGAATTCGTAATCTTCATTCGCAAGCAAGGTCTCATCAAATGCGCCGATCTTATCGATCAACGCGCGGCGAAATGAACCAAACGGAACGGTATCCACAGGGCCCGCTTTTGGATTGAGACGATACATCGCATCACCCACACCCAATGGATGCGCCGCCGCAAACGAAATCGCATTTGCAATCCACGTATCTGCTCCCGCGCGGATTTCCCACACGCCGCCGATATTGTCACCTTTACCAGATTGATGAGCAGAAACGCAGCGCTCCACATATTCCGGAATGGGCATGGAATGCGCATCCAAACGGATAATGATCTCGCCTCTCGACTCACGAATGGCCTGATTCAACCCCGAGGGTATCGTCCGCGCCGAATTCTCGACCACACGCACCGCCAAATCCACATGTTCTTTTTGAAACGCAGCGATTACATCACGCGTGCGGTCCGTGGACATGCCGTCAGAGATGATCAATTCCATCTGCTCATGCGGATAGGTCTGTGCGAGAACGGCGTCAAGCAAATGTCGAATGGTGGATTCTTCGTTATAACAAGGGATGATAATGGAGACGAAGGGATACATATACCTGTTGCGCAATCAACTTTCTACTTGTTTACGTGTTTACCTGTGTACTTGTTTACCCGTGTGCCTGCTCAGCGGCAGGAATACATCAAAGGATGTCCCCTCCCCCAACTTGCTGCGGACGCTAATTCTACCACCATGCGCCTGCACGATCTCGTGCGCAATCGCCAGCCCCAACCCCGCGCCGTGTTTCTCGCCTCCCTTTCTGGCAGGATCTGCTTGATAGAAACGGTCAAAGATATGCGCCTGTGCCTCGACGGGAATCCCTGTGCCAGTATCAGAAACAGAAACCAGCATTTCTCCATTTGCAGCCGAAACATGCAATGAGATCAAACCGCCGCGCGGTGTAAACTTGAGCGCATTATCCACAAGATTGGTAAAGACCTGCGCAAGGCGGTCGCCATCTGCGGTGATCGTTTGTAAATTTGCAGCAACATCCACTTTAATATCCACACCGGCACTCTGTGATTGCGGCGCGAACTTCTCGGCAACCGCTTGCAACAAACCAAACATATTGACGGGAGACATCGTAATATCCGCTGTACCAGCGTCAAGCCGCGCCAGATCGAGCAAATCCAGCACCATTCGTTGCATACGTCTCGATTCATCGTAGATCACTTGCGCGGCTTTTTGGCGCGCATCACTCGTATCCGCTGTGCCATCCAGTATCGCCTGCGCGAATCCCTGAATGGAAGTAAGCGGTGTTTTCATTTCATGTGAGACATTCGCCACAAACTCGCGCTGTGATTTTTGACTGGCCTGCATCCGCGCGATCATATCGTTGAACGCCCGCGTCAATTCCTGGATTTCATGCGGGCCGCTGGTTTCAACAGGTTTGATCTCAGCGGAAGGCAGGTTGCGCGCCGCAAGCATCACCTTTTGCAATGGATCTGCGATCCAGCGCGCAAAAAGAAAGGCAAGCACAAGTGAGAGGAGTAACGCGATCAATCCGCTTTGCAGGATGAGCGGAAGGAAATCGTCTGTGAATATATTGAAGATGGAAATACGCGGCCGCGGTGAAGCGATAACCAAATACGTATTATCCGGAAGTTTTTCAACCGAATACAACCAGCTCGCACCGTTCTCATCGCGCACGATCGGGATCTTGCGCAAGATCAGTCTCTGTTCTGGAAAAGATAATGGGGCTTCTTGATTTGAATATGTGTCTAAAATCAACTGCCTATCTTTTGAGTACAAGAGAACGCGCACGTTAAACGTTCGCGAAACCTCTTGCGCCGCAACAGAAACAGGCTGTGATTGACTCTCGCGCTGCAGCACAACAGCCTGCACGGCTTTCAATCTCTCGCTTGTTTGGCGATACAAAAAGGGATTACGCAGCAGATAAATAAACAACACCATCGCCACAACACTTAAGGCTGTGACGATGATGAAGGCATAACTTAACCAGAGCCGGGAGCGGAGGGAGGAGAGCATGGGAAGGCGATTACGTCATTGCGAGCAGGGCAGGTGTAGCCCGACGAAGCAATCTCCTAGCAGTGGGAGATTGCTTCGTCGCATAAAGCAAGAGCGCTCCTCGCAACGACATCATATTATCAATTTATACCCAACGCCAGTGACGGTTTCTATTTTAACAGAACCACCGTCCAGCTTTTTGCGAAGATGCGCAACGTGCACATCCACTGTGCGGGTTTGTCCATAGAAATCAAATCCCCAGGCCAGTTGGAGCAATTGTTCACGGGTAAACACGCGCCCGGGTTGTTCTGCCAGGGTGAGTAAAAGGTCAAATTCCTGGGTACGCAGGTCGAGGGTCTGCGAAGCGAGGCGGGCTTCCCGTGTGACCGGGTCAATGGTCAAATCTCCGTGATGAACGGCTTTGCCATGCGCACGCAACTTGTTATCACTTCTGCGTAAAATTGCCTTAACCCGCGCGATCAATTCACGCGGATTGAATGGTTTGGTGAGGTAGTCATCCGCACCGAGTTCGAGGCCGATGATTTTATCAATATCTTCATCCCGCGCGGTCAACATGATGATCGGGGTTTGATCTCCGCTGGCGCGTAATTTTTTACACACTTCAAAGCCACCCAGTTTCGGAAGCATCACATCCAATACGATCAAGTCCGGGTGGTATTGCGCAACTGCTGCAAGCGCGGATTCACCGTCCGAAATTTCCTGCACGCGAAACCCGTCACGCTCGAAATACATGCGCGACAGTTGAATAATGGATGGTTCGTCATCAACCAGCAGGATCAATTCAGATGGCATGGCTCAGGCAATTAATGCGACGGCTTCAATTTCAACCAACCCGCCCTTGGGCAACGCAGCAACAGCAATCGTACTGCGCGCGGGCGGGTTTTCGCCAAAATATTCGGCATAGATCGCATTCATTTTGGCGAAGTCGTTCATGTCTTGAAGAAAGACGGTCGTCTTGACGACCTGCTCAAGGCTGGAACCTGACGCTTCCAATACGTTGCGGATATTATTGAGCACTTGCCGGGTTTGCTCTTCAACACCGCCTGCGATCAACTCTCCTGTGGAGGGTTCAAGGCCGGTCTGGCCGGCTGTGTAGATCATCGCTTCGGTACGGATGGCCTGGGAATATGGCCCGATAGCCTTTGGGGCTTTATCGGTATAGATGACTTTCTTTTGCATGATTACCTCATTTGAATTATGTGAATTCGCAAATCAACAATTTGACAGCATATCGAAACGGACGAAGTCTATTTTACCGCTTGTTACATTACTTTCTTATCTTTTTGGCAATAAAACGAATAAACATCATAATTCCGGTTTGGCCATTTATGCGGCGCGCAAAACATGAACAGGCACGGATCGTCGTCCGCGCCTGTTCCTTAATGGGGGTTATTATCGGCGTTACTTCAGTTCGCCGGCGGGTTTATTCGCTTCACGGAATGCTTTCATGGCCTCGCGCAAAGCCTTGAAAGTACCATCCATCGAAGATTTGATCTCCTGCATTTTCGCGCGCATTCCCTGCACTGTGGATTTGGCCTTTTCAGCATTTGTTACCTTGCCATTCTCATCAAATCCGTGGTGCGAGCTGACGATGCCATTAATGCTGTTGTAGGCCGGTTGCGCGGCTTTCAATGCGGATTCGTAAGCATCCAGCGCGGCCTGCAAAGAAGAGACATCCTTGCCATTTTCAGCGGCTTTGTCAATCCCTGCTTGAAACCTGGCAATATGAGCATCCATGTCATTGAATACTTTACCAAGCCATTCATACCTCCGCAACTGACGCGCCCAAATCCGTTCCAATCTTTCCGTGGCCAACTCACCGCTCGCGGGGGGTGGATCCTCTGCGGCAAAAGCAGTGGTCACAGGGAATGCTGCAAAGACAAACGCAACGGCTGCAAACGCTAATACCAATTTTTTGAATATATTTTTCATCGTAAGCCTCCTTTAGGTTACGGTGTGATTTTAGGGGAAGCAAGTTAAGCGCGTGTGGCATGCATGTAAAAAGATTGTAAATTCCCCTCACCCTGCCCCCTCCCAAAGGGAGAGGAACTTGGCCACTAAGGCAGCACAATCGGTGTAAGTGTGACGGTGGGCTGGGGAACAGGCGCCGGCAAGAGCGGCACCCAGCCGCTGTAATAGAAATAATCGGAGAGAAAGGCCGTCCTCTCACGCTGATTCATCGGGCGCGGACGTGAAAAATCCTCCAGCATCGCGGTCAGCAGTTCCACGCCGAGGTAGCGGCCGTCATAAAAGACATGGCGGTCAATAAACTCGCGGCGGGTTTCATCAATGACATCAATCAACCTGCCACTATCATCAAAAAGCGGATAGGTCATCTGGTCAAAGAAAAGATTTCCCAAGCCATAATGGATGAATGAGTCACCGCGAAATTCCATCAAATGCGGAAAATGCGCCTGACTGCCGCTGACCACCACCGCACCGGCATCCGCTACAAGACGAAAATCGTCATTATGTTCATAACACGGGCCGGGGTGATAACATTCTTCATGCTGAAAAGTGAAGATGACCATATATCCCTGCGCCTTTAACTCATTGATCTGCTTTGTAAAAAAGTCATAATCACAATCCGCTGCGCCGGGGGAGGTTGCTGTTGCTTTTGCAAAAACATAAGCCTGCTTGCCATTACAGCCGGTGAACGCGATCTTATTACTGTTCACTTCCATCAACACAGGTAAACGCGCTTCTTCTGCATTTGCGCCGCCGCCGTAATAGGGCAGGTTGTTTTGCCTGTACATTTTCAATGTATCCAGCATGGCTTGTGTGCCGCGGTCTGTAAAGTGATCACCCGTCAATTCGATGATATCCGTCCCGACATATTTCAGCAATTCAAAATATTTCGGGTCACTGCATAAAATGAAATTTTTATATCCGGGAGTTGGGTATGGACAATCCTTGTCAAAAGCAACCTCATTACTGATGTGAGCCACGTCTGCGTTATACAGCCAGTCATGGATCAATTCGCCGGGGCGCGTCACTCCTTTTTGTTCCATCGTGAATGCCGTTGCGCGCACCAGCGCCGTAACTCCTGTTAATACGACTGTGGTTAATTTTGAAGCATCCCGGTTCGATTCAGGCAATGCAAATGATTCAGGATTTGATAAACCAAAATTTATTTTAAGTGGATACAACTCCGCATCAAAATCCTTATGGATGGGAGATTGACCGTCCACGCTCAACACCTTCCATTTTGGATTGATCTGCTCGAACGGGATGATCGCCCAACTGGACATATCCGACCACGCCACATCCAACAACTCATCGGACGAAACGCTTCTGACTACACCCCGGGCTGGTTCGCCCCATCGGGCAGTGAATGCCTCCCGAGTGGACTCTGCCATTAGTAAGCCGCGCCCAGCCAACGCCCCGGAAGAAGCGCCTTTCCAAGCGGAGATCAAATCCGCGGAGGTCACGTCATCTGTGAGGGTGGGAAAAGGCGCAACGAGGGTATAAATCCACAATGCGCCTGGCGTTGCCTCAGATACATCCAGTTTTTGCGCGGCGAGCGCGGGATCATCAACGAACGGGATATCCCATGATTGCATGATAAGGCGCAAATCATTTGGCACAGCAGGGCTGACCCACAAAGCCGCGGGCAGGGACACCGGCGCCGAGGTTGGACTCAATGCTGGAAAAGTTGTTGCTGATATCGGCGCATCCGTTGCAGGAGCACAAGCCGCGAGAATGGAAATACAAAGGATCAAGAGAAACGTTTTTTTCATACAGGGAAGTGCCTCGTAAATTCAAGGTGATAGTCGAAAATACATTTTACACGAAGCCGCGCGGATATAAACATTCGCGGCTCATGTGTAATCTGTGTGCTGGCGTTAGGTTGATCCCCGACCGACTGCAGCTATTGCATCCTGCCGCTGTCGTAGAATACCGTCCCCGCGATCTGATTATTCAAAATGGTAAAACTGCGCACGCCGCTGCTTGTATAAAGCTGTCCGTTGCTCGCCGTGATCTGCCAGTAGTAGGTTGAGCCTCTTGTCAAATTGCCGACGTTAAGGCTCGTGACGTTGCCGGCGACCGTGGTGAAATAGTTGGGCGGGTTACTGATCCCCAGATAAACATAATATTGGTTGCTGGCTCCCGAGCAGGCCGTTCCCCAGGAGGATACCGAGTTCCACAACAGGCTCGCCGTGGTACTGCTTTGGCTCGACCCATTAGAGGGACTCATCAAAGTCGGCGCCGCGGGCGCGGAGGCCGTGCATATCGGCACGCAGGCGTAAGTGGTAATCAGGTCATCACCATACCTGCAAAATTCATTGCCATCTTCATCTTCCATCATCCGGCTACAACATCCGGTTACTCTTTCTGCGCTCCCAGGTTGATAAGTTACGTCTTTATTGCTTGATACTTTACAGTAATTACTAATCGGTTGAGAAAAATCAACTGTATAATTTGCAGGACAACTTGCACCCGTCACCGTTTCCTCCACCCCTCCTCCTCCCGTGCTCCCCCCGCCAATCGCTTTACACAGTCCACTCGGCGTGTTGTACGACCCCGACGGACACCCGCCATTTGTCTGTCCACACCCAGGCCCAGTTACCCAAATATCGGTACAAATATCCTGTCCGCCTGCAGGGTTTTCTACGCAAGATACATCTGGACATACCTGACATCCCGTACATTGCGCCCTAGCTGGAGAAGTCCACCATAAGCCAATGGTGGTAACAAAAAGTATGACAAACAATACCTTTATTATTCGCATGATTGCTCCGTGATGGTGTTAAGTGGGTGGGTATTGTTACTACTTCCCCACACTTTATCTATCACTTTATTATCCGCTCCCTCCCCCACTCTCTTCACCCACACATAGTCACCTGTTCTCATCAAAGGCTTCCAAACTTCAAAATCAAAACTCAACTTTTCTTCCAAATTATTCTGCCCATCCGCCGCCTTTATTCTACTGCCCTCCTCTAGTTGCTTGATCAGTCCGCAAGGGTCTACATAGTAGTACACACTCATACCTTGTTGATGGACAAACCTCTTGAGTCCAGACAGTGTCCACATGTAGAACCCACTCGAGTCCGACCCAGCATAATAGCCATGCAGCATCTCTCTCGGTCCTCGATCAGTAAAATCAGCCCAACTATATTGTTTATCTGAGATATCTTGTGAAAGATAATTTTTATACGTCAAAATCAAGCTCTTCCCACCCGTAAACCAAAAGCCCACCACCACAACTATCAATATCAAGAAGAATACTGCCAACCCAATCAATATCTTTTTTATTTTACCCACACAACTACAGTATCACAATCTCAATTCTTTTCAACTCTTCACTCAATGCAATCGCTGTACAAAACTCGGAGTATTCACAAAATCCTCAACATATATATATCGCACCGTTTTCCGATCTACGTCTCTAAAATATATATAACCCTTGCCATCTGTGCCATCACCTGTTGCGGTAAAATTAAACTGAACTCCTCTTTTTCCGTCTTTAGAAACAAAAATATACAATTGATGTCTAGGAAAATTTCGTTGTATAGCTTCGTAAAAGCCATCTACTAATCGTGACCCAGCGGAACGAGTAGTGCTCGGATTCACGGGCACGCCACCCCTCATCTCTACAATCAGCCCTGCATTTAAAAAGACCAGGTCACCACCTTCATCCACCATTTCACTTATTTTCCACACAAAGTCATTACTACTAAATACCGCAATCACGTCAGCGGGGTCAGAGGTACGCTGCAGCTCTACTCTATATTTACCATCCTCAGTCGGTATATATACGAATCTTGTCTCCCCCTCAGCAAATCCATAGGTAGTCGGATCTATCCGCTCTTCATAATCAGCTTTTTTCTCAGTATTCCACATACTGGAAGGAAGAATGTCTACAACTTCTCTAACTCCCTCTGGCTGTCCCTCAATTTGCGCACCCAGTTCAAATCCAATCCCACTTGGGGTTAATACGATTTCTTGGGCCACCCCCCACAACCCCGTGGCTTCGTCCAGGGTGTAGCCTTTCACGCTCACGCCTTTTTCATCATCAAAGCTCACGTCCGCGGCGTCGAG
>Ga0082335_1001445_pt1 | contig 50252 bp, 48 predicted proteins | sample Subgrocontami58m_FD_72375 | JGI IMG/M metagenome (GOLD analysis project Ga0082335, IMG submission 72375) | Subsurface groundwater microbial communities from S. Glens Falls, New York, USA - GMW37 contaminated, 5.8 m (SPADES assembly) (version 2) ... | reverse complement strand
TTGGCCCCCTTTCGTCCCTGACCCAACCGATCGCGGTCCAGGGGCCGTGCCCCTGGTGGGTTCGAAGGGCGAAGCCCTCGCGGGGTTTGGGGCGGCGCCCCAAGGCTTTCTTTCCATCACCCGACTGCCCCGTCCGTTCCATCGCCGCCTCTTTCCGTGACCGTTTCGGCGTGCGATATAGGGCTTGGTCGTACGGGGACTCAAGGACCGGGGATGGCGATGCTCGGCCGCCCATTCGGACCGCGTCGTCGGAGCCATGGAGGTCGCCCTTGCGGGAAGCAGCCCGAGCCGGTTCACCTGTTACGGCGATCTGCCACGCGCAGCGGCCTGGCAGCCCGGGGAGCCTTGCATGAAAGCCGTGATCCTGGCGGGTGGGTTCGGTACGCGGCTCAGCGAGGAGACGATCCGGCGCCCCAAACCGATGGTCGAGATCGGCGGCCGACCGATCCTGTGGCATATCATGAAGCTCTATGCATCGCACGGAATTACGGATTTCATTATTTGCCTCGGCTACAAGGGCATCCAGATCAAGGAGTATTTCGTCAACTACCGGTTGCACGATGCCGACGTGACGGTTGACCTCGCGGCCGGGACGCTGAACTTCCACCGCTCCGCCGCGGAACCGTGGCGGGTCACCCTGGTCGACACCGGGGAGGCAACCCAGACCGGCGGACGATTGCGCAGGATCGCGGGCTACCTGGCGTCGGAAGCCGCGTTTTGCATGACCTATGGCGATGGCCTGGCGGATATCGATCTGCGCGCGCTGATTGAGTTTCACCAGCAACACGGCAGGTTGGCAACGATCACCGCCGTGCGTCCGCCTGGTCGCTTCGGCGCGCTCGACCGCGACGGCGACACGGTGCGCGCGTTCACGGAAAAACCGCTGGGCGACAACAACGGCACCATCAACGGCGGGTTCTTCGTCCTGTCGCCGAAGGTGTTGGACCTGGTGGCCGGCGACGACACGGTGTGGGAGCGGGAGCCGCTGGAAAGCCTCGCCCACCGCGGTGAGTTGCGCGCCTACGACCATCCAGGGTTCTGGCAGCCGATGGACACGCTGCGGGACCAGCAGACGCTGGAGCGGCTCTGGGCATCCGGGCACGCACCCTGGAAGAGCTGGGACTGACGGATGGCCGACTTGCGCAGGCCGTCCCGAGAATTCTGGCGCGGTCGCCGCGTGCTGCTCACCGGCCATACCGGCTTCAAGGGCACGTGGCTCGCCCTGATATTGTCCCGCCTCGGGGCACAGGTGGTCGGGCTGGCGCTGGAGCCGCCGTCGGGACCATCGCTGTATCGCTTGCTCGCCGGGATGCTGGCCGTGGAACACCACGCGGTTGACCTGCGCGATCCGCCGCGGGTCGACGCCTTGATTCGCCATGCCCGCGTCTCCGTGGTGCTGCATCTGGCGGGGCAGGCCTCGGTGCCGGACGGCTATCGCGACCCGGCGGGAACATTCGCCACCAACCTCGGCGGCACCATCCAGGTGCTGGAAGCGATGCGCCAGATGCCAGATCTGGCCGCGGCCGTGCTGGTGACCACCGACAAGGTGTACCGCAACCTGGGCACCGGACGCCGATTTCGGGAGGATGATCCGCTTGGCGGCCACGACCCATACAGCGCGTCGAAAGCGGCGGCGGAGGTTGCCATCGAAAGCTGGCGCGCGTCCTTTCCCACCCAGTTGCCGCCGCTGGCGGCGGCCCGCGCGGGCAATGTGATCGGGGGTGGCGACTTCGCGCCCGACCGGCTGGTACCCGATATCGTGCGGGCGCTGGACGGGTCACAGCCATTGGTGCTCCGCCATCCGCACGCCACACGGCCGTGGCAGCACGTGCTGGATGTCGTCGCCGGCTATCTGCTTCTGGCCGAGGACCTGGCCGCAGGGCAAGCGATGCCGGCCGCCTTCAATTTCGGCCCGTCCGAGGAGTCGGAGCTGGCGGTGACCGAGATCATCACCGCGTTCGAGCGGGCGTTCGACACCCCCCTCCCCTGGTCGCACGTAAGCGGCGCTCCCCCGGAGGCATCAAGGCTCGCGTTGGACTCGACGCGGGCGCGCCAGAGCCTGGGATGGCAGCCACGGATGGACCGGGCCACGATGATCCGCGCAACCGCCGATTGGTATGCCGCCTGGCGACGGGGCGATGACATGCCGGCCCGATGCGAACGCGATGTGGCGGAGGCACTGGCATGACCTTGGTTCAACCTGTCGCGAGCTGCCGCTTCTGCGGCGGAGCGCTATCGATCGGATTTTGCGACCTCGGATTGACCCCGCTGGCGAATTCCTTCGTGGCCATCGACCAGGCCGATACCCCGGACCCGGTCTTTCCGCTGAATGCCGTCGTCTGCGAGGCCTGCTTTCTGGTGCAGCTCGACCACGTGGTCGACGCGAGCGCGATCTTTTCCGATTACGCGTATTTCTCCTCCTATTCCTCGACCTGGCTCGAACACGCCGCGGCGTTTGTTCGGCAGGCCATCCCCCGCCACGCTTTGGGGCGCTCCAGTTTCGTGGTGGAGGTCGCGTCAAATGACGGCTACCTGCTGCGAAATCTCGTCGCCGAGGGGATCCCCTGCCTGGGGGTGGAACCGGCGGCCAATGTCGCGGCGGCCGCGCAAGACGCGGGGGTGCCGACCGAGGTCGCGTTCCTGACCCGTGCCCTGGCGGAGCGGATCGTGGTGCGGCACGGGCATGCCGACCTGGTCATCGCCAACAACGTGCTGGCGCATGTTCCCGACATCAACGATTTCGTTGCCGCGCTGGCGATCCTGGCGGGTCCGCGTGGCGCGGTCTCGATCGAGGCACCGCATCTGTTGGCGCTGATCGAGCAGACCCAGTTCGACACGATCTATCACGAACACTACGCCTATTGGTCGCTGCACTCGATGGAACAGGTCCTGGCGGCGCACGGGCTGCCCGTCCGCCACCTTGAGGTCCTTCCGACTCACGGCACAAGCCTGCGTGTGCTGGCCTCGGCTGATCCGAAGGTGGCTGACCGTTGCGGCAGCTTCATGCTCGACGCGGTGCGATCCGCCGAACAGGGCGCGCGGATCGACGATCCGGCGACCTACCGCGGGTTCGAGACCCGTGTCGCAACGGTGATCAGTGGATTCCGGGACTATCTGGCACGGGCGCGCCGCAACGGACGGCGGATTGCGGCCTATGGCGCGGCGGCCAAGGGCAATACCTTCCTGAATGCCTGCCAGGTGACGGCACGTGACATCATCTGCGTCGCCGATCGCAATCCGGCCAAGCAGGGGCGGCTGCTGCCCGGCAGTCGCATTCCCATCGTGACGCCAGAGGCCATGTTGGCCGAACGACCGGACGATGTGCTGATCCTGCCATGGAATCTGGCCGATGAAATTGCCGGTGAGTTGCGGGCGGTACCGGACCGCGGCGGGCGGCTGATGGTCGCCATCCCGCATTTGCGAGAGATTGGGGTGGTCGCATGAGGGCGGACGGACGGATTCCGGTCGACCGTGGAGGCAGCACGCACTGCCTCCGACGGGCGGACGGACCCGCCGACCGGGGCAGCCAGTGACGCGCCGCGTCGTCCTGGTGACGGGCGGCACTGGGTTGATCGGCGCGCAAACCATTGCGCCGCTGCGCGAGCTTGGGTTCGACGTGGTTATCCTGAGCAGGCGGCCGTCCAGCCGGCGCGACACCCACCACGTGATCTGCGATCTGTTCGACCGGGGCAGGGTCGAGGCCGTGCTGCGCGACATCGCGCCCACGCATATTCTACATTGTGCCTGGGATGTAACGCACGGGCAATTCTGGCACGCCGGCAGTAATCTTGACTGGGTCGGCGCCACTTTGGCGCTTGCCCGCTCGGCGGCCGCCATCGGCGTGGCGCGGTTTGTCGGGGTCGGAACCTGCACTGAATATGACTGGAGCGATATGACATTGGCGCCCCGTCGGGAAACCGACCCGGCCCGGCCGAACACACTATATGGCCTGGCGAAGCACGCGACCCATTCCCTGTTGGACGCCTATCTGCCACCGCTGGGCGTCTCGTTCGCCTGGGCGCGCGTTTTCAACCTGTTCGGGCCAAACGAACCGCCGACTCGGCTGTTGCCGTCGTTGGTCAGCACGCTGCGCACCGACCAGACTTATGTCTGCAAGCATGGGCAGTTGGTGCGCGACTACATGGCAACCGCGGACGCCGGGGCGGCCCTGGCGGGCCTGACCGCCTCTCCCGTCACGGGCGCGGTCAACATTGCATCCGGGGAGGCAGTGTCCTTGGCTGAGTTGACCCGTTTCGTGGCCGATCAGATCGGACTGGGCTCACGCCTGGTCGTCGAAACCGCCCCCGCGCCCGAGCAAGCCCCGTTCATGCGGGCCGACGTCAGTCGCCTGCGGCACGAAGTGGGGGTCGCTCCAGCCATGCCGATGATGGACCGGATCGTGCAATGGATCGCCGAAGCCCGCTGACGATCGCACGCGCCAAGCGCGTTATGACCTGATGCTTTCCCCCGGTCGTGCCACCGCGTTGTTTCACCGTAATCCCCATCCTGCCCGCAACCGGCCGGCGAAGATCAGACAGGCCGGTCGCGACCGCGCCCGAATACTGGCGCCTCCCCAGCGTCAATCGCGCCGCCACTTCACCAGGAGGCTGAACACCCAGACCGTTGCATCATCCTACGACATGGTACTATACTGATCGAACAACACCGGCTCGGACGAAATTAACATAAGTAAAAAAAGAGCAAGGGAGGCTCCGTCCCGAGTCGGTGTTGCACTGCACCATGCGTTAGTCGTCGGTTTCCGTCGAAATAACTGCACCGGTTGTCGGGTTCACCTTCAATTTCTGCTTTTGGCCGGCGGCATTCATGCCCTTGACCTTGTACTGGCCATCATCCGTTTCGACCTTGGAGACCTTGAATCCCTGACCTTGAAGTTGGGTGGTGATCTGCGCTGTCGTCATGGCGCCAGCGGGAAGCTTGTCGTTGTCCGCCAGGGCCGCGGCGGAACCGCCTGCCAGCATGCACGCAACCAATGCCACTCGCATAATCATTCGTATCGCTCCTATCATCACTGGGCCGGTCGAATGTTTGGACCGCACCGTGCTGGAGATGGTGCCTGCCATTACCTCGGTCAACCGAAGCTTTGAAGCAAATACGTAGGTACAATCACTCACATTTGATTAAAGGTAAGAACCCAGGCGTCGGCGAATGGATTATCGACGCTCAGACGAGCGGGCCGATCCCACGACAGCGGTTCGGCGACGCACGCTTAACGGCGGTCCGGGCAGGATCGTCCGGACGATCCACTGATGAGACATTCTTTGGCGCGCTTGAGGAGGGCAGTGGGACACCCGAACAGGACGAGGAGATCGGGCGTGCTGGCACGCGGATTTTCACCGTATTGTGATAGCCCGCACTGTCGTCAGGTCTGACTCCGGGCTCGTGCGCGGCCCACGGTTGCACCGGTTATCGAGTGGCGTCATCGAGGGTCCCTCCCAGGCAACCAGCATGTGACAGGCGATCAATATGGCTGACAGCACCGCCTCGGCCGACGCCACGCCGTGTCATCCGGCGATGACCCGGAAGCGATGTTCGTGATCATTGGCCATGGCCGCGACCAGAGCGATTTCCCACGCGAGATATTCGCGTACGACCTCTTCCGGTTTCGGCCATGTTCCCCCAATGACGCGGACGGCCTCTCGATTGAGTTGTTCGTCGAACGAGGACGGCGGCATGCTTGCGAAAATAACCCGCCGCCCTTGCCATCGTAGCGAACCTGAACATCTCGGGCCACCAATTCGTACAGCGAGGCAATACTGGCGATCCGCACGGCCAAGCCCCCGCTCAAATCGTTGTGATCCTTGAGTTGACCTGGATCAACACGATCCACCTCCCGTGTGGTATTGTTCTACTTCACATGGGGGGCATTATCGGCATGAGTGGTCAACAGTTGCTCGACGCGTTGTCGGCGGCACTGGATGGCACGCTCCGCAACCAACCTTAGCCGATGCGGCGCTAACCATGTCCGCGGCTGCGCGGGCAGCGACGCCGAGCGCATCGAAATGGCCTGATGACGGCATCGGTCGCTGTCTCAGGTGAATAACTCTTGAGCCAGGAGTGCCAACCTTGAACACCAAACCTCCATCGATCGATATCGGCATCAACGCCGCCGAACGCGAGCAGATCGCGCGTGGCCTGTCCCACCTGCTCGCCGACAGCTACACGCTCTATCTGATGACGCACAACTTCCACTGAAACGTCACCGGACCACAGTTCAACAGTCTGCATCTGATGTTCATGGGCCAATATACCGAACAATGGACCGCGCTCGACCTGATCGCGGAGCGAATCCGGGCCCTCGGCTACCCGGCTCCCGGGACCTACAAAGAGTTCGTCAGCATGGCCTCGATCAAGGAAGTTGAAGGCGTGCCGAAGGCGACCGACATGATCCGCCACTTGGTCGCCGCGCAGGAAGCGACCGCGCGTACCGCGCGCGCCCTGTTTCCGCTGGTGGGAGCCGCGAACGACCAGCCGACGGCCGATCTTCTGACGCAACGTCTCGAAGTTCACGAGAAGACCGCCTGGATGCTGCGCAGCTTGCTGGAAGACTAATCACGCGGCCAGCGCCGTCCGGAACGGAGACGGTCCGCGACGGCCGCCGAGGTTCGCCGCCTACTCTGTTCCAGCCCGGTCGCTGTAGCCGTCGCGAGATTGCGGCAGCTTCCGGTCGAGGAGCCGCGAGGCAACAACCGTGCGCAAGATCTGCGCGGTGCCGCCACCGATCGTGAACATGCGGGCATCGCGTACCATCCGCTCAAGCGGCCGGTTGCGCGAATATCCCGCCGCTCCAAAAACCTGCAACGCGTCGTTCGTGACCTTGATCGCCATTTCTGATGCGAAGATCTTGGCCTGCGCCGCTTCGGTCACGTCCGGAAACCCATCGTCCGGGCAGGAAGCCGCCTTGTAAATCAACATGCGCGCGGCGGCGATTTGCGTTGCCATGTCGGCGAGCATCCATTGCACGCCTTGGAACTCGCAGATTGGCCGGCCGAACTGCTCTCGTTCCTGGGAGTAAGCGAGGGCCAATTCGTAGGCGCCATCGGCAATGCCGAGCGCCACGGTCGCCGCCCCGATCCGCTGGCCGTTATAGGCGTTCATCAGGTCGGCGAAGCCGCGGCGCAGGCCTCGCGGTGGAAGAACCAGGGCGTCGGCCGGCAAGGCCATGTCTTCAAATACAATCTCGGCCTCGGGAATACCGCGCAGACCCATCGCCGGTTCCCGCGCGCCAATGCGCAGGCCCTCTGTCTGGTCGCGGATGGCGATGAACCCGCCAATGCCCTCCTCGTTGCCCTGCTCATCGAAGACCCGGGCGAAGACAAGGTGCAGCCGGGAAACCCCGCCGCCGGTGATCCAATGCTTGCGGCCATTCAGCACAAAGCCATTCCCGTGCCGGTCGGCGCGGGTAACCATTTCGCTCGCGGCACTGCCGGCACCCGGTTCGGTGATACAAATGGCGGGCTTGTCGCCCGAGAGGACCATTTCGGCGGCAAGACGCTTCTGTGGCTCGCTCCCGTATTTCATGATGGCGCCGACCGCGCCCATATTGGCCTCGACGACGATACGTCCGGTGATGCCGCAACATTTCGCCATCTCTTCAATCACCAGCACGGCGTCCAGATAACGCGCGCCCTGCCCGCCATGGGCGGTGGGAATTGTCATGCCGAAAAACCCGGCCTCCGTCAGCAGGGCGACGTTGTCCCAGGGATACTCCTCGGTGCGGTCGATTTCGGCGGCTCGCGCGGCGATGGGGCCACGCGCCAGTTCCCGTGCCTTTCCCTGAAGTGAGCGCTGTGCCGGCGTAAGGGCGAATTGCATGACACCTCCCGTTGCTCTTGTTGTCACTGTGGGAGCATCGGGACCCGGACCGCAAGCAAGGGGCCGGAAGGCTGCCCCGACGATGATCAGGCCTTCCGGCGTTAAGCGAGATGTGGTCCGTCAGGACGCGAGATGTGGTCCGTCAGGCTGCCTTGATGTTCGAGCGCTTGATGTGATCGAGGTTGGCGCCCTCGATCCGCACCAGTTTGGTCAGGCCTTGCCGGTTTGGCGAATGAACCACGCCGACATCATAGAAATGCGCATCGCCCGGCTTCAGGACATAGGTCCGATCCGGCACGACCACGGTCGGCTTGTCACCATCGCCGGGGGTGACCACGCGCCAGTCGACCATTTCGGTGTCGCCGACCGCGAGGCCATAGATCGCCCAGCTTGAGCCGTGATCATGCGGAGCGCCAATGGCCGGGGTTTGGTAGACATGGCCGCAGACGCAGAAGCCCAGTTCGGGATCCTCATACAGCACCTTGCGCGGCCGGCATTCCTCCTCCGTCAAATGCTTGGCGACGAATTCCTTGTCCAGGAGCACCTTCGACACCAGCGCGCATACCGCCTGTTTCCCGGCTGCTCCAGAATCCGCCTTCAGGGCGCCGCGGATATCAGCACTCAGTTGCTCCAACGTGTAGGCCATGGATTTTTCCTCCGTCTGCGCGTATCACGAGTAGGAATTCCTCAATATCCTATCTACGGGAGGCGGTAAATGGTCCTAGCCCTGGATCTGCCCAGCCGGGTGGACCTCGGACAGCCATGACGGGTTGGACACGTGGGGTGACGCCGACCAGGCCGCGCGCGCGACGAGCGGATGCGTCGTGGACGTCGGAGAAACGCCAACAAGGCCACAATCGCGCGGCGATCCTGCTTGCCGATGCCAAGGACGTCGCATGGAAATTCGACGAACGCGTGGTCGGCGTGGGGTATTCGACGCCAGATGACGTCAAGCTGCCCCAGGCCGCCAAGAACCGTTTCGCCGACGAGCAATTGCAAGCGATCATCGTCTCACCGCTGGCGAACGCCCCGTGGATTGCAAACGCTCCCTGGTTCGCAAACACCCTTACCCACCGGTCGGCGGGACGGCCACCGCTCATCCAATCCGACCGCCCAACCTTTCGCACCCCATCCATCATCCCATCCATCATCCCATTGGGAGGCCTCCCATGCTGACAGACCGCTACGGTCTCACCCTCTCCACCGCGTCCGCCGACGCGCGAGATGCCTATGTCGAAGGGGTCGACCTCCTTCTGACCGTCTACCCCGGCGCCAACGCGGCCTTCGACCGCGCCATCGCCGCTGACCCCGGCTTTGCCCTGGCCCATATCGGCAAGGCCCGCGCCCTTCAGCTCGCGGGCGATCTTCCAGGCATGCGCGACTCCCTCGCCACGGGCCAGACCGTCAGCGAGGGCGGTTCGGCTCGCGATCTCAGCCATATCGAGGTTTTTCGTCACCTGTTCGCCGGCCAGCCCGTCGCCGCGCTGGCCGCGATCCGCACCCATATGGACACCTGGCCACGCGATGCGCTGGTGCTGAGCCTCGCCGCCAACCAGGGCGGCTTGATCGGGATGTCCGGCCTCTCCGGCCGCGAACAGGGCCTCGTCGACTTTCTGAGTCCGCTCGCATCGCAATACGGCGAGGACTGGTGGTTCAACTGCCATTACGGCATGGCGCTGTCGGAAATCGGTCAGCACGACACCGCGCGCCCCAGGATCGAGCGCTCCTTGGCCCAGGAGCGGCGCAACGCCTATGGCGCCCATGCCTTCGCCCATCTGTGCTACGAGACCGGGGAACGGGACAGTGGCATCTCCTTCATGCGCGACTGGCTGCCGCTGTACGACCGCAATGGCGGGTTGTTCGGCCATCTGACCTGGCATCTTGCGTTGTTCGAACTGCATGCGGGGAATGTGGAGGCAGGGTTCAGCCTCTACACCGACGCCTTCTCGGCGGACGACCATCGTGGCGCGGTGCATCAGAAGCTCGCGGATTCCGTCGCGTATCTGTGGCGGTCGGAACTGGCGGGCCATCCGCGCGACCCGGCGCGCTGGGCGAAGATCCAGGATTTCGCGCGCGCGAAATTTCCGCGCCCTGGCATGTCCCTCGCCGATTGGCACATCGCGCTGGCGCATACCGCCGCCGGCGACGACGCGGCGTTCGAGTCCTGGGTCCAGGCCATCGAGGAGTTGGCCCGGGCCGGGCGCTATCCCTCCGGTGACACCGTCCCGACCGTGGCGCGCGCCTTCGCCGCGTTCCAGCGGGGCGACTATGGGTCGGCCATCGACCTGATCGTGCCGATCCTGCCCGAGCGGGAGCGTATGGGTGGCAGCCGAGCGCAGGTGGATTTGATCGAAGCCACGTTGCTGCGGGCCTATCTAGGCTCGGGGCGATTGGAGGAGGCTCAGCGTCTGCTCGCGGGCCGGCGCCCGGGCCCAGCGGGCCTGCCGGTCGCGGGGCTGGAACAAGTGCATTAAGATCCTGGTTTAAAGCGCATCCTGGGTGCCCCACCCTGCCGCGGAACCGCATGGCAGGGTACGGGGCAGCCTGTACCGCACGCGACTTTCCTCGGAAGCGGGGTGTCGGGGCGATACGGTCCGCGCATGGCAGCCCTGCCCATCAAAGCGAGACATGGTGTGTCGGGTGGGTTATCCATCCTCCATGGAAACATTGCCAGAGAATGCAGGCGCCCTGAATAGGGCGATGCGGAGAAACTTGTTTCTCCTGACCTGCTGCCAGGCCATCGGCCAGGCGGGGAACATCATCATGCTGAGCGCCACCGCGCTGTCCGTGATCACCTTCTACCCGCATCGTGACCTCGCCACCCTGCCCACAACGTTGCAGCATATCGGGGTCATGCTGTCGGTCTTCCCCGCCGCGGCGCTGATGATGCGGATGGGCCGCGGTTTTGGGTTCCAGGTCGGCTCGTTGTTCGGCATGGCCGGCGCGGCCTGTGCCGGCGCGGGGCTGTATACGGCGACGTTCTCCCTGATGTGCCTGGGTGGTCTGTTGTTGGGCTACGCCGTGGCCAGCTTGCAGATGTATCGCTTCGCGGCGGTCGAGCTCGTGCCGATCTCCCATCGGGCGCGGGCCATCTCCTGGGTCACCGCCGGCGGCGTGGTGGCTGGCATGATCGGGTCCGGGGTCACGCGCCTGACCTTCGACGCGATGATGCCGCTCTACCTTGGCACCTACATCGCCATGGTGGTTATCCACATCATCGTCTTCCTGCTGATGTCGTTCGTCCGCTTCCCGCCGATGCCCAAGGCCACCCAGGCGGAGGGTCCCAAGCGCTCCCTGTGGGAAATCGCACGTCAGCCCCGGTTCGCGGCGGCGGTGCTGTCCAGCATGGCGGCCTGGGCGACGATGCTGTTCCTCATGAGTGCCTCGCCGCTGGCGGTCGTCGGCTGCGGGTTGCCACCGACCGAGGCGCCCGTGGTGATCTTCCTGCATGTCATGGGCATGTTCGTGCCGTCGTTCTTCACCGGCAATCTTATCACCCGGTTCGGCACCGTTCAGGTGATGGCGGCTGGCGCGGCGATCCTGTTGGCCGGTGTCCTGGTCGCGCTGGCGGGGATCAGCGCGTGGCATTTCCGGATTTCCCTCGCGTTGAACGGTGTCGGCTGGAACTTCGTGTTCGTCGGAGCAACGATGCTCGTCACCACATGCTACCGCCCGTCCGAGCGTGGCCGGGCGCAGGCGTTGAACGACTTCCTGATCTTCAGCACCACAGCGACCGCGAGCTTCCTGGCGGGCTTCCTGCAGGACCGCCTGGGCTGGGTGGTTCTGAACCTGGCGGGCCTTGTGCTGGTCGCGGTTGCGTTCGTGGCCGTGGTCTGGCTGTGGCTGCAACGCCGCCCCGCCCTGGCCGTCTGACCGAGCGACGCGGTGCCGCCGCGTTGACCCGCCTCAGCGCGGCCCGAGCGGCGGATCACAGAGACCCGGGCCATCTGGGCAGATCGGCGCAGATCGGCGCCGACCAGGGAGCCGGACGCGCCACCGAGCAGCACCTGCGCAAGGGATAGGGCGATCATCGGAGTGTCAGGCGGCTCTCATGCCGGCCGGTCGATTCCACGGCATCAGCCGCAGCACACTGGCCAGTCCACAGGTGCCGGTTGCGCCGGCAAACACCAAGCCGGCACCGACAAAGCCCGACAAGGCGTAGAACCATGGAGAGACCATGACGCCCAGGGCCACCCCAAGCACGACCATCGAGCCCGCGGCGATCTGCACCTGACGCATCAGTTCCAGCGGTTGACGACGATCCATCGCCACCGGCAGGCCGGCTTTCTTCCAGGCATCCAATCCGCCTTCCACAATAAGCGCCTCCCAGTCCCCCGCCTTCTCGGCCAGGCGACCGGCATTGCCGGCGGTTCGGGCTCCGCTTCGGCAGTGGAACAACACCGGCTGCCCCTTGGTCACGGTCAGTTCCACCTCCTGCAATTGCGACAACGGCAGGCTGTGGGCGCCGGGAATGCGTTCTCGGGCGTGTTCGTCCGGCTCGCGAACATCCACCAGAGTTGCGCCCTCGCGCAGCAACCGAGAGGCTTCTTGCGGTGAAATGGTCTTCAACATGGTTCAATTCCTTTCTGTTGTCGGATTGGTCTCGGGTGGGCAGTAGAGGTCCCGCAGCACACCCAGCAGAGTTGCGGCCTTCGAATCGGTCAGCCGGTAGAACACCGCCTGGGACGCCTTGCGGGTCGCCACCAGCCCGTCCTCCCGCAGCTTGGCCAAATGCTGCGACAGCGCCGGCTGCGAAAGACCGACGGCCTCGGCCAGGGCCGTGACTGTCATCTCCCCCTCGCCGGCCAGGAAGCAGAGCACCAGAAGCCGGTTCTCGTTGGCGAGAAGGCTCAGCATTCGCGCCGCCTCCGCGGCTTTGCCGCGCAGCGCCGCCAGGTCGGGTTTGGTTTCGATGATCGCCATGCGCCTTAGTCCATAATCTTGAACTTAATAAGTGACTCCTTATATAAAGTTCAACCCCATCCTCAGGGACAGGAGAAAGAAATGGACGAAACCGTGAAAACGCCCGTCATTCGTGCCTTCTTCGACGAACCGACGAACACCATCACCTATCTGGTATGGGATCCGACGACGCGGGAGGGCGCGGTCATCGACCCCGTGCTGGACTGGAACAACCGGTCCGGCGAAGCAGATACGCATTCGGCCGACGTGATCCTGCGCGCGGCGGACGCGGAGCACGTGACGATCAGATGGATCCTTGAAACCCATGCCCATGCCGATCATTTGACGGCCGCGCCATATGTGAAAGCGAAGACCGGCGCGTCGATCGGCATTGGGGAGCATATCCGTGACGTCCAGCATATCTTCCGACCGGTGTTCAACGCACAGGACATAAAGCCGGACGGCAGTGATTTTGACCGCCTGCTCAAGGATGGGGAGCGTTTCCCGCTCGGTCGCCTGGAGATTGAGGTCCTGCATGTGCCAGGCCATACGCCCGCCGATGTCGCCTACCGGATCGGGCAGGATGTCTTCGTGGGCGACACCTTGTTCATGCCGGACTATGGCACGGCCCGCGCCGACTTTCCGGGCGGTGACGCCGCCATGTTGTATCGGTCCATCCGTCGCCTGCTCGACCTGCCGCCTGAGACCAGGCTTTGGATGTGCCACGACTACAAGGCACCCGGCCGGGAGACCTACGCCTGGCAGACCACGGTCGCCGAACAGCGGGCACACAACACGCAGGCCCGGGACGGCATCACCCAGCAGGCGTTCGTGGACTTCCGCAAGACCCGTGACGCCACGCTCGCCGCGCCGCTGCTTCTGTTGCCGTCGATCCAGGTCAACATCCGTGCGGGCCGGTTCCCGGACGCCGAGGACAACGGCGTGCGCTACCTCAAGATACCCGTGCGGGCCAAGGGCGGCGCCGCCGCGATCGTGAAATGAGGGACAAAGCGATGAACGAGACAACCCAGATCGTGTGCCCGCATTGCGACGGCATCAATCGACTGCCGACCCAGCGCCTGGCGGACGGACCGCGCTGCGGCCATTGCAAGGCGGCGCTATTCACGGGGCAACCGGTGGCCGTGTCAGCCACCGGCTTCGGCCGACAACGCCAGCACAGCGGCATCCCGGTGCTCGTCGATTTCTGGGCGTCGTGGTGCGGCCCCTGTCGAACCATGGCGCCGGAGTTCGCGGCCGCCGCCGCCACGTTGGAACCACATGTGCGATTGCTGAAGCTGTCCACCGAGGAAGCGCCCGAGATCGCGCAGGACCTTCAGATCGGGAGCATTCCGACCCTGGCTCTGTTCGTTGGCGGGCAGGAGAAAGCACGTCGGAGCGGCGTCATGTCGTCTCGGCAGATCGTCGCCTGGGCGCGGGAGACGGCTTGAGGGGACCAGACGCACGCGCGTGACCCCGGATGGGTGGGCACCCATGACCGCGGCGGAATCGCAGCCACGTGGTTTGCCTTCGCCCCCGCGCCACGCCGCTCGAGCGTGGCAAATGGCCCCGCTCGGCGTCCGCGTGGCGGGGCCTGCCGCCCTCTCGCTATCAGGCTGTCTCCGCCAGCGCAGTATCGATCGTGACCTCCGACATCAGCGTCCGGTGGATCGGACACAGATCCGCGACTTCCAACAGGCGGTCACGCTGCTCCGTGGTCAGAGGGCCGAGCAATTCGATCCGCCGTTCGATGCTGTCGACGAAGCCTTTCTCGGTTTCGCACGTCGCGCAGTCTTCGGCGTGGATCTTCCGATGCCGCAGACGCACCAATACACGCTCCAGCGGCCAGGCCTTGCGGCGGGCATAGAGACGCAACGTCATGGCCGTGCAGGCCCCGAGGCTCATCAACAGGAGATCGTACGGCGACGGACCGGTATCGCGCCCGCCCAGATGGACCGGTTCATCGGCTAACAGGCCGTGACGGCCATCAAACAGGATTTCGGTAAACCCCTCTTTCTCCGCGTCGGCGACCAGCACCGTGCCTGGCTCAATCGAGAGCGGATCCGCGCCTTGGGTGGTTGTGATGCTCGCCATTGATGATCCCATTCGATGGAAGTCGCACACTAGTGGCGGCTGGTGCGGATGACGGGCCCGCCGCTTCGCATGCCCGCGTTCCCGGAGCGATTGCTGATGCCCCCCGAGCCCGGCTCACAAGCCTCGACGCCCCCGGATACCGGAGCGGTTTTACCCTGACTGGAAACGGCAAACCGCTCTGGCGCCTTGGTTTGCCGCATGCTTCACACGCTGTTGCATTTCGCTCAGCGTGCTCGCGCTCTAATGCATATGGTCCAAGCGCCGCGTTGATGTAGATCAGGCTCCATCATTGACAAGCGGCTGCCACCGCTTCCAGGCGGATTACCAAGGCCAGGCGTGTTGCAACCGAAATGTCACTCCACCTTCAAACGCCTCCCGGGAACGCCACCGAGACCAAGGGGTATCCTTGCGGCACCCTTTCCCCACACGGGCTTTGTCATTCCTTTGCCATTGGGCCAATTCTGACATGCGCCTCTTGAACCTCGTAGTCATCGGCCTGCTCACATGCATTCTCCCTTGCGGTGTCATCGGCGTGGCGCGCGCACAGCAACCGGAAACGACAGGCCGAGACGAGAGCATCACGCGGTTCCTCGCCATCGAAGGAAAGCAGGTCCCCCTTCCCGACGGCAACTGGATCATCGCCGGCCGTCCACCGTCACCGGACCCGCCCGCAACGCCGCCGTCCATCGTCAGCGTCGTGCTGATGCGCTTGGATGGCAGCCGGGTTGACGCGGCGATCGTCATCCAGACAAACCGCGTGCACAGCCGGGTGAAATGGGGCAGCGCGCCACTCTGCGACAGTACGAACCTTTACTTCGCGCATATCCGCTACGCGTCCGAGCATGACAGTTCATGCGCCTATGCGGCCTATGTGGCGACGAACCTGGATGGCGGGACCAGGATCGATCCGGCATGGCGCCAGGCGACACAGGTCGCCGCGATTCGCGGGTGGCACCTGCCGGATATCTGGGTCGACGTCGTGTTTCGGGTTACGGACCGGCGGGATGGGCTGCAAATACGCTATCTTTTCGATCCGATGGCCGGGGCGGGTCAGAGGCGCGCCACGCTGCCGCCGGAGACCGTCCAGTCCCTGGCTGACTGGGCAACGACCAATTGGGACAGGGTCGACAGCGGCTTTCGCAACCGCATCCCCGACGATGGAAGCTTCCGGATGGAGGATTGGCGACGTTCGGCGCCTGCCCGCGGCACCAGGCCGGTCGCCAATCCAGACAGCGAACCGGACATGAACGCCGGCGGCCAGATCGGCCATCTCGGGGTCAAGATGCTGACCTATCGCGTCTTCGGGACATTGACCGACCTGACCGTCAACTATTTATGGTTGGGCAGCCTGCCATCCGCGAGCGGTCTGGCGGTCGTCGGCGGTATCGCGAGCAGTTCTCTCTACTTCGTCCATGAGCTTGTCTGGAGCCGGTTCGAGAAACCCATGGAACAGGTGAACGCGCTGCCAGGCATCGGCTACGAAGGTCCGCCCCCGGATCCCATGCGAGCGGGCCGCGCGCTCCGATAGCGATACCAGGAGTCTCATCATGCCTCGTTCGGCCGAACAATCCCGGGGGTCAGGCCGGTTGAGATGCATCAATGCTGCCGGAGGCGCGTGCCGATAGACCAATTCTCACAATGAACTTCACCGAGAGCAGGAGAGTCAGGTGTTCAAAACGAATGTCGGAGGCTGGGACAAGATACTTCGCATCGTCATCGGCATCGGCCTGCTCGCGCTCGGCGCTTTCGGCCCGATCGGTTGGTGGGGCCTGGTGGGGCTGGTACCGCTGCTGACCGGCCTGATGGGAAGCTGCCCGCTCTACACGATCGTCGGGATGAGCACCTGCCCAAGCGGGAAAAGCACGCCGTGAGCCGCCAAGACCCGCTGCCCGGTTAGCCAAACGGATGCGTCGCCGCCTGATCGGCGCCATAACGGCAGTCGGCTTGCTGGTGACTGCCGGTGCGTGGGTCTGGTCCACGCGTCCCCTTTTGCTGCCGGTCGCTCAAGTGGAACAGGATGTGCCTGTGCGCGTCTTCGGCCTCGGGACGATTGAGGCCCAGGTCTCATCACGCATCGGCTTCGAGGTCGCCGGCACCTTGACCGAGGTCCTGGCCGATCACGGCGATCAGGTCGCGGCCGGCCGGGTCCTCGCCCGCCTCAATTCCACAGCGCAGGAGGTTCGGGTCCTCCGGGCCGAAGCCGGCGTCCAGAGCGCGGACGCTCATCAGGCGCGGGTCACCGCCACCCTGGAACGCGCGACGGCACAGATGCAGCAGAAGCGCAGCATCGCGGGCCGGCGGCGCGAGTTGGCCGGCCGGGGCACCGCGTCGGTGGAAACCGCCGAACTGGCGGACACGGAAGCGGCGCTCGCTGTCGCCGACGTGGCGGTCGCCACCGCCGATGTCGCGGTGGCGCGGGCCGCCCTGGCCGAGGCGCAGGCCAATCTGCTGGCCGAACAGACGGCGCTGGCCAAGCACACCATCGCCGCGCCCTACGACGCACAGATCATCAGCCGGCACCGCGAACCCGGCAGCGCCCTGGGGCCGAACGAGACCGTCTTCACCCTGGTGGATGCCAAGACGATCTGGGCCCTTGCCCATGTGGACGAAGGGCGAGCGGGACGAATTGAGGAGGGACAGGCGGCGGATGTGCGGCTGCGGTCGTTGCCTGGGGTGGTCTTCCCTGGCCGGGTCGTCCGCATCGGCCTGGAAAGCGACCGCGTCACCGAGGAACGACGCGTCTATGTGCGCTGCGAACGCTGCCCACCGCGCCCCGTGCTGGGAGAGCAGGTGCAGGTCGAAATCCAGGTCGATCACCTGGCGCGGGCGCGTCTGGTGCCCGAGGCCGCGGTCGTCGGGTTCGATGGCGCGACTGGCAAGGTCTGGACGATCAACAATGGAACCTTGCGCCAACAGGAGGTCCGCTTCGTCGCCCGCACGCTGGATGCCCGTCTCGCGCTGGACCCGGCGGTGCCTGAGGACTGGGCCGTGGTGACCCAAATCCCGCGGTCGCTGCGGGACGGCTGGGCGGCGCGGGCGCAATGAACCTGGCGTTGCGCGATATCCGCCACAACCTCGGCCGCTTTCTCCTCACCTGCGTCGGACTGTCGCTGCTGCTGGGCGTGGCCCTGGCCATGGTTGGCATCTATGGCGGGGTGGTGGATGAGGCCCTGTCACTGGCTCGCGGCCTGAAAGCGGATCTCTGGGTTGTGGAAGGCGGCACACGCGGCCCCTTCGCCGAGGCCAGCCGCATTCCGGGCGATGCGCGAGAGGCCGTGGCGCGCCTGCCCGGCGTCACGGCCGCCGGCAGCGTGACGTTCCAGATCGTGGAGGCCCGCCACGCCGGCGGACCGGGCAGTGCGGCCGCGCCCGATGAGGACACCGTCCGAGAATACGCCGGGGAGGCGGGCCGACCGAGGATCGGGTCCGTGCTGCGGATGCAGGTGATCGGCTACGAACTGGACAGGCCAGGCGGGCCGCCGGGCATCCTGGCGGGGCGCGGTATCGCTCATGGCCGGCTGGAGATGGTGGTGGATCGCGGAGCGGGCGTGCCGGTGGGCGCCATGGTCGACATGGCGGGCGTCGGTTTCCGCGTTGTCGGCCTGACCACACGGGCGGTTTCGGCCAGTGGCGATCCGCTGGCCTGGATCACCCTGCGCGACAGCCAGGACCTCCAATTCCGTCTCAGACCCCCAGCCGCTCGCCGAGCATTGCAGGGCGGGGGCGGCGCGCTGCCTCGGGACACGGTCAACGCGGTGGTCGCCCATCTCTCCCCCCACGCCGCCGTCGAGACGGTCGCGGCGGAAGTCCGGCGCTGGAAGCATTTCGCGGCCCTGACCGCCCAGGAACAGGAGACGGTGCTGACCAGCAGCCTGGTCGATCGCGCCCGCAAGCAGCTTGGCATGTTCACCACCGTGCTGCTGTTGGTCTCGGCCGTGATCGTGGCACTGATCGTCTATACACTGACGATGGACAAGGTCCGCGACATCGCGACGCTGAAGCTGATCGGCGCACCGGACACCACGATCGTCGCCCTGGTGATGCAGCAGGCGCTATTGCTGGGCGGGGTCAGCTTTGCCGGCGCCACCGTCCTGCTGTTCGCGGTGAAGGACAATTTCCCGCGCCGCGTGTTGCTGGGGCCTGAGGAAATCGCCGGCTTCGGGCTGGTGGTGTTCGTGATCTCGTTGCTCGCGAGCCTGCTGGGCGTGCGCTACGCGCTTCGGATCGATCCCGCACAGGCACTGGGCGGATGAACCCGCTGGTGGAACTGGCCGGCATCACCAAGGGATTCGGCACGGGCGAGGCACGGGTGCAGGCTCTGTCGGACATCACGTTGAACGTCGCGGCGGGGGAGGTGGTCGGGCTGCGCGGCCCGTCCGGCAGTGGCAAGTCGACCTTGCTCAATCTGGTGGCCTGCATCCTGGAGCCGGATACCGGCGTCCTGCGACTGACCGGAGAGACCGTATGGGACGGGGCATGGTCGCGGGCCGACCTGCGTGCGCTGCGCCGGGAGAAGATCGGGTTCATCTTTCAATTCCATAACCTGCTGCCGTTCCTGGACGCGACGGACAATGTCGCACTGGCCATGACCCTGAACGGAATGTCGCTCTCTGACGCCCGCACCAAGGCGCGAGCCTTGCTGGATTACTTGCAGGTCGGACGCAGGGCGGTCGCCATGCCGTCAATGCTCTCGGGCGGGGAGGCACAGCGTGTGGCAATCGCCCGCGCGCTGGCCAATCGCCCGCGCATCATCCTGGCGGATGAGCCGACGGCGGCGCTGGATTCCGAGCGGGCGCAGGTGGTGATGGACCTGCTGCGGCAGGTGGCGCGGGAGCAGGAGGCGGCGGTGATCGTGGTGACCCATGACGACAAGATTTTTTCCCGATTTGACCGGCTGGTCAGTCTGCGGGACGGCCGGATCGAGGGGGAGCGTGTGGAATCTGGTGTCTAGGTCCACACGACGCGCCACCGATCAGTGTCCGTCCGGGAACATAGTGTGCCTTTTCAGAGGGATACCGTGAGGTGCTGGCAGGTGCGGCTCCGAAAGCGGTGTGGGGCCATCGTTGAGGGGCCGCAACGCATCAGACGGCCACGGTATCCCTCTGAAAAGGCGCACTATGTTCCCGGACGGACACTTCGACTGGCTATGGTGCGTCCGCTCCGCGACCCGAACATTCGCACACCCTGGCAGGCCTGCGACCGGCGCATCCCGAGCTGCCCAAGAGGACAGCACGAACCCGGACAGATCGTGTGCGACCGACATTGTATTCGTTCCGGTATCAACCTGACGGCAGTCAGCACGTAGCATGTGGATGGGCTTCCGGGTGCCCGACCCACATGGGCTCCACCAACCCGGCCACCCTTCACGCATCCCCCATCCGCCTGTAGTCTCCCGCCAACGGACGAAGGGACGCGAACGATGCGGCAGATGACCTTGGTGGGCTTCCTACAGGCCCAGAACTGCACCAATTTCGTGGGGTCCTGGCGCCACCCGGAAGCCGCCCAGGATTTCACCAGCGCGGAATATTACCGCCGCATCGGACGCGCCCTGGAAGCCGGAAAATTCCACCTGGGCTTCTTCGACGACCGCCTCGCGATGCCCGACCTGTTCGGCGGCGACCACGGCCCCACGGTCGCCAACGGCATCCGCTGCGTGAAGATGGACCCGGTCACCATCCTGACCGTGATGGGCATGGCAACCGAGAAGTTGGGCCTCGGCTCCACCTTCTCCACCACCTATTTCGAGCCGTTCCAGATCGCCCGCATCTTCGCCACCCTCGATCTGATGACGGAGGGGCGCGCCGCGTGGAACGTCGTCACCTCGATGAACGACGGCGAGGCCCGCAACATGGGCCACGAATCCCACAAGGACCACGACCGCCGCTACGATCGCGCCGATGAACTGATGGAAGTCGTCATGGGCCACTGGGGCACGTGGGAGGATGGGTCCATCGTCGCCGACAAGGAAACCGGCCTGTTCGCGCACCCGGACAAGGTGCACCGGCTGGATCACCGGGGGGAGTTCTTCTACTCCCGCGGGCCGTTCACCGTGCCTCGGTCCAAGCAGGGCCATCCGGTCATCATCCAGGCCGGCCAGAGCGGGCGTGGCAAGAAATTCGCCGCTCGCTGGTCCGAATGCGTGTTCGTGAACTACCACGGCCTGGACCAGGCGCGCAGCGACTACGCGGAGTTCAAGACCATGGTCGCGAACGCCGACCGGGACCCGGAGAAAGTCTTCGTCTGCGCCGGCGTCTACCCGATCGTCGCCGCAACCCGCGCCGAAGCGGAAGACAAAGTGGCGCTGATCGACAGCCTGCCCAAGGAGATCGACAGCCTGGCGCTGCTGTCCGAAGTGCTGAACTTCGATTTCGCCAAGCAGCCGATCGACAAACCCTTCACGCAGGAAGAAATCGACAGTTGGACCGGCGTCCAAGGCATGCGCGACCGCATCCGCCGGGAACTCGGCAACCGCCCGCCGACCCCGCGAGATTTCATCAACATCACCCATCGCGGCACGTTCCATGACCACCCCCGCTTCGTCGGCAGCCCGAAAGACGTTGCCGATGGGATGGAGGAATGGTTTTCGACCCGCGCCTGCGACGGCTTCGTCGTCGCCGCCGGCTATGTGCCCGGTGGGTATGAGGAGTTCAGCACCCTCGTCGTGCCGGAATTGCAACGGCGCGGCCTGATGCACAAGGATTACGCAGGCACCACGCTGCGGCAGAATCTGGGCCTGGAGCGGCCGGATGCCGGATCGTGGAAGAAATGGCATCACGGATGATCACCACAACAGGAGGCACACCATGAAGCTCTATTATGCACCCGGCGCCTGCTCGATCGGCATCCATGTGGTGCTGGAAGAAATCGGCAAGCCCTATGACGCGGAAGTCGTCAACCTGCGCGAGGGCGCGCAGTTCAAGCCCGATTTCACCGCGGTGAACCCGAAGTCGAAAGTGCCGACCCTGGCACGCGATGACGGCTCTGTGCAGACGGAATATCCCGCCATCGCCTACTGGCTGGCCCGCACCAATCCGTATTCGAACCTGCTGCCGGACAATCTGGACCTTCAGGCCCGCGCCCTGGAGCTGATCGACTACTGCGTCGCCACCATCCACATGCAGGGGTTTTCGCGGCTGTTCCGCGCCTCCAACTTCACGCCCAATGCCGCCGACGAGGAAGCCGTGAAGGCGCGTGGCAAGGAGCTTGTGGAAAAGGGCTTTGCCAACCTGGACAAGGCGCTGGAAGGCAAGGATTACGCGGTCGGTGCCTATTCAATCGCGGATTCCGCCCTGTTCTATGTCGAATTCTGGGCCGGCCGCGTCGGCATCACATTGCCGCCGAACTGCGCGGCCCATCTGGAGCGGATGAAGGCTCGCCCGGCCGTGCAGCGCGTGCTGCAACAGGAAGGCCTGGCCTGATCGCATGGCGGACCCGTCATCAGGCTCCGGTTCGTCCCTGCGCCCGGTTTCGTTCTGGTATCTGCGCCATGGCGAGACCGACTGGAACGCGCGTGGCATCTCCCAGGGGAATGTCGATATCCCCCTGAACGCCACCGGGCTCGAACAGGCCCGAATCGCCGGCGGGAGGCTGCGCGATCGGGGCATCACCACCATTCTGGCGTCGCCCCTGTCGCGGGCACGGGTAACGGCGGAAATCGTGGGCGAGCAACTCGGGCTGCCGGTTGCCATCGATGACGGCCTGCGAGAAGTCGGGTTTGGCGTCCAGGAAGGCCAGCCGATGTCGGACTGGTTCGCCGATTGGATTGCCGGACACCGGACGCCGGAGGGTGCCGAATCCTTTGCTACCCTCCGTCACCGCACCGTCGCCGCCATCAACCGCGCCACCACTCGGCCGCCGATCGTGCTGGTGGTGGCGCACGGCGCCGTGTTCCGTGCCCTGCGCACCGCGATGGGCATCGAGGCGACCATCAGAACCCGCAACGCGGTGCCGATCTGGTGCGCGCCGTCGGGGCATGCGGGGCTTGGCTGGTCGCTGGAGTATCACGACGTGCCGGCAGAGGATCGACCCTAGATTGGCCGACGCCCGCCGCCGAATTTAACCCTGCTGCGTATATGGCACACCGTGTGGCTCACCAGCCCCGCGGCCTGATGGCGGATGTGCCAACGACCGCTTTGCCGTTGCAGTTTCCCGACTGTCCTCCCGCCCCTGCACCGAACGCCGAGCGGTTGTCCGCGCCGCTTCCACCGCCGCTCCTGTGACAACCAAGGGTGCTCGGCCTTTCGCTTCGTGGATCAGGTTTGCCTCCATTCCCAATCCAAACGTCGCGAACAGCCGAATCACGTCCGGTCCGTTGGCGAAGCTGTTGCGATCTCCGGCATCCAGATAGGATTCGGTCGGCAATCCTTCGGCCAGGACAATGTCATGGCTCGTCAGTTCGACGTGGTAATAGGTGACGTCGTCGACCTGAACGCGCGCAATCGTATCGCCGTTGATCAGATATTTCACCGGGATCAACACGTCGTCGAAATACACCGCATGATCGGGGGACAGGAACAACGCGCGGCTGGGCAGGCCTGGCCCGAATGTGCCGGGCGCGATACGGACCGGCCAGACGGCGAGCGGGGTTGGGTGACGGAGGCAATCGACATGGCGATAGCCGATCCAGACGACCTCCCGCGTTGCGCTGCCGGGCACCACGCGCACCTTGTCGCCCACCCGCAAGTCCTCCACCGCTCGATCGCCGGTTTCGGTGGCGATCCGGGTTCCCAAGGCGAAGCAAGGGGCCGGAAGATCGGTGGAGATGGTAGTGCTGGCAGAGCCCGTATTGACGATGAAGTCGGCGAGGGTGAGGTCACCCAGAACCGTAAGGTTGAAGGTCTGACCGCCGGTCAGTCGCATCGTCAACTGGTGGTCCGTGTAGGCGATCGCCGTGGCGGGCATATCGAGCACGATCTGGCCGGCCTGGGTCAGACCCGTAATCGTGCCGCCAAACAGGAAGCCGGATTCAAGCTCCAAAGCTCCGAAACCATCGAATGCGATTGTCTGGCCCGTGCCGGAGCCCGCGTGAAAGTCGACGGTACCGAAGCCTCGCACGATGACGTCACCGCTTCCCAGAATCTGCGGCGCAAAGTCGATGGAGCCGCCATTGACGATGATCGTCCCGTCATTGGTGAAGGTCGCGACCTGGGAGACGGTGAACAGGCCGCCGCCGCCTGTGGTTATCGTTCCCGCATCGGTATTGGTGAAATTGGTCGACGTGACCGTCAGTTGCCCATGACCAGGGGTAGAGCGGATCGAAATCGTACCACTGTTCAGAAAACCGGCGACTGAAATGTTGGTCTCAAGGATAGCGGCTGCGGTCCCCCCGGGGCCTTGTTGCAACAGGTCGATCGATCCCTGATTGACGATGGTGCTGCCGCTACCGGTTCCTCGCAGATCGAGCCGCGTTGTCCGGCCCGCGACGTCAGCTAATCCCCTAACTGTAAGAGATGGGCCGAGTGTTAATGTCCCATCAGCCTCGATCACGGTACCAACGATGGTAGGGTCTAAGACGTCGACCCGAGCATTGTCGAAAATCTGATCGCCTCGGAACAACAGCCCCGACGATTCGCGCATGGTCAACACGCCAGGGCTCAAACCGTCCGCGGTTTTTATTGCAAAATTATTGGCAAGTTTATAGTGTGAAGAGAGGTTTAACGGGCCAATCCAGGTAACACCGTCCCAGGTGGGGTCGTTGACTTCCTGACGGGGAAACGCTCCGGTTACGAAACCGCCAACCACGGTACCCTCGGCCGAGATCGAAAAGCCCGGAACACCGTCGACCGTAAGCGTGGATCCGGTGTTGTCGAGCGTGCCCTTCAATCGCAGGACGTTTTGGAACGGATTCGGAGCGGAAATTCCCTGTATACTGGCGGTGTCGTAAGTGCCGGTGGTGACCACCGTGGCCTCCGACTCCAGGACAATCCTGCCCTGATTGATCAGGTTGTTCAGCGTCGCCGTCGCACCGGTCGAAACCGACAGTGTCCCGGAGGAGATGACCGTGTCACCGGTGACCGACAACGGCCCGGTCTCGGTCAGGATCAGGTTCGGGTCGTTCATCGTCAGACCAGCGACCGTGGCGGTCCCGACAACCGAGAAGGGATTGCCGCTGCCATCGAACAGCACGGTGTCGGTCGAACCTGGTGTCTGCGCGGGAGACCAGTTGGCTGCCGTGCTCCAGGACCCTGGGTTGACGGCGATCCAGGTCAATGTCGTCATCGTAGGCGTTCCAATCTCGTGGTTCGTCCGTGGCTTTCAGTGATCGTCGCCATTGCAGTCAATTTTGACTGGTGTCTGACAAACCGCCGGAAGCCAATACCGGCTAATAGAGACTTACACTTCGAGACAAGCGAATAAAAGCGCTCGACGCAACCATTCACTCCCGCGCGATAGACCTCTCAACTGGTAGAATTGGACCTGCCCCAAACATCCCAAATGCCGCACAACAGGTTGCAATAGCGCACCCTTCAGGCATTGGTTCAGACCGATGCCTTGGCCGGGTCACCCCCGATCATGACGAAAAACGAAGCCAAGGTAAGAAAGGCGGATCGTCCGGTACGGATCTTCAGGTATTCCGTTGCATACGATCGTGCTGCCGCAGTCAATGACCGACGGTCCGATCCAGGGTGCGAGGCACGGGGGCGAGGCAAAGGGGGGGGAGGTAGGGCGCGAGGCTCACCACGATTGCCATAATGCCAAATCCGCCAGACGGGCATCGCACAAGACACCGGCATAACACCCGCGCCCAATCACGACCCCGCCGCGGCGACATCCCCCGCGACAATCCGTCGCTGCCCCTCCGGCGTATCCAGCAACAACGCGCCATCCAGGTCCATCCCGGCAAACGCGCCATCCACGGTCCGTCCCTGCACGCCCACCCGCAATTTCGCACCAATCGGATAGGTCCGCGCCAGCCAAGCCTCCCGGATCGGCGCGAAACCTTCAGCCTGCCAGGTCTCCAAATGCCGCTCCAGTGCCGCCAGCAGCAGATCCCGCGCACCATCCACGGAGGCAATCCCGCCGCTGCCGGCGATCGTCGCCGTCTTGTAGCCGGCCGTGGATGGCGCGATCAGCACGTTCAGGCCGATGCCGACCACCACCATGCCCTCGTTCTGCTCCAATAATATCCCGGCAATCTTGCCGCCACCAACCAGCACGTCGTTCGGCCATTTCACGACGATCTCAGCCTGCTTCGGCAACAACTGCGCCACCGCGTCGGCCACCGCGACCGCGGCGACGAAACTCAATTCCGCGCAGCGCGCCAGAGGCACGTCCATCCGCAACAACACCGACATGTAAAGATTGCCGGGCGGGCTGAACCAGGTCCGCGCCAGCCGCCCGCGGCCGGATTTCTGCTCATCCGCGTGCACCACCGTGCCGTGCGCCGCGCCCTCGGCGGCCAAGCGGCGTATCTCATCATTGGTGGAGCCAATCGTGTCGTAGTGCAGGACATGAAACATGGTCATTCACCAGGTGTCGACGAAAGGTCGGCGCTTGCCGTCCGGCGCAGGCCGAGCGGCAAGCATTTTGAGGCCACGGGTGAGCCAGCGCCGTGTGTCGGCCGGATCGATGACATCATCGATCTCCAGCACGGAGGCTACCTCGATTGCCTTGCCTTTGGCATAGAGTTCATCGACCCGGCGGCGGAATTCGGCATCGCGGGCGTCGAGGTCCTCGATTGCCGCCAGTTCGTTGCGATAAGCCAGTCGCACCGCACCTTCCAGGCCCATGCCGCCAAATTCGCCGGATGGCCAAGACACCGTGAACATCGGGGCGGCATAGGACCCGCCGGCCATCGCCTGTGCGCCCAGGCCGTAGCCCTTGCGAGGCACGATGACAAACAGCGGCACCGACAGATTGGCGCCGTTGACGAACATGCGGCAGACGCGGCGAACCAGGGACGGTTTCTCGGCGTCCGGTCCCACCATGAAGCCCGGCGTGTCGCATAGCGAGATCATCGGCAGCCCATGTGCGTCACATAACTGCATGAAACGGGCAGCCTTATCGGCGGCCTCGGCGTCGATCGCGCCACCCAGATGTTTGGGATTGTTGGCAATCAGGCCGAAGGGAATGCCCTCAATCCGTACCAGCGCAGTGATCATGCCGGCGCCGAAACCGGCGCGCAGTTCCAGCACCGAATCCGTATCGGCGAGTGTCTGGATCAGATTCCTGATGTCATACACCCGCAGCCGGTTCTCCGGCACCACGCGGCGGAGCAGCCGCTGATCGGGGCAGGTCCAATCGGTCAGCGTCCCCTGGAAATAGCCCAGATATTTCTTGGCCGTCGCGACCGCTTCTGCCTCATCACGCACCAGAATATCGATCACCCCATTCGGCACCTGAACGCCGATCGGGCCGACTTCCTCCGGCTTGAAGACACCCAGGCCACCGCCCTCGATCATCGCCGGACCACCCATGCCGATGGTTGAGCTTTGATCGGCGATGATGACGTCGCAGCAGCCCAGCAAGGCAGCATTGCCGGCAAAGCAACGACCATGAACAATGCCGACCAGAGGTATCAGGCCGGACAACCGGGCGAAGGTGTGGAAGGTGGTGATGTTCAGGCCAGATGCATGCAGCAGCGCCTTGTCGGTATCGCCCGGTCGCCCGCCGCCACCTTCCGCGAACAAGACCAGCGGCCGGCGCAACTCTTGCGCCAGCATATAGATGCGGTCCTGCTTTCGATGGTTCATCGTGCCCTGCGTGCCGGCCAGCACGGCATAGTCATAGGCCACCACGACGGTGGAGGCCTTGTCTTCCCCGAACGTCGCGGCATTCACGGTACCCAGGCCGGCCACCAGACCATCGGCCGGCGTGGTTTTCATCAACTCGTCCACCGACCGGCGGCTGCGCTGCGCGGCGAGGGTCAGGGCGCCATATTCGATGAAACTGCCCGGATCGACCAGATCGTCCACATTCTCCCGCACCGTGCGCCCGTTCTGGCGGCGTCGGCGGGCGGTAGCCTCCGGCCGCGCGGGATCGAGCGTGATCGCGTGGCGGGCGTTGGATTCCGCAAGGTCGGGGCGGATTGCGCTCAGGTCCACCGCGGCTTCAGCTTCCTCGGATGCGGCCTCGACGTCACGTGGCTCGACGAACAGGATCGGATCGCCGGGAAACAGTACATCGCCCGGTTTGGCCGCCAGCAGGCGCACGATCCCACCGGCTGGCGCCGTGATCACGTGGTGCATCTTCATCGCCTCCAGCACCGCGATCTGCTGGCCACGGCGGATCAGCGTGCCCTCGGCCACATCCAGCGACACCACGGAAGCCTGCATGGGCGACGGCACGGACTCAGTGCCGTCAGGTCCGATGACGGCACTGGACGTTCCACGCGCGTCCGCCACGGACTCTGATAAGGTGAAGTAACGAGATGGATCCGGTGCCGCCGCGATCAATCCGGCCGCATGCGCGTCCAGGAACCCCGTCGTCACCCGGTTCGCCACCACATCGGGATGGCGCAACAACGCGGCCAGGAACGGCAGATTGGTGGTCACGCCTTCCACCCGGAACTCCGCCACCGCAAGCCTGGCACGCGCGATGGCATCGGCATAATCCGGCGATGGCGAATGCACGATCAGTTTCGCCAGCAACGAGTCGAACCCCGCACTGGTGCGATAACCGGCATAGCCGAACCCATCGACCCGGATGCCCGGTCCCGACGGCACCTCATAGGTTTTCAGAACGCCGCCGGTAGGCATCGACCCGCCATCCGCCGTCATGGTTTCCATGTTGACGCGCACCTGGATGGCATGGCCGCGGGGAGCCGGAATCGCCGCCTGTGTCAGACCGAGTTCGGCCAGCGTCGAACCGCTGGCAATCCACAACTGCGCTTTGACCAGGTCCAGGCCGGTGACCGCCTCGGTGACCGTATGCTCGACCTGCAAACGGGGATTGGCCTCGATGAAGACGAACCCGTCCGGGCCCAGCAGGAACTCGAAGGTGCAAAGGCCGCGATAGGCGACCAGTTCAGCCATCCGGACCGAAGCCCCGGTGATGCCGGCGCGGGTTTCCGGTGACAGGGATGGAGACGGGGCAATCTCGAAAATCTTCTGGTGGCGGCGCTGGATAGTGCACTCGCGCTCGCCGACGTGGCTGACCGCGCCAGTGCCGTCACCGATGATCTGCACCTCGATATGGCGAGCATCGCGGACCAGGGCCTCCACATACACCGCGTCCGCGCCGAATGACGCCATTGCCTCCTGGCGGCAGCGCTCATAGGCGACTTCCAGGTCGGTCGGCGTGCTGGCAACGCGCATGCCGCGCCCGCCGCCGCCGGAGACGGCCTTGACCATGACCGGGCCATGCTGGCGCAGTACCGCCAAGGCCTGCCCCAGGTCGACCGGCCCGTCGCTGCCCGCGGCCACCGGGACGTTGCAGCGCATCGCCAGATCCCGCGCGGCGGTCTTGTCGCCGAACAGGTCCAACGTGTCGGGGGACGGGCCAACAAAGGTCAGTCCCGCCTCGGCACAGGCCCGGGCGAACACGGCGTTCTCGCTGAGGAACCCGTAGCCCGGATGGATCGCGTCACACCCGGTTTCCCTGGCCGCGGCGATGATGCCGGCGATATCCAGATAGGCCGGCGCACCCGAGCCACGCAGCACATGCACATGGTCCATGCGTCGGACATGCAGCGACCGCGCATCATCCTCCGAGCACACGCCCACCGTCCTGATCCCCAATTCAGCCGCCGCTCGGCCGATCCGGATCGCGATCTCCCCGCGATTGGCGATCAGCAAGGTGGCGATGCTCATCGGTCGGCCGCCCTTGTTCGCGGCCGAGCGAGACCGCCAGTGACGGGCGCCGCGGCAGGAATGGTCATACGCGGCCCGCCTTCCGGCTGACCGTCCGATCCGGTTTCTCGAGCATCGGTTCCCCCACTTCGCGCCATCCTAGCCGAATGACCTTTGTCACGCCACATTCCGGGCCAGATGTGGACGCGGTTGCATGGTCAGATAGGCGCATTGGAACCAGGGAGATGTTTCGTGCGCAGGTTGCTCCTGCTTGCGGGCCTGGCCTGGGCCACGCCGGTCCGGGCGCAGCCCCCGATACCGCCCGCGTTGGCCGAGTATGCCGCCGAACTGCTCGCAAGGCTGATCGAGGTCGCGCGTGAACGTGCGATCGCTGACGGGGTGCGGCCGATCCCGACCACGATCTATCGCCAGCTCCTGGGCTATTTCCCCGCGGCGCTGCTGCAACAGGTGCGCTTTGCAACCGGTCTTTCTACGGATCGGATCAGCCTGCCGTCGCTGGCCTTCACCTATGGCGACATTGCGGCCATGGCCTTGCGCGATGTCGTGCTGTTCCGCGACGAAAAGGCCGCGCAATCCGACCTGAAGCTGTGGGCGCATGAGTTGACCCATGTCCTGCAATATCAGCGTTGGGGGCTCGATGGGTTCGCGTCCCGCTATGTCACCGATCGGGCGGGCGTGGAAAAGGAGGCTGTCGAAAACGCCGAACGCTTCAGCAAATGGCTGGGATCACGGCAAGCCGCGGGGCGATGAAGTATGGATGGGCGGCGAGCCCAAAATCTGCCAGTGTACGGCCGTTCAGGTCCTCACCGCACAACCCATAGGGTCCACCATGCCTGCTCCCATCGATGCCCTGATCCTGCAATTCCTGCAATGGGTCGACAACCAGACCCCAACCCAGGCCGAGGTTTTGGATGCCTGGCAAAGCTCCTGTCCGCGGCTTTCGGTCTGGGAGGATGCCATGATCGAGGGGCTGGTCGCCTTCGACGGCACGCGCGCCCGCCATGTCGTGCTGACCGATAAAGGCCGCCAGCGTCTGCTTCCCGTGCTCAGTCGAACAGCGAACTGACCGAGCTTTCGTCCGAGATCCGCTGCATGGCCTCGGCCATCAGGGGCGCGATGGTCAACTGACGGATATTCGGCGCCCGCTTAACTTCCTCGGTTGCCATGATCGAATCGGTGATGGTCATCGTCTCAATGGGCGACGACGCGATCCGGGCCACGGCCGCGCCGGACAGGACACCGTGGGTGACATAGGCGCTGGCCGACCGCGCGCCCTGCTTGATCAGCGCATCCGCCGCATTGCAATGCGTGCCGCCCGAGTCCACCAGATCGTCGATCAGGATGCAGTCCCGGCCTTCCACGTCGCCGATGACGTTCATCACCTCGGAATGGCCGGCGCGCTGGCGACGCTTGTCGATGATCGCCAGGTCGCAGTTCAGCCGCGTCGCGATCTGGCGCGCGCGGACCACGCCGCCGACGTCCGGCGAGACGATCATCACGTCGCGCCCGGCGTAATGGTCCTGGATGTCGCGGCTGAACAGCGGCGCCGCATACAGATTATCCACCGGGATATCGAAGAAGCCTTGGATCTGGGCGGCGTGCAGGTCCATCGTCAGAACCCGGTGGGCGCCTGCCTCGGTGATCAGGTTAGCGACCAGCTTGGCACTGATGGGCGTGCGCGGCGCCGATTTGCGGTCCTGGCGAGCATAACCGAAATAAGGGATCACGGCGGTGATGCGACGGGCGGAGGAGCGGCGGAGCGCGTCCAGCGTGATCAGCAATTCCATCAGGTTGTCGTTGGCGGGGAACGACGTGGACTGGATCACGAACACGTCCTCCCCGCGCACGTTCTCCAGAATTTCGACGAACACCTCCATATCCGCGAAGCGCCGGATCGACGCCTTGGTCAGAGGGATGTTCAGCTTTGCGGCGACATCCTCGGCCAGCTGGCGGTTGCTGTTGCAGGCGACAATCTTCATTCAGCGGAACCGCTTGGCTGTGCGTCGAACCGGTCGATCGCGCCGGAAAACCCCGGCTCTTTAGCAATGCGGGCCCCCCCTGTCCATGGTGCGGGCCGGCGCTCGACGGCGCGTCGGGAGACCAGGCCGCTTTCCGTTCAGGGCGCGGTCAATGCGCCTCCGAGCCCGCCGACCGCGCCGCCGATCAACGCACCCTTGGCCGGCTTCCCACCGGTCACCGCCGATACGCCGGCCCCGGCACCAGCGCCGATGGCCGCCCCGGTTACACCGCGAGTCAGAGGATCGGATCCACAAGCTGAAACCGCGAATACCAGCATCATCGCTGCCATGACCTTCGTGAATGCACGTGTCATCGTAGGGATATCCTCTCTGTCCACTGCTTCACGATACTCTGGTCTCGGGCCGAGAGCGGTGGCGGAATCGTGGCAATCCTGGGGCATCCGATCACGGCAGTGTCAACCGATCTCCTCGCTCCGGGACCGATGACACCCGACCCGGCCTTGCGCCTCCCTCTTGTGCACCGCACCCGCCGGGGCTAGAGCGTGCCCAGGTTCTGCCACCCCCCAGTCCTGCCACTCCCCAGTCCTGCCACTCCCAAGTCCTGCCACTCCCAAATCCTGCCACGCCCGCGTTCCATCACTGACGTCTTTCATCGCAACGGCGCGGTCATCCCGCCGCCCTCGCCCCGTTATTTCCCCCTTGCCCGAAGGTCATAAAGGTCATCTCGATGTTTTCCCGGCTGCTCGGCTTCATGTCAGCCGACATGGCCATCGATCTCGGCACCGCCAACACGCTGGTTTACGTGAAGGGTCGCGGGATCGTGTTGGCCGAACCCTCCGTCGTGGCCATCGCCGATGTCCGCGGAAAGAAACAGGTCGTCGCGGTGGGCGAGGAGGCCAAGATGATGCTTGGCCGCACCCCCGGCTACATCACCGCCAGCCGGCCGCTGCGCGACGGCGTCATCGCCGATTTCGAAGTGGCGGAGGAAATGATCAAGCATTTCATCCGCAAGGTGCATAATCGCCGCGGCTTCGCCTCCCCACTGATCATCGTATGCGTGCCCTCCGGCTCCACCGCCGTGGAACGCCGAGCGATCCAGGAGAGCGCGGAAAGCGCGGGGGCGAGGCGGGTGCAGTTGATCGAGGAACCCATGGCCGCCGCCATTGGCGCCGGCCTGCCGGTCACCGAGCCGTCCGGATCAATGGTCGTCGATATCGGCGGCGGCACGACGGAAGTCGCGGTGATTTCCCTGGGCGGCATCGTCTACTCCCGCAGTGTCCGGGTCGGCGGTGACAAGATGGATGAGGCGATCATCTCCTACATCCGGCGCCACCATAACCTGCTGATCGGTGAGTCCTCGGCCGAACGGATCAAGATGGATATCGGTGCCGCCGCGGTGCCCGAGGACGGCGAAGACGGCCCCTACCGGGAAGTGCGCGGCCGCGACCTGATGAACGGCGTCCCGCGCGAGGTGATCGTCAGCCAGCAGCAGATCGCCGCCAGCCTGAGCGAACCGGTCTCCGCCATCGTCGAGGCGGTGAAGGTCGCGCTGGAGAACACCCCGCCCGAACTGGCCGCCGATATCGTCGATCGTGGCATCGTGCTGACCGGCGGTGGGGCGTTGCTGCATCGCCTGGATCAGGTCCTGCGGGAAGCCACCGGACTGGCCGTGGTCGTTGCCGAGAACCCGCTGCAATGCGTGGCCCTGGGCACCGGACGCGCGCTGGAGGAGCGGAAGCGCCTCAGCAATGTGCTCACCAGCATGTACTGACGGCGCAACCCGCCAGGGCGACGTAACGGCCAGGGCGGCGCAACTCGCAGGGCAACGCAACCTCCACGACGGCGCAACCCCCGGGGCGGCGCAACTCCCACGGCGGCCCCGACCCGAAGGGTCGCGTGCCGCGTCGGAATGCGTGCCTTCACTGCCGATTCCTGCTAGCTGATCGCTGATGCTCCGCCTTTCCGTCCAGGCTCGCCAGGCGCTGGCAAAACTGACCCTGCCGGTGCTGATCGTGGCATCCTTCGGCCTCATGCTCGTCGGCAAGGCCGATGCGCTGCTGGTCGATCGCGCCCGCGTCGCGCTTGCCGACGCGCTGGCCCCGATCTTCGCCATCCTCGACGAACCACTGGGTCAGGTCCGGGACGCGATCCACGAAGCGGGCGGCCTTTGGACGATCCGCGAGGACAATGCGCGCCTGCGCGACGAGAATGAACGCCTGCGCCGCTGGCAGTCGATCGCCCTGGCGTTGGATATGGAAAACCAGCGTCTGAAAGCCACCCTGCATTGGGTCCCCGATGACGCTCCAGCCTATGTGACGGCGCGCGTGGTCGCCGATGGCGGTGGTCTCTATGCCCGCGCCGTATTGCTGTCGGTCGGCCCAGGGCACACGATCCGCAAGGGCGCCATCGCACTGGACGAGCGGGGCCTGGTCGGCCGGGTCACCGAACTCGGCGCCCGCACCGCGCGGGTTCTGCTGATCACCGACCTGAACAGCCGTATCCCGGTGATCATGGAAACCTCGCGAGGGCGAGCCATCCTGGTCGGCACGAACGGTCCTCGCCCCCGATTGCTGTATTGGGCCGAGGGCACCGTGCCGCAACAGGGCGAGCGGATCGTCACCAGCGCCGAAGCCAATGCCCTGCCAGCCAACCTGCCCGTCGGCACCGTCCGCTACAGCAGCAGCGGCGTGCCCGAGGTCGAGCCCGAGGCGATGTTGCAGCGGCTGGAAATCATACGGGTGTTCGATTACGGCCTGGGAGGACTGCCGGCTCCAGAACCACAACAACGCTCGACCCCGGGTCGGCATTGATGGCGCGGATCGACCAGACCCCGGGCATCCGCCCGACATTGACCATCGGGCGGCGGCTGGACATTGCCGCGCGCCACGCCTTCCCGGCCTGCGCGACGGTCCTGCTGATGCTGCTGACTGAGTTGCCGCTGAAAATGCCCGGCCAGAGCGCACTGCTGCCGGCGGTGGCGTTGATCGGGGTATGGTTCTGGTCCCTGGTCCGCCCGTCTTCAATGCCGCCTTTGGTCGTTTTCGTGATCGGATGCCTGCTGGACCTGCGCGCCTACCTGCCTTTGGGATGCGGCGTGCTGACCCTGCTGATCGTGCATGGCTTGGCCACTCGATTCGGTCGCACCCTGATACAGCAGGGTTTCGCCACGATCTGGTTCGTCTTCGGGTTGGTAGCGACCGGAGCCGCGGCCCTGTTGTGGCTGCTGACGGCCCTGCTGACGTTCCGGCTGCTGTCCCCTGCCCCGGCACTCTTCCAGGCGGCCATCACGGTCGCATTGTATCCGGTTCTGGCAATTCCGCTGGCCAGTGCGCATCGCTCTCTGGCCGATCCGGAACGGGCATGAAGCGCGATACCACCCGGACCAGTGTCTTCACCCGGCGCGCCCTCCTGATGATGGGCGGTCAGGTCGCCTTGCTCGGTGGCCTAGCGGCAAGGCTCTACCAGGAGCAGGTCGTCGACGGCGCGCGCTACGCAACCCTCGCCGAAGACAATCGGATCAGCGCCCGCATGATCGCCCCGCCACGGGGGCGGGTACTGGATCGCCAGGGCACCGTGATCGCCGGCAGCCGGATCAACTGGCGCGCGCTGCTCGTCGCGGAACAGACCAACAATGTCCAGGCGACCCTGGAGGCGTTTTCCCGCATCGTGCCGCTGAGCGAATACGAACGTCTGCGGATCGAACGCGAATCCACCCGCCGCCGCCGCTTCATCCCGGTGATGGTGCGCGAATTCCTGTCCTGGGAGGATATGGCGCGCATCGGCGTCAACGCCCCCGAACTGCCTGGCATCCTGGTGGATGTCGGCACCACGCGGATCTATCCGTTCGGCGATCAGATGTCGCATATCGTCGGCTACGTCGCCCCCCCGAATGAGGCCGATGTCGCCAAGGACCCGCTCCTTGCCCTGCCCGGCCTGCGCATCGGGCGCGCGGGGGTCGAAAAATTCCACGACCTTGCCCTACGCGGGCGCGCCGGCGCGGTGCAGTTGGAGGTCAACGCCCTCGGCCGCGTGATCCGCGAGTTGGACCGCCAGGAAGGCATGCAGGGCGACGATGTCGGCCTGACCATCGATGCGGGCCTGCAGCGCCATGTGCTCAACCGCCTGGGAGATGAAAGCGCCAGCTCGGTCGTCATGGATTGCCGCAACGGCGAAATCCTGGCGATGGCAACCAACCCGTCCTTCGACCCCAGCGTGTTCAACTCCGGTGTGTCGCAGGCGCAGTGGCGGGAATGGACCAAGGATCGCCGTACGCCGTTGATCAACAAGGCGACGTCAGGGCTTTATGCGCCAGGCTCAACCTTCAAAATGGCGGTCGCCCTGGCGGGGTTGGAAGCGCGCGCCATCACCGCCTGGGACCGGGTCGAATGCCCAGGGCATTACGACCTGGGTGATACCCGCTTCCATTGCTGGCGGAAGGGTGGCCACGGCATGGTCGATCTGCGGGGCGGGATCAAATATAGCTGCGACGTCTACTTCTATGAGATCGCCCGCCGCACCGGCATGGACCGGATCGCGGCCATGGCGAACCGGCTGGGCCTGGGTGTCGAACTGGCGCTCGATCTGCCGAACCAGCGGGCCGGCCTGGTGCCGACCCGGTCCTGGCGCATGAAAAAGGGCAAATACTGGAACATCGGCGACACGATCGTCAGCGGCATCGGTCAGGGTTATATCCAGGTCACGCCGCTGCAACTGGCGACCTTTGCTGCCCGACTGGCCAGCGGCCGGGTGGTGCAGCCGCATTTGACCCGGAAGATCGGAACCGTCCTGCAACCCGGCTCCCGCGTCGAGGACTGGCCGGGTCTCGGCGTGCCGGAACGGGCCTTGCAGATTATCCGGGACGGGATGTGGGCTGTGGTCAATGAACAGGGCGGCACCGCGCCGCTGGCCAAACTGCCGGATCCGCGCTGGCAGATGGCGGGCAAAACCGGCTCCTCCCAGGTGCGGCGGGTGTCCCGCGAAATGCGCGAAAGCGGCAAATATGACAGCGAGAAACTCCCCTGGGAGTTCCGCCCGCACGCCTTGTTCGTCGCCTACGCACCCCATGACGCGCCGCGCTACGCGGTGTCGGTGGTGGTGGAGCATGGCAATGCCGGAGCCGCCGCCGCGGCCCCGATCGCGCGCGACATCATGATCGAGGTGATGCAGCGCGACCCGGCCAACCGCATCGACCCGCCCGCGCCGCGCGTCGCCCAAGTGAAATCATGAGGGTGAAGTCATGAGGGTGAAATCGTGATGGTGCAATCATGAGGGTGACATCATGATGGAGCGTCGCCTCTGGCGGGAGGCATCCTTCGACCTCACCGGCAAGATCCGGCGGATCAACTGGCTGTATGTCCTGCTGCTCTGTGCCTTGGCCGGGGTCGGCTATACCGCGCTATACAGCGCGGCCGGTGGTTCCCAGGAGCCCTACGCTGGCCGTCACGCGCTGCGCTTCGGGTTCGGCGCCCTGCTGATGCTGGGCATCGCCCTGATCGATATCCGCTTCATCGCGCGCCTGGCCTGGCCCGCCTATCTGGGCTGCGTCGGGCTTCTCGTGATGGTTATGCAGATGGGCCATGTCGGCAAGGGCGCGCAGCGCTGGATCGACCTGGGTGGATTCCAGTTGCAGCCGTCGGAGCTGATGAAAATCGCCCTGGTCCTCGCGTTGGCGTCCTGGTTCCACCGCGCGTCGTGGGAGCGGATTGGCAATCCGTTGTTCCTGATCCCACCGATGATCGCCGTCGCCATCCCGGTCCTGCTGGTGTTGCGCCAGCCCAACCTGGGCACCGCGATGATCACCTGCCTGCTGAGTGCCGCGGTGTTTTTCGCCGCTGGCGTCCGCTGGTGGAAATTCGTCCTGGTGGCGCTGCCGATCCCGTTCGCCGCCCAGATCGCCTATACCCACCTGCGCGACTACCAGCGCGCCCGGATCGACACCTTCCTCCACCCCGAGTCCGATCCCCTCGGCGCCGGCTACAACATTATCCAGTCGAAAATCGCCCTGGGTTCGGGCGGGATGTGGGGCAAGGGGTTCCTGCAAGGCACCCAGGGCCATCTGGACTTCTTGCCGGAAAAACAGACCGATTTCATCTTCACCATGATCGGCGAGGAATTCGGCCTGGTCGGTGCCCTGGCGGTGATGGGGTTGCTGACCCTGATCATTCTGGGCGGCATGCTGATCGCTGTGCGCTGCCAGCACCAGTTCGGGCGGTTGGTGGCGCTGGGGATATCGGTGAACTTCTTCCTGTATGTGTTCGTCAACATTGCCATGGTGATGGGCGCGATCCCGGTCGGCGGCGTCCCGCTGCCGCTGGTCTCGCATGGCGGGTCGGCCGTGATCACGGTGATGGTGGGGTTCGGCATCCTGATGTCGGTGCATGTCCACCGCGATGTGGAATTCGCGCCCATGCGGGATGAACGGTGACATTGTCGCCGCGCCTGATTGGGGCCTACCGGCGAACGCTATACTCGGTCGATGGTCTGGCACTGCGTATTGGGCGTCGTTCCACGGCGATGGAAGCGTTGCTGCGGCAATATCAGGTGCGGGAGGCGGTGCTGATGACCGCCTGGAACCCAATGTCACGGCGAATGCCGCTGGGGTGGAACATGCGCGCTCAACTGCGGTTGCAGGAGCGTTTGCGGCGGTTTGTGACATTGCCCGCCGAAGGAGGCTGGCGGCACTGGCAAGAGCACCACGTGCTGGTGTTCGCACCGAGGGCACCGATCCTGCGCCTGGCCGGCATATTTCGTCAGGCGGCGATTGTGTTTGTCGGGACCGGCCGAAGTCCGGCTCTGGTCATCCGCCCGTAGGAACCGCGCGGACTGACCTGGTCTGGCCAACCCACCGGCGGTCCGTCACGCCCCGCGCGCCCAAAGCATGATCACGCCGAACGGGCCTGTAACGGCGTGTCAATCATGCGACAAAACAAATAGTTGGAGCGGTTTGCCGTTTCCGGCATCGGTGAAGCTCGTCAGGCCGCCGCAATCGCCGCGTTCAGCGCCCTGATCCCCGCCGCCGGGCCATCCGGATGGTTCCACACACACCCGACCACGGCCAGGAAGTCCGTCCCCGCCCGCACCAACGGCCCACAATTCTCCGCCGTAATCCCCCCGATCGCGCAGCTCGGCAGTTCCATCAGATCCGCCCACCACCGCAGGATCTCCGGATCCAGCAGGTTCTTCACCTCTTTCGTCGTCGAGGGATAGAACGCGCCGAACGCGACATAATCCGCCCCATCCTCGCCGGCCGTCATCGCCAGGTCGCGGCTGCCCTTGCAGGTTACCCCCAGGGTCAAATCCGGCCCCATCAGACGGCGAGCCTCCCGGGCGGACATATCCTCCTGCCCGACATGCGCGCCATCGCAGCCGGTGGCGACCACCAGATCGGCCCGGTCGTTCAGCAGGAATGCGACGGCTCGCGCTTGCGATACCGGCCGCAACGCATCGATCGCCCGCTTCCAGTCGTCGTCCGACACGTCCTTCAGCCGCAACTGCACCGCCGCCACGTCGCCCGCATCCAAGGCCGCCGCCAACAGGTCGGCAAACGGCTTTGGATCCAGCTTCGGCGGCGTTATCAGATAGACGCGGCAACCTTCCGGGCCGCCGCGATCCATCGGAGGCACGTCCGTCAGGCCTTGTTTTGATAGATGTCGATGATCTTGTTCAACATCTCCAGCGCCAGTTCCTTCGGCCGCTGGAAGGTGTTGCGGCCGATGATGCTGCCATTGGCGCCACCATCGCGAAGACCGCGGACTTCCTCATACACGCCGTCCAGATCCTTCGCCTCGCCGCCCGAGAACACGACGATCCGCTTGCCGTTGAACGAGGACTGCATGACATGGGCGACCCGCTTGGCGAGCGTGGAGCCGTCGAATTTCTCGTAGCTTTTCTTCGCGGCTTCCAGGCTGACCACGGCGGTCGGCGGCTTCACCTTGATGATGTTGGCCCCCATCAGCGCCGCCATCTGCGCGGCATAGGCGCAGATATCGACCGCCGTCTCGCCGGCACGGTCCAAATTCGGCCCGCGCGGGTAGCTCCAGACCACGACCGCAAGGCCGGCGTCCTTGGCTTCCAGGGTCAGTTCCCGCAGCTCTTCCATCTGCGCGAACGCATATTCGCTGCCCGGATAGATCGTGAAGCCGATCGCCGCGCAGCCCAGCCGCAGCGCGTCCCTTACGCCGGCGGTGACAGCCTGGTCCTTGTTGGTCGCCAGGCTGTTGGAATTGTTGCACTTCAGAATGGTCGGGATCTGGCCCGCAAAGGTGTCGGCCCCCTGCGCGATCATACCCAGCGGCGCGGCATAGGCGTTCAGCCCGGCCTCGATCGCCAATTGGTAGTGATAATGCGGGTCATAGGCCGCCGGATTCGGGGCGAAGCTCCGGGCCGGGCCGTGCTCGAACCCCTGGTCGACCGGCAGGATGACGACCTTGCCGGTGCCAGCCAGTTTGCCGGTTGAAAGGATGCGGGCCAGATTGGCCTTTACGCCTGGATTGTCGCCCTCATACCAGTCGAGGATCTTTTTGACTTTCTGGCTGACGCGCATGGGGCCTGTCCCTTTCCTTGGATGTGCCTGTCCTGATGCGCCCCTCCTAACGCAGCCGGCCGTCGCTGTCACGTATGGTGCTTCGCACCTGCAACCAAGCCGACAACCGCCGTGTCGCCCCCGGCGCCGCCAAATCCAGAGCCACCGGTGCTTCGGGCAGGACAAAGCCTCCCTGCCGGCGCGCGATTTGCTCTACCGCGTCCCATCCCGGCGCGGCCCGCCACAACACCAACCGGACCATCCCCACCCGCAGCGCCGCCATCGCTTGGCCCGACCCATCGGCACAGTCCAACACATCGACCATCGGCACGGCTGGACATTCGGCACGGGCCTGGGCCACGACCTCCCGCCACCAAAGACACCCGGCATACAGCCCGGCTGCCGGCGCCGACAGCAGCGTAACGGGCAGACCGAGCGTCAGCGCGGCCCTGGCATCGGCCAGCCCATGCACGATCACGGCAGGATAAAGTACCATGCTTGACGTTCAAGCGGTTGACCGGGTTCAGTTCAAGCGGCATCAGGTTCCGAACCGAGCGGGGACGGCCATGGCGAACGAGACCGACGACCCTGATGTGGCAGCCGATCGGCTGGAGGCCGCGCTGGAACGAATCGCGCTCTTGGCGGCGCAACCGAGACCTGCGCCAGAGACCGCCGCCGGTGGCGCGCCTATGCCCGGAGATGTGCCAGGGGAAGCACCAGAGGATGCACCAGGCGATACGGCATCGGATGAGACACCGACGACAGCCGAAATCGCCGAACGACTGGATGATCTGATCGAGCGGCTGCGCACTGTGCTAGGGAAATAGGCCGAGCGTGACGGAGTCGCGGGAATTGGGAAGGGATGCGCAATGGCGCAAGTGACGCTTCGCATCAACGGATATGCCTACACCGTGGGATGCAAGGACGGTGAGGAGCAGCACCTGATCTCCATGGGCAATGAGGTCGAGCGGCGAATCGAAAGCATCAAGGCCGCCGCCGGCCAGAGCGGGGAAGCGCGGATGCTGGTCATGGCCGCGCTGCTGATGGCCGACGATCTATTCGAGATGCAGCGGCGCCTGGATGAGGCCCCATCCGCCAGCAGCGGCGAGGAGCCGAAACCCGACACTAGACTCGGGCGAAAACTGAATAGAATCGCCAAACGCGCGGAAGACATTGCCGCGGACCTCGAACCCACCTAAGTAAGGGGGGCGGGGCTTCCCGGTGCGTCAGGCAAATCATCCCCAGGGCCAGTAAGCATCTCCCTAGGGAGCTGGCGCTGTCGGGATCTTGGTCTCGGTATCTGGCACCCACCTGCACACGCAGGCTCTGGGAGGATGTTACGCCAACGGCCATGGAGGCTCCGCACTCTCCAACCGATCTCGACCTTGCGAAGCGAGCCATGCGCGAAATTGCGCTGGCGGCGCGGGCTGCGTCTGTACGGGCCGGGCCTGGACCGACCGCCTGTGGCGCCGCTCTCGCAGCGCATGTTCTGCGCGCGTGTCCACCGCCGCTCGGTGCCGTGGTGTCAGGCTTTCTGCCGATCGGCGATGAAATCGACGTCCGCCCGCTGCTCACCGCGCTGCACGAACGCGGCCACCCATTGGTGCTGCCGGTCACCCCCAAACGCGGCAACCCGCTGACGTTTCGCCACTGGCGACCCGGCGATCCCCTGGTCGCGGAGAAGTTTGGCACCCAACGTCCCGTCGGTGAGGAGATGGTGCCGACTTTCCTGCTGGTGCCGCTTCTCGCCTTCGACCGCGGCGGCTACCGGTTGGGCTATGGCGCTGGCTATTACGATCGGACCTTGGCCGGCCTGCACGGGCACTTCGCCCTGGGTTGCTCCTATGCGGCGCAATGTGTGGACGCCCTGCCGATCGGTCCCTACGACGTGCGACTCGACGCCGTGGCAACCGAGCTTGGCATTATGCGGCCGACCGCATAGTTGGACGTCTGCGTGCTGATCCGAACCTGACCCGGTTTGCCCTGGCCCATGATGGGTGGGTTGGCGCGGCCCACATAACCCGGCCCACGTGAACAGGCCGAAGGGAACGCTGTATGCGAATTCTGTTTCTGGGTGATCTTGTCGGGCGTACCGGACGCGATACGGTTGGCGCCGCGCTGCCCGGCCTGCGTCAGCGTCTGCGCACCGATCTGGTGGTGGTGAACGCGGAAAACGCGTCACACGGCTTCGGCCTGGCACCCGACATGGCAAAGGCGCTGTTCGCGGCCGGCGCGGATGTGATCACCCTTGGCAATCACGCCTGGGACCGCAAGGAAATCATCCCTTTCATCGCCGAAAACCCACGCCTGATCCGACCGTTGAACTACCCGCCCGGAACGCCCGGCGCGGGCTCCGTGGTGGTGGAGTTGCCCGGCGGTCAGCGTGCCCTGATCGCCCAAGCGATGGGGCGGCTGTTCATGGACCCGCTCGACTGTCCCTTCCGCGGCACCTCAGATCTGCTCGCCCGCCACCGGCTCGGCGCCTCGATCAATGCCATCCTGGTGGATTTCCATGCTGAGGCGAGCAGCGAAAAGATGGCTTTTGCCCATATGTTCGATGGACAGGTGTCGATGGTGGTGGGCACGCACACGCACTGTCCCTCGGCCGATGCGCAAATCCTGCCTGGCGGAACGGCGTTCCAATCAGACGCCGGGATGTGTGGCGACTATGACAGCGTGATCGGCATGGCGAAGGACGGTGCCGCGCTGCGCTTCTGGCGGAAAATGCCGGGGGAACGGCTGGCTCCTGCTGAAGGCGAGGCCACTGTCTGCGGCGTGTTCCTGGAAACCGACGACCAAACGGGTCTGGCCCGCCGTATCGAGCCGGTTCGAATGGGTGGTCGTCTGGCCCCCGCCATGCCCGTTGTCTGAGGGACCACGGTAAGGCACCTGGTCCGGGCAACGAACGTTGGGAAGCCAACAAGCCAACGCCAAATGGGCGTCGACACCTCCGAAAACCCGATTTGGGGTTTTGGCCGTTCGTGCGGCCTGAGTATCGCCGGGAAATGAGCGTCGACGCCTCCGAAGACGCGCTGTGGGATCCCGTTGCTAATCCGTCGGTCGCTCCATTGATGGCCAGATGCCTCCGTGCCCCACCGCGGTCCTCGGTACCCTCCATGTCAGGCCCTTGCGGATGGTTGGACCTGCATCGGCCCATCAGTCAGGTGGGCCGTGTCAACAGCCAACGCCATCCGAGCCTTATGTTTTCAGCAGGGTCCAGCGCCCGTCCGGCCCAGGCACACCAAGGCAGCGAACTCACGCCCCACCATCGCGATCACCGGGGCGAATGAAACGCCCATGCAACGTCCGCGTCAGGGCGACCGGCCAGGGCCTGGGCGCATGGTGACCACTGGGGCAAGGGGCTCGCCCGCGCAACCGGGCTGCCATACACGAAAGGGGCCATCGCTGACCCCTTTCGTGTCTACCGAGGCTAACCCGCCTCCGAATCAGCGCGAATAGCTGCGCAGCATGTAGGCCGAGACGCCACCCACAACGACACCTGCCAGCACCGGCGTGCTGGTCGTCGCGATCGCGGTGCTGACACCGGTGAACACCGCAGGAACCACGCCCACGACCGCGGTGACCGTGCTCGATACCGCGGTCCCGACAGCGCCGGCGGTCGCCGCGAAGCCCGAATTATAAACCGAACCCGCGAGACCACCGATCACGCCACCGGCGATCACCGCATCCATGGTCGAAGCCGCCTGGACCGGCGTGAAGGCGAGCAACGAAGTAGCGATGACGCTTGCAAACAACACGCGCATGGCGACGTCTCCCTGAACAATGACCAGCCAGACATAGAGCCTGCCCACGCACGGAGCAAGACATCTCCGTTTCATCCTGTTGCCGAGAAACAAAAAATCCGGATGCCGCAAGGACGATCGCGTGCTTGCGAGGACGATCGCGTGCCTCTCTTGGTTATCGTCGCGCTGAACCCGCTCGGCCGTGCAAATTCAGCCCGTCCGGGACTCGGACGTCAATCGGCCCGCGCGCTGGTTTCCAGCCAATCCTCGCTCTGCATTTCGTCCAGGCGGGACGCGGTGCGCTCGAACATCCTGGCGTTCTCACCCCGCGTGTACAACTGATCCGGCTGGGCGTCGGCCGAGGCCACGAGCTTCACCCGCTGGTCATACAACGTGTCGATCAACACGATGAACCGGCGCGCCTGATCGTAGTTATCCGGCGACAGACGCGGAACCCCGTCCAGGATCAAGGTGTGGAACCGGGTCGCGAGCGCCAGATAATCGCCGGCCCCAAGGGCGGTGCCGCACAGCGCCTGAAAGTCGAATCGGGCCACACCCTCGGCCGCCATCGGTACCACGAGCGGGCGCCCCATCACGGTCAGCACGACCTGGGCCGGCTTCGCATTGTCCGTCAAGGTCGAGAACGCCTCATCCAACGCGGCATCCGCCCGCCGATCGGCCGGAACATGCCAGGTGCGCAGGCCGCGCATCCGTTCGCGGCGAAAATCGCGCCCCGCATCCATCATCAGGACGTCGAGATTCTGTTTGATCAGTTCGATGAACGGCAGGAACGCGTCGCGCCCGGGCTGGCCCTTGAACAGATCGTCGGGAGCAACGTTCGAGGTTGCGACCACCACCACCCCACGTTCGAACAAAGCCTGGAACAGCCGCCCCAGAATCATGGCATCGGCGATGTCGTTGACCTGGAACTCATCGAAGCACAGCAAGGTTGCCTCGGCCGCGACCTGATCGGCGAGCGGTGGTATCGGGTCGGAGCCGTCCGGATTGGCCCGCTTCCAGGCATGCACCCTCGCATGCGCGTTCTGCATGAATTTGTGGAAATGAATGCGTTGCTTGGGGGAGGCCGTCGCGGTTTCGAAAAACAGGTCCATCAGCATGGACTTTCCGCGCCCGACCTCGCCAACCAGATACAACCCGCGCGGCTTGTCCGGTTCCGTCGCCTTGCGCCGCAGGAAGCGGGAGATCAGGCCGCCCCCGTTGGCCTGCCGGGGTTGCGGCGCGTAGCCCTGCAATCGGGTCCACAGTTCCTGCAATCGCCTGGCCGCGGCTTCCTGCGACGAATCGGGGGCGAGTTCCCCAGAGTCGAGCAGGGCACGATAAGCCGGCAGCGGTCCGGCCGCTTGAGAGATGATCGGAGAAGGGTGATCCATGGCGGGCGGCACCCGATAGCGCGTCCCGTCGCCGCCGCCTAGAGTGGAATGAGACTAATCCCGGGGAACCGACCAGCGCCAAGTGGAAGCTCGGACTCCGCCCCATCGCAACGTCCCCGACATCTCCGCAACGCCGCGTTCTACACGGTTGCTGCGATTCGTTGGCTCAATTGACTACCGGCCGTAGGGCTGGATAATCTCGGCGCCTTAACGACCGGCAGAACCGGGTTCTTCCGTCGGGCTGGGCTTGCTCGGCATTGAGGTGCGCTATGAAGACACGGCACGTTCGTCTATTTGCCGATGAGCATGGGTTGGCCCGATTTGAAGATCTCGAAACGGAGCTAATACCCGGTTTTGCAGTGCCGCCAGCGGAACCATTGCATACAGCGCCCTTCCTGCCCGGAGACGGCGGCATATTCTGGATAGGCGCCCCGTCCGACTGGAAAGGGGGCGCGCCGCATCCTGCCCCAAGGCGAATGGTCTTCGTCACAGTCCGCGGTGAATACGAGGTGACCGTGGCAGATGGAATCGCCCGACGCTTTCCTGTTGGAAGTGTGCTGATTGTCGAGGACACCGTCGGCGATGGTCATTCGACGAGGATCACAAGCGACGAAGATACCGTTGCATTTGTCGTCGGTTTACCGTCGGCCTAACCATATGGCATCTCAATACCTTGGGTGTCCCGTGGCCTTGCCAGCGCGCACATCCTGTTGCCAAGCGGGGCCAGGGATGGGGTCTCCCCGTCCCCAGGCCACTGTAAGGCGGGATGCCTCGATGGCGACAGCGACCAACCCCTGCCTTTTCAATGGACTATCCCTAATTATCCACAAGACATAGAACGCGATGCTTCGGTGAGTTCGTCGGGATCACCGCCATCACCCCAACATCGACCGATTGCGCGCCACCGACTTCGTTGTGGGGTGATCCGGCCCATAGGCGCTCATGTAGATCGCCAGAGCCCAGTCCAGCGCCTCCCGCGCCGCGAAGCCGTCGCCCATGTCGCGCAGGACCCCGGCCAGATTGTTGGCATCCCGGCCAACACTGGGATGCTCGCTGCCTTGCGTCTTCTCATCGATCGCCAGCGCGCGCTCGAAGGCGATATGAGCACCATCCAGATCGCCGAGATCATGCAGGATCAGGCCGATATGGTTGATATCGGTCGCCGTTTCCGGATGTTCGGCGCCCAGCGACTCCGTGTGCAACGCCAGCGCCCGCCCCAGCAAGGACTGCGCATCGATGAAGTCACCGAGTTCGTGGGCGATCCGACCGAGTTCCCGCAGCTCGTTGGCGAGGGATGGATGATCAGGGCCGAGTTCGCGCTGGCGAGCTTCCAATGCCAATTCCATGGCGGCGCGGGTGGCTCGAAGATCGTTCATGCCGGACATGGCAGGACCTTGTGGTAAGAAGTGGACGGTCGCACTGCCTCAATGTCTCCCTCTCGAGCGGATCGGCGAGACGACAACCGAAGACCGACCGCCTGTGGCGCGGCGCCGATGATGCAGCACCGACCGCGGGCTTCGTCGAGCGATCATGGAGCAGCGACCGCTATTGCCACGCGGGCGGCTGACTGGGCAATGGTTCGATGATTGCGACGCTCAACCGGCTTGCCAGCCACCACCACCCCGTCCCGCGACGGCCCGTCCCAGCAGAGGCAGCTTGGGGCGGCAACCGAACCACGATGAAGGAGACGCGCTTGCCCACACCTTCCGGCACGTCCATCCCAGAAGGTGCCGCATGCACGCCCCCATCCTGATCTGGCTGCAATTTGCCATTTGCTTCGTCCTGATCGGCTTCGCCGGCCCGCTGCTGAGTCGCAGTGCCGATGTGATCGCGGACAAGACCGGATTGTCCGGCAACTGGGTCGGCCTCATTCTGGTGGCGACCGTGACCTCCCTTCCCGAACTGGCGACCGGAGCCAGTGCGATCACCTTCGTCGATGCGCCCGATATCGCGATCGGCGACGTGCTCGGAAGCTGCGTTTTCAACCTTGCGATCCTGGCCGTGCTGGACTTTGTCCAGCGTGGCGAAAGCGTATATCGGCGGGTTGGCATGGGCCAGGTAGTCTCCGCCGGCTTCGGCGTCATGATGATCGGGCTCGTTGGCCTGAATGTCATGCCGCCCGGACGCAGCATATCCGTTCCGCTCGGATATATTGGCGCCGTCACGCCGATCCTGCTGATTCTGTATGTCATCGCCATGCGCGCCGTGTTCAACTATGAGCGCGCCCATCTGGAGCAGGCCATCGAATCGTCCGCTGGCCGCTACCCCACCACCACCCTGCAAGCGGCCATTTCGCGCTATGTCGGGGCGGCGCTCGTCATCGTCGCCGCCGGGATCTGGCTGCCATTCATTGCCAGGGACCTCGCCATCGTGATGGGCTGGAATCAGAGTTTCGTCGGCACGATGTTCGTCGCCGCCGTGACCTCGCTGCCCGAGTTGATTGTGACGCTCGCTGCGATCCGCATCGGCGCCATCGACATGGCGGTTGCCAACCTGCTCGGCAGCAACCTCTTCAACATGGTCATCGTGGCGATGGACGACGCACTCTACGTCAAGGGGCCGATCCTGGCGCATGTTTCGCCGGTGCATGCGGTCTCCGCGATGTCGGCCGTGATCATGTCCGGCATCGTGATCGTGGGACTTGTCTACCGGCCCCAAACGCGCCTGTTCAGCACGGTCGGATGGGTCAGCCTGGCGCTGTTCGTCATGTATCTGGTGAACTCCTGCGCGCTGTCCAGCCATGCCGGATAACACCCCGACCTCGCCGACCGCTCCGGACGACGTTGCCTGGCATACGCTCTGCGTGGAGGACGCGCTGCGGCGGGTCGGCGCCGACAATGCGCGGGGCCTGACATCGGACGAAGCCGCGGTTCGACTGGACCGGCACGGTCCCAACGCCATCCCCGAGCAAGCCGGTCGCGGCCCCTGGCACACGCTGCTGGGCCAGTTCACCAACTTCATGACGCTGATCCTGATCGCCGCTGCGGTCGTCGCGGCCATTGTCGGCGACGCCGTGGACAGCATCGCGATCATGGTCATCGTCGTGCTGAACGCGATCGTCGGCTTCGTGCAGGAATACCGGGCCGAACGCACGCTGGCCGCGCTGCGCCGGATGGCCGGCGGCACCGCCATGGTGCTGCGGGACGGTCTTCAGCAGGCCGTGCCAGCCGAGGCGCTGGTCCCGGGCGACATCGTGTTGCTGGAAGCAGGCAGCGCCGTCCCGGCCGATCTGCGGCTGATCGAAGCGCACAGCCTTCGGGCCGGCGAGGCATCGTTGACCGGAGAATCCCTGCCGGTGGAGAAGGACACCGCGGTGTTGTCCGATCCGAAGCTGGGCGTCGGCGATCAGCGCAACATGCTGTTCAAGGGGACCTCGGTGCTGTTCGGCCGAACGCGCGGGGTCGTGGTCGGTACGGGCATGCGGACCAGGCTGGGCGGCATCGCCGGCATGCTGGCTGCCGTCCCCAACGCGCAAACCCCCTTGCAACTCCGCCTGGCCGTGCTGGGACGGCATCTCGCCACCGCCGCTCTGGCGATCTGTGCGCTGGTCTTCGTATCGGGCCTGCTGCGCGGCGAGCCCGCGATGCTGATGCTGCTCACCGCGCTCAGCCTGGCGGTCGCGGCGATCCCGGAGGCGCTGCCGGCCGTCGTTACCGTGCTGCTGGCCTTGGGCGCGCGCCACATGGCGCAGGCGCAGGCCTTGATCCGCAGGTTGCCAGCCGTGGAGACGCTCGGTTCGGTCACCTTCATCTGCTCCGACAAGACCGGCACGCTGACCGAAAACCGCATGCGTGCCACTGATCTCTACCTTGCCAGCGGCAGGATGGCGATCGACGCGGTGGATCCCACGCGCGAACCGGATGGCCGGATGCTGGCCGCCCTGGCGTTGTGCAACGATGTGGAAGCCGGTCCGGCCCATGAGCCGTTGGGCGATCCCACGGAGGTCGCCTTGTGGCAGGCGGCGCGTTCGGCCGGCGCGGACAAGGCCGTCCTGGCCGCGGATGCGCCGCGGGTGGCCGAGGTACCGTTCGATTCCGAACGAAAGCGCATGACGACGATCCATCGCGCGCCAACCGGTTTCATCGCCTACACCAAGGGCGCCTCGGAAGCCGTGCTGGAACGGTGCGCCCGGATCGCCACCACGGACGGTTCGGCTGATCTGGATCCGGATGCGCTGGCGGCCATGGCCGTGGCCATGGCCGCGGACGGGCTACGTGTGCTGGCGGTCGCCTACCGACACTGGGACAGCACCTACTGGGACAGCACCCACTGGGACAGCACCCGCTGGGACGGCCCTCCCTGGAATGGCCCCCACTGGGACAGCGGTCCCGCCATGGCCGCGGATGAGATTGAGCGCGACCTGGTCCTGCTGGGCCTGGTCGGCATGATCGACCCGCCTCGACCGGAGGCGCGGGACGCCGTGGCAACCTGCAAGAACGCCGGGATCACGCCGGTGATGATCACCGGCGACCACCCCGCAACCGCGCGTGCGATCGCCCGCCAACTGGGCATCGCCGGAGCGGACGACCGCGTAATGACCGGACGCGAACTGGCCGACCTGTCAGAGCCGGACCTGATGGCCCTCGTTCGCGAAACACGCGTCTACGCCAGGGTCGATCCGGCACAGAAAATCCGCATCGTCGCGGCGCTTCAGGCGCATGGCGAATTGGTTGCGATGACCGGCGACGGGGTGAACGACGCCCCTGCCCTGGCGCGCGCGGACATCGGCGTGGCGATGGGCCGGATCGGGACCGACGTTGCCCGGGAGGCGTCCAGCCTGGTGCTGCTGGACGATAACTTCGCCACCATCGTCGTATCCGTGCGCGAGGGACGGCGGATCTTCGATAACATCCGCAAGTTTGTTCGGTACGCGGTGACCTGCAATTCAGCCGAGATCTGGACCATCTTCCTGGCTCCCTTCTTCGGCCTGCCGGTGCCGCTGTTGCCGATCCATATCCTGTGGATCAACCTGGTCACCGACGGCCTGCCCGGCCTGGCGCTGGCCGCCGAACCGGCGGGGCGGGGGGGGAGGCGACGCAAGC
>Ga0082335_1001443_pt1 | contig 50262 bp, 68 predicted proteins | sample Subgrocontami58m_FD_72375 | JGI IMG/M metagenome (GOLD analysis project Ga0082335, IMG submission 72375) | Subsurface groundwater microbial communities from S. Glens Falls, New York, USA - GMW37 contaminated, 5.8 m (SPADES assembly) (version 2) ... | reverse complement strand
TTTCTGCCTTCTGTTTTGGCTTGCATGGATCCCAAAAAACACAACAAAAGCCTGCCTGCCGGCAGGCAGGGCATTCATTTAGTAATAGGTAGTGGGGGATTTGAAGAAGGAGTACTCGCGGCTGTTGCAGCCAAAGCGCTGCAGGCAGTTGGAGAGGGAAGAGGTTGGTCCGGCGATGAAAAAATTCAAAAAAGATATACCAAAATCTGGCAAAATAATGATCTGGTATCCGGTAAACTGGCAGATTGTTTGGTATCGGTTTCTGCTATTACAGATGAAGATAAATGGTTTGGTTTAAAAGGGGTAAGGGTAAAGCGTGAAGGGGAAAGTGCAGTCACAACCTTGACAGTTGACATTAGTGGTGTAAATATTGATACTAAAATTCACTACTAATGTCATTCTGAGGAACGAAGTGACGAAGAATCTCTGACTTTATGTCAGATACATAATACTCGCATTCGCGAGAGATCCTTCACTTCGTTCAGGATGACAGAAAGAAGAAATGGATATTGCTCAATTGAAACAAACAACACAGGCAATGGTAGCGCCAAAAAAAGGTATTCTGGCTGCGGATGAAAGCACTAAAACCATTCAAAAAAGGTTTGACAAAATTGGCTTGCAATCCAACCCTGAAACTAATTTAATTTACAGAAAAATGTTATTTACCACTCCCGGAATAGAGGAGTTTATCTCCGGCGTGATTCTATATGATGAAACAATCAGGCAATCAATTGATGGCTTGCCAGTACCAAAATATTTGGAAAAAAAAGGCATATTGCCCGGCATAAAAGTTGATAAAGGAGCAGTAGATTTACCAAATTTTCCAGGAGAAAAAATAACAGAGGGATTGGAGGATTTGAAGGAAAGGTTAACAGAATATGCTCAAATGGGAGCCAAATTTGCCAAATGGAGAGCAGTTATTACTATCGGAGAGAGGATACCAACTGATGCTTGCATTAACGAAAATGCCGAAAGATTAGCAAAATACGCCAAGCTTTGTCAGGAACAGGATATTGTGCCGATTGTGGAGCCGGAAGTGTTAATGGATGGGGCACATGATCTGGAAAAATGTAAAGAAGTAACAAGCAAAACTTTGAAAGCGGTTTTTGCAAAATTGGCTACAAATAAAGTAATTCTGGAAGGGGTGATCTTAAAACCAAACATGGTGATTTCCGGCAAAGATGCTTCTTATAAAGCTACCCCCAAAGAAATAGCAGAGGTAACAGTAGCAACTTTTCTGGAAGTAGTGCCAAAAGAAATACCCGGAGTGGTGTTTTTGTCAGGAGGTCAGACACCGGATGAAGCAACGGAAAATTTAAGAGAAATCAATTTAATCACCGGCAGCCCATGGCAGCTGTCTTTTTCCTATGGAAGAGCTTTGCAGGATGAAGCCTTAAAAGTTTGGGTAGGGAAAGAAGAAAATGTTGAATTGGCTCAACAGGCTTTTTTGGCTCGAGCCAAAAAAGTCTCCCTTGCCCGCCAAGGCAATGCCAAAGTGTTATAATAATTATTATGGGTGAAATAATAATGTTCCCTGGAAAACCAGGTAAATCTATTAAAGGAGAGCCTATCGAAGATGACTCAGGGCTTGTCAGTGAAGGAGAAACAGGAAAGATATATTTTATAGCGGATAGGAGACATGGAAAACACCCCCCCGGTTTCTTAGGAGGGTTGGGGCAAAAATTTAGAGAAGTAATGAGAGCGCTGTCACCAAAAGAACAAGAAGATCTTGCAGAAATTCTTGGTGAGGCTGGACTAGGAGGAACAAGCGGGCGTCGAGAAGGTAGACATAAGATTAGAGAAGATATGGAAGATCAGTGGTGGGAGGCGCGTATGTCGCGTAACTTAGAAGAACAGACCAGGATAGAGATGAGGATAGGCGGTCAGTTTGGGGTACGCAGAGGAGGGGAGATTATTAACAGATTAAGAACAGTAGCAAGTATTCACGAGGTGCAAAACCAACCGAAAAATCCTTAGCCCCTCTTTTAATTAGCTTCAATCTAATCTACAATAAGTAGTAATCGTCATTGCGAGGAACGAAGTGACGAAGCAATCTTGGTAGGCTAAAATATTAACTAGATTGTTTCGCTAATCGCTCACAATGACGGAGTGGGAAGTTATGGATAAAAAAGTTGTTTTAGAAGTTAAAAATTTAGTTAAGAAGTTTGGCAATTTTAAAGCCATCAATGATATTTCTTTTTCTGTGGAAGAAGGGGAAATTTTAGGCTTTTTAGGGCCAAATGGGGCAGGAAAATCCACTACTATTTATTGTATTCTGGGTTTGATAGAGCCTGATGAAGGTGAAATCCGCATTTTTGGTAAAGATCTTAAAAAACATAGAAGTGAAATTATGACACAGGTAAATTATGCATCAGCCGAGTTTAGTTTGCCCTGGAATTTAAGTATCTGGGAGAATTTATTGGTCTATGCCAAATTATATGAAGTTCCAAATGCCAAAAAGAGGATTACAAAACTTCTTGAGCTTTTCGAGATGAGCAATCTAAAAGATAAAGCTACCCGCGATCTGTCTACCGGACTCCGGGCTAGGGCCAGTCTTTGTAAAGCGCTGCTTAATAACCCCCGGCTTTTGCTTTTGGATGAGCCAATGGCTTCGATGGATCCTGATGTGGTAGATAAAGGCATAAAATTACTTAAACAAATTCAAGAAGAAGAGGGAATGACAATACTTTATACCTCGCATAATATGTGGGAAATAGAAGAGGTTGCAAATAATGTGATTTTCATCAATCACGGAAAGATTATGGCTTCGGGTACACCATTGGAATTAACACAAAAAGTCTTAAGATTTGAAGGGGAAGAGCCCGCTTCGCGAGGCGAGCCAAACTTACGGGATGTTTTTATACATTTGACAAGGGAGAAATAATGAATTTTAACAGAATATTTGCTATTATTTTGCGCCATTTTTATACAACCATACATCAACTGGAGCGATTTTTTGATGTGATAATTTCTCCTGTTTTGATGTTAATTCTGTGGGGATTTTTATCAAAATATGTACAAAATATAGAGTCTTCGACCCTTGCGTCATTTTTGCTGGGCGGAATGATTTTGTGGATGATTTTTGAAAAAGTCTCAACAGACATTGGGATAAATTTTATGTTTGAAATTTGGGACCGTAATATTATTAATCTTTTAGCTTCACCAATTACATTTTTGGAATTTTTAACAGGGCTTTTGACAATTAGTTTTATCAAAATAATTATTGCCTTTGGTTCAATGTGGCTGATGGCCAGTATTTTCTATAACTTTCAAATAACTTCTTTAGGCTTTGGATTAGCTTTGCTTTGGATTAATTTATTTATTTTTGCCGTGGCTTTTGGGATTTTTAATGTTTCATTAATTTTGCGCTACGGCCACTCCATCGGGCCGCTGACCTGGATATTGCCTTTTTTGGTCCAGCCTTTTGCAGCTGTTTTTTATCCGATTTCTGTTTTGCCGGATATTTTTCAAAAGATTGCCTTTGTTATTCCCATTTCCCATGTTTTTGAGGGGATGAGGTATGCTTTTGAAACCAACCAGTTTGATTACAATAATTTTTGGGCAGCCTTGGTATTGAATGCAATTTATATGTCTGTTTCAGTGGCCTTTTTTACTTTTACATTTAGAAAAGCTTTAAGAAGCGGGAGCTTAGTTAAACTGATTTAACATGTCAGCCACCAGAGGAATATTTGCCGAATTTAATCACCAGATTGGTATCTAAAACTTGGGCCAGTCTTTTAAGGAAAGAAACAGAGGGAGTGGTTTGGGCATTTTCCACTCGCGAAACCACAGATTGTCTGGTGTTAAGCTTTTTGGCAAGCTGGGCTTGAGTTAAATGTTTTTCAATCCTGGCCCGGATTAAAGCCCTGGCGATTTCATATTCAACCCTTGTTTCTTTCAGGGCTTCTCTAACTGCAGGATCTTTTAATAATATTTTTCTGTGAGTTTCCCAATCCATGTATTAATAATATCACAATTTTGTAATATTTGTCAAGATATCAATCTGGATTGATATTCTTTTAATCTGGTTTCTGCTATCTTTATTTCTTTTTGGTCTGTTTTTTGTTTTTTCTTTTGAAATCCATGTAGCAGTAAAAAAGATTGACCCACCAAGGCTACATAGAAAATCCTGATATTATCTTGGCCCAAAGTACGAAGCTCCCACAACCTTGTTCCTGTTAATTTTTTGGAATGCGGCAAACCAAATCTTATTCCATATTCTGATAGTAGGTTAATTATATCAATTATCTTTGCTTTAGCTTTGGCGTCTAAATTTTGTATAAAATCAAATACAGGGGATTTGTCCCTGCACAGTTTCATAGTAGATTATTTTCCAGCGATCCATAGTACAATAGTATCATGCCAGCCATATTTTTTGCTCTGGAGGTATTGTGCTTTTGTCTGTATTTAGTGTATAATTTAATTGCTATGAAAAAAGCAAATTTGATAAAAATTCTTCAAGGTTATACTTCCGGCTGGGTGTCAATCTCCAGAGATTACAAAAAAGTGATCGCTTCTGGAAAAACTTTAAGCACTGTGGTTGTGAAACTTAAGAAAATGGGAAATCCTGAAGGTTATCTGATGAAAGCAGCCAAAGATTATTCGGGATACTCAACCAATCCTGGCGCTTGTTGATTCCGGCGCCAGTTATTATGTTCTACATATTGAGATTGCCAAATTTTTAGGCTTTGATTTTAAAAAACTGGGTGCTCCAAAAACATCAGGGGTATCAGCGAGTGGTTCTTACAAGACATGGATATTACCAGAGCCAATCAATGTCAACATTTATGGATTTTCATTTGAGTTTAATTTCTCGGTGATAGATAATCCCGGTTTAATTTGGCCTTGTATTTTAGGTGAGGATAGTATCTTCCGGGTTGCCAGGCTTGATTTCCAAAGATTTAAGGAATATTTCGAAATTCGCTTCAGACAGGATTTAAATTAATGCCAGCCATCTGTTTATTCTGGTAGGTATTGTCCTTTTGTCTGTATTTAGTGTGTAGAATATGCATATGTCGAAGGCTAACAAGATACGAAAATTCTCTCCTGCCTTTTTAGACAAATTTTCATTTCTTAAGAATGAGTTAATAAATATACTTCTTTCGATTGAGAATTATAAAACAGCTGTTGAGGAATATCGTCGTGCTGAAAGAACTCTTAAGTGTGTAGAAATGGAGCGGATAATTGATCAACCCCCAGTAGTTAAACAGTGTTGCTCTTTTCTTCCGTACAATAATGTATTGTATTCATATGTATTATATGGATTAGTACCAAGTTTACTGGCTGAAAAAGTTTTTATTAGACCCTCCTTTCTTAGCTTACAAACTGCATTAAAAATCCATCAGTTGCTTCGGCCAGATTTTGAAGGCAAAATCATAATGAAATTCTGGACCCGCCGTGAATATATTAATAAAATAGCATTACAATCAGATGCTATTTTATTTACTGGTAAATACTCAAGCATTCAAGAAATAAAAGAAAAATTAAATCCAAACCAGTTGTTTATTTATAATGGTAATGGATTAGTTTCATTCATCATTTATTCAGATGCAGATATAGATAATGCAGTAAAAGGAGCCATATCAGACAGAATATACAATTCAGGCCAGGATTGTATTTGTCCCGATGTTTTTTTAATACACAAAACTATTCTTAATACTTTTGTAGAAACATTAATTAAGAGTTTAAATAAACTGCGCTTAGGTAAAAATACAGATGTTAATGCAGACTATGGTTCCATTCTTAACAAAGAGGTTATCACTAAAGTCAGTGCTTTTTTCAGCAAAAAGAGGAAAAATATCATTTACGGAGGAAATATTGATCATATAAATTCTGTTATTTATCCAACAGTTATCTTAGAAAATAACTTATTAAATTATGATTATTTTGAATTTTACTCACCAGTATTTAGAATCTATTCTTATGATTCAATAGAGGAGCTTTGCTCTTTTTACAACTTACCGTTTCAAAATGAATTTAAAATGGGAATTAGTTTATATGGAGGATCACAAATCCGTAATTTTCTTGAAAAGAATAAGTTCATTGTTGCCTGGAATGAAACATTTTTTGATATAGAACATGGGAATAAACCATTTGGAGGTTATGGTATTAGAGCAAGTCACTCTATGGTAAACAATCAAACTAGAATACATCCGATACTAGTCTCACAAGAAATCATTAAATTTAAACGGGGAAAGAAACTATATTTTTAATTGGTATTGTCCTTTTGTCTGTATTGAGTGTGTAAAATTTGACAAGATGGAGTATGATTAAATTATGAAAAACGGATCGGAATTTGATGTAGGTGTACCATGGGTTCCAAGAGTAGGAGATCCTTTTTCTTTTGGAGACTCTGTGTTTAACGCTTGGGCAGATTCAAGAATTATTCAAGGATTTAGAGGACTATCCACAGGGGATGAAGCAGAAGGGGATATTAAACCCCAAAGCGATCGTAGAAGACCATTGCTTGATTCATTAGGCATTTGGTTTAAGGATCATATACCACATTTACCACATTTCCCCCATGCCTGAATTGCCTGAAGTAGAAACAATTAAACTGGTTCTGCAAAGAAAAATAATTGGATTAAAAATTACCAAAATCCAGATTTTAAGTCCTAAATCATTTATAGGAAATCCAAATTTAGCAGAAGGACAAAAAGTACTCAAAATTGATAGATTTGCTAAGCTGTTAGCTATAGATCTAGATAGAATATCTTTGCTTATTCATCTTAAAATGACAGGACAGCTTATTTGGATAGGCAACAGGCAGCAGGCAGTAGGCAATAGGTTTGTTGGGGGACATCCGACAGAGGATATGATGGGTAAAATGCCGAATTCTCATACCAGAGTGATTTTTAGTTTTTCTGATGGTTCAAAACTTTATTTTAATGACCAGCGAAGATTTGGCTGGATTATGGTAAGTGAAAAGTTCAAAGTGAAAAGTTCAAAGTTATTACAGAAACTGGGGCCGGAGCCGTTGGAGAAAGAATTTACTTGGGAAATTCTTAAAAATAATTTACTTAAACATAAAAATATGCCTATAAAAGTGGCTTTGATGGATCAGTCAGTAGTTTCCGGAGTGGGGAATATTTATAGTAATGAGGCTTGTTTTAACGCAGGGATTGATCCAAGAACTAAAATTTTAGACCTTAGTGACTTACAATTTAAAAAAATTCACCAAGGGATTATAAAAGCTCTAAAAGAAGGGATCAGTCATGGAGGTTCAACCAGAGCCCATTTTAGAGACCCTGAAGGCCACAAAGGCTATTTTCTAGACTATGCCAAAGTTTACGGCCGCGACAAACATCCCTGCAAAGTTTGCAAAACAGAAATTAAAAAGATTGCATTAGGAGGAAGAGGAACTTATTTTTGCGAAAAATGCCAAAAGTAATTGAAGAGGAGTAAAGCTTCCTAAGCATGTCCGTTTTTGGAGTTATTTTTGTCCATCAGTTTCTGTGAAAAGAGTATCTAAATATTCGCTTCCAACATTGAGAGCTCGATCTTCCGGCGCACCCAACTTTTGACCAACTAAGGAGAAAAAGCCTCCTTGATCTGATTGCTGATGTAATTTCAGCAACGGTCTATGATTACCGGCAAATAGTTTGTTAACTACCTCTTTTCTATATTTTTTAACCCAAGATACATATTCTCCAGTTACTGCAAGCTCGATTCCGAGTGGTTGAAGCATTCTCGTTGTTGCGTCATGAGCAATGGCTTCTTCAAGTTCCATTCTACCCACATCATAACAAATTAAATATTGCCGAATATCGTCTTTTGAAGGCTGGTACCAAACTACACCCCTTTTTTTCTGGGGTAATGAGTTACCGTTGTTATCATATGAACTTATTAAGGGTGCAGTCGCATGTACTAGCTCGTGTAGACTAACACCGAAAAGTGTTAAAACCGGTAATTCTTCTAAGTCATTACTTGAGCGATTTTTATAAAGTATATTAGTTAAATTGAAAAGAATATCTTGACGACCAGATGACGCTGAAACAGAAGCATAGTCATTATCATCTACAGTTTCAATACAAGTATCTTGCTGGATCCTCTCTCGATAATCGTCATTCCAAAGGTAGTAAAACTTACCCTGATATTTATCTGGGTTATAACCCATTTCTTTGTTAAAGTACTGAAGAGCCAATGAGCCAATCTTAGGAGCAATCTCCGAAAATATCTTGGGATTTCGTTTTATTTCCTGATTATATCTTAATAACTCCCAACCCAATTCTGAAGTTCTGGATATATCCTTCTTGAGTGCATCCTGTGTTTGCCCAACTGAAGGGGGGGGTGGATAATTTTGTTCTGGGGGTTTTACATCTGCTATTGCTCCAGCTAAAACAGCGGATGTTAGTACCCTGCCTAATTTAGGTAACCATCTACCCCCTTTTTTTACGGCCTTTTTTTCTATTGATGGTTTTTGTGATGGATTTTCACCTTCCATAATACTAATTATACTATATCTTGTTAAGTACCAGCAATATTCCCTGGCCGGCCGGGGAACATATTTTTGCCCCGCCTGCCAGGCCTAGTCATTGGCGGCAGACTTGCATATTTATAAGATTTATGATATAAAACTATCATCTGCTCCAATAAAGGTTTTATCCGATGAGCACAGAACATTTAACTACAGAACGTTTGACAAAGCAGTACGGTAGTGCCTATGTGAGATTTAGAGAGTATTCCCCTGATCAATTAGCTACTCAACTACGAAGGCATTTATATGAAGAATTAGGTCAAGGTCATCCAAGTGGAATTGCCGTTGATTTTCCTATTTCGTTAGCAGAGAATGCCAAGCGAGAAAAAGATGTACCATTTATTTGTGGAATGGCAGAATCAGTAGGACAGGTACTTGGCGAGATCCATGATAAGCCTATCCTTGATAGAAGAGATATCCGTGCACTTGCTAATATTGCAACCATACTTCCCCATATGGTTGAAGCATATACTAATGGCCAAGTCCATACCCCAGCAGACGCTGTTAGAGATCTTGCGCTTAGGCTTGTACAACCCGATCTTAATCTATCTGAAGTAGATCTTGGTTCATCTGAAAATCGTACGGGTAAACTAATGCTTTATGCTCTTTCCAGAGTTCAGCCAACCGAGAGTGAAACCTCTCAAGGTTATCTTGATCTGTGGACAAGACTCTGGGAGAATCCTAGACGATCAGATCTCTGGACATTTTCATTTGTAGGCCTTTCCCGTCTTAACTGGGACGCTGCGCTTAATAGGCTTGGGGAAGTAGCACAACGGATGGATCGAATTGATGCCGATAACTCATGGAATCCTATAAACGCCCTTATGGCCTTTTACGAGGTTGCTAGACGTGATGGCGGGTATAACTATTTCAAGTTAAAGAAGTGGTTTCTACAACGTGCAGCAGATACAAACAGGTCTCCTGGAGACCCCTCGACTTTGAGTAAACAGCGCCTTCTTAAGATGCTTGAAGTATCAAAGGGGCATCCAAACGAATTTATATGTATGTATCTTCGTCAATCAGTAGAAATGTTTTCTGGATTAAGGCCGCCTGTCAGTTGGGCTAGTACACCTGAAGAGATTGCAGATCATTGGAAAGCGGTTCACGATGCTGTAGAAGCCGATCTTGCAAGTTGAGTTGCCTAGTATTGATTAGTAATTGAGTTTTGATTTTTTTTGACCCCTAACTTTTGTCCCAATTACCAACTGTGTATTTACGAAACGGTTTTGTCAAGAGGATTTTTCAAACACCCCTGCAAAGTTTGCAAAACAGAAATTAAAAAAATCTCTCTGGGCGGCCGGGGAACATACTTTTGCCCCGCCTGCCAACGCTAGCGTATTATTTTGAGAGGGAAAGTTCTTGAGTTTGACATTAGTATCTAGCCTAACTAATAATAATTATAGATGAAAAAGATATTTTGGGCTATCTTCTGGGGATTATTTGTTCTCTCTGCCCTGTCAGCAATGCTTTTTCTTGAACCGCCTGAAAGATTAAAACATAAAATTTTGTTGTTGAAATAATTTAATGTATAATAAGCATATGAACCACTTCAGAAAGCTTCAGTGCAAGCAAAAAGGATTTGTAAATATTATATTAATTGCCGGAATAGTTGTTATTCTCGGAGTAATTGGGTTTCTTGTTTTATCCAGACAAACACCCACCCCAATATCAGTCCCGAAGCCTGGTGAAATTGTTGTTGGTTGGAAAGAAGCTATTAGCATCTTAAACAGTGGGCAAGTTGTAGGTGTTATGCAAACACACAGTCTTAATGTTCGCTTAACTCTTAAAGATGGTAAGGTCATACAAACTAAAGAGCCAGAAATAGACGCTATTCAAAAAGAAATTTCAAAATGTGTGGTTTGTAAAAATACTATTACATCGTACTCAACTGAATAAATTGAGAGCAAATTTTATATGAAACAAGTAGATTCTAAAGGAATAGTCCAGGTTATTGTTTTAGTGCTGATTATTTTTACCCTCTTGGTAGTGGGTGGGGTTTTACTTTTACAAAGCCAGTTATCTAAACAAGGAACCTCAACAAAGTTTAGGCTCGGGGCAGGATTTTCAACTGCATATACTGAGGCAGATGGTGAAAAGCTTGTAAAATTGGGGAAGGAATGCAAGGCACAAGTTAGTATTGGTGAGAGCTGGCCACCTTCAGGTTTAGTTATTGCTTCAGGTATTGAAAGTTGTGAATGTGTTAGGAAAAAACTCTCAACAATAGAATCTGTAAAACAGCCCGTAGGTACATGCGAACTAGTTCCCACGCCAGCGCCAAGCCAAAATCCTGGAGATGTAGTTTGTATTCAAGTAGTCACTCCTGCCAAAGATCCTAAAACCGGAGCATGTAAAGAGTTTGCCACTCCCTGTGATGTGCCGGCAGGTTGGGAAAAGGTGAATAGTTGCCAAATTCCTATCTCAACACTTTACCGGGAAGATGGAACATGTCCTCCTGGATATGTGGACTATGGAATGCCTCTACAGTGCGTTACGCCGAAGTACATGGAATATTGCCAAACTAATGATTGTCCAGAGTGTCTTGCCGGTAACACACTAATCGATACGCCTTCAGGATTAGTGCCAGTAAAAGATTTGCAGGTCGGTATGCCTATCTGGACGACCGATAAATCCGGCCAGCATGTTTCCGGAGTTGTCCAGAAAACTTCAAGAGTTCCAGTGCCGCCAACACATCAGATGGTCCATTTAATTCTTAACGATGGACGAGAGTTATTCGTGTCTCCCGGACATCCGATTATTGACGGACGCAGTGTTGGCGATCTCACGCAGAGTGACCTATACGATGGTGCTTCTGTTCTAAGTGCACAACGCGTTCCGTATGGCGAGAGCGCAACATACGATATACTACCGTCTGGCGGCACAGGATTCTACTGGGCGAATGGTATTTTCATAGGCAGCACGCTCCGTTAGAAACCGGCAAACCTGCCTGCCGGCAGGCAGGGAAAAACTTGAAGTTGAAATTTAATTTTTAATATATACTGGTAATATATGCCTCACTTCAGAAAGCTTCAGTACAAGCAAAAAGGATTTGCGAACATTATTTTAGTTTTGGTATTATTGCTGCTTTTAGCAGGGTTGGCAGTTGGTGTATATCTGGTCCAGCAAAAAACCAATCTTTTCCCCAAAGCAGAAACATTAAAGCCGGCAGAGCCGGAAACTTCTTTGGATTTGAATATAGAAAAAAAACCGTCTATAGGAAAAGTCGGTATGGCTATACAGTTTCCCTTACCAAGAATACCGGAAAATGGCGAAGTTATTTCGTTGCTCAAAGAAGGCGGAGTTCAGGTATTCCACAGTGGTTATATACAATGGGATGATGTTGAACAAACTCCAGGCGTATATGATTTCAGCAGCGTTGAGTCAACTTTTAAAGTAATCCGCGATAATAGGTTTGATTTTGAAGTGGCTATAGATATAGGCTCGATTATCGCACTTTCATATGACAGACCGTTTCTGCCTTCGTATATTACATTTAAAGGATTTGATGACCCTTACTTAAAAGAGCGATACTTGGCATTTCTCGACGCATTCTTAGATCGTTACGGGAAAGAAATCGATTATCTACTGTTGCATACCGAAGGGGCTGGCAATTATTTTACCAACTATCACCCTGAGCAGCTGGACGGGTATTGTAACTTGATGAATAAAGCTATGAAACATGTGAAACAGAAAACACCAAATATCAAAGTAGGAAACAATGGAGGAGGAGAGGGTAAGTCCGAAAAGACCGAGATTGTAAAATGCTTTACAAAAGAAGCAGATTTTATAGGAACCGGTTCATACCCGGAAGACGATACAATATATAAGAATCCGGAGGATATAGAAACAGTTATTGATAATTTAGTTGCGGGATATTCTCCAAAAAAACTTGTTTTGGAAATAGGTTATTACACTTCGCCAAAGATTGGCGGGTCTGAACAAAAACAGATTGAGTTTGTCAAGTCGGTTTTTAGGTCTCTTGTAAAGCATAGGGCTCATATCGAATACCTCGCCTATTTTGAGCTTTATGACATGAATAAGGAAGCTTATGGGTCTGCTGTCCGGTTACTGTTTCCTCCCGATACAGATGAGACATTTATGCAAAAGTTGATTGAGTTTGTTACATCGCTGGGCTTAATAAATGAAAGTGTAGTACCAAAGCCAGCTTGGCAAGAATGGAAGAATCAGGTCAGTTTATACCATATACCGTCTCCCACGCCAACTCCCACCCCGACTCCCACGCCATCTCCGACCCCAAATCCTACTCCTACGCCTACAGTTAAGCCTTCACCATTACCTCCAGCCAGCGTTGCACCTAATCGATTTGACTTAAACAGTGACGGCAAAATCAATTCATTTGATGCTGCTATATTTTTAGATGGCTGGAAATCGGGCGCTAAATCTTCCAAGTTTGATTTTAACGATGACAAGGTAATTAATAGCTTTGACTGGACTATTCTCCTAAACAGATTTTAGCCTTTCCCATAATTCTACTCCACAAAGTATAATGAATATATGAACCAAAAGAGTTGATAAAGAAGTTGTATTTAGGCGAATGTAGTATCATAAAGTATGATTAAACAGGTTCTTTTTACCATCAGCGGTTTTGTCCCTCTCCTATTTCTTATAAGTGGTGACACAACGCTCCTGATCTATTCCCTCTTTGTTTTAATCTATTTCTTGCGTTCTAAAATTAGCCCTTTGATTCAATCCATACCCATTCCCACCCCGCTGCTTTTATTCTTTTTGATTTTTGGATTGGGAATAATATCTGAATGGCTGGTATGGTTATCAGTACACCTTTCCGGTAATCCTGATCCGGAAATTAACCCAAATTTATTTCTTCATTTAAAAAGCATTTATGGATTTTATGTTGTAAAGGCTATTTCTTGGACAGTTATTTTACAATTTTTTAGATTCTCACTTCTTCAAGTTTTTATTACCCAGTCAATATTTGGTATATTTATCGAACAGCAAGGAAGGGTTCTTTTACAAGCCCTGGCAAATCCCGCAGGTTTAATTTGGCTACCATATGTGGCTTTGGTTTACTCCTCGTATGTGACAGCGGCCTTTGTTTTGGTTGAAGGAAAACTAAATATGCTCCCCAAATGGGACCACTGGGTTAAATATCCGCTAATTTGGCTTTTGATATTCTTACTGCTGGTACTTGCCACGTTACTATTTGGTGGTTGAGGTTTCAAAGATTTTGTGGAGTTTGAGAGGGAAAAATGGTGTATAATAATTTTATGGAGGTTTCTGAGGCAAAGACTGAACCACAACTTTTAGAAACTAGAAACTGCGATTGTGAATTCTGTAGACTTTTCTCCAGATAAGGCTCGACCAGGTAATTATGTTCTTTATTTTAACGATGAAGGGCATTGGACTCATATTGGAATTTTAGGAAACAATGGAAGAGTTATGTCAAAATGGGGTGATTCCATGTTTTCGAACACCCTTTTTTACTTGTACCAGCTTCTTATGGAGATGTAATTAAAGTTTCTAATAGTGAGCTATAGTTAAAAACTAATCTAGTATTGCCTCATATTTACACTTTAAAGTTTTTCTTTTTTAATGCCAGCTCTCATATGAACCAATTTTTGATAAATTATAAAATACAAAAGATGTAGGATTATTTTGGCCCGGATTATCTCCTCCTTCAATGTATATAATTCCATCATAACCTTTACTAAGCATAAAAGTAGTAAAAATATTTGCGACCGGAATAATTACTTCTCCTACTTTTCCTGTCGTACCCAGCATAGCCCTCAATTCAAAGGGGCTATTTAAAGCAACTATACGTTTTAGTGTTTGACTATAGTAATTATAAAGAGTAAGCATTATATCATGCCTTATCCGTTCTACTAAATTTGGTTCGTCCTTAGAATTATCCTCGGCATGACTATTTAACCATTCTTGATAATACTCTGCGTATTCTTTAATCATAGCTGCAGGAACATGTCCATTTGTTCGAATATCTGAAATAGCTCGGAAATCAAACATTTTAGCTTGGTATGGTAATACCGCTACAACAACAGATGGTTTGTTCGTATCAGGTACTCTTGCTCGAGAATACATCTTCGCTTCTTTTGGGTTGTCTGTTGTATAAAACCCAGCGCCTACAGTAGGTCTATTTTTTTTAACATCATCCACAAAAATATCCCACGTCGGATCAAAAACGAATTCTTTTCCGGTGCCGTGATATAGTAGATCAGGTGAATGCAAAAATTGCTCCCTTGTTAAACTTTTTGGGTCTACTGATCCTAATAGCACTTCTGCTCTTGGTTCTCTAATTTCCGAAGGAGGTTCTATTCCAACAGAGTTAACTTCACTACCAAAAGCCGTAGGTGGCTTTTCTTTTTTAGCTCTCCCGATCGGTCTTATCAATGAACGAAGCTTTGCCGACCAACTTCCATGTTTTGGCTCTGGATGAGAGCCTTCTGTATCTTCCATATAAATTTTATTATATCAAACCTGAGTAGGCTGGGATACATCGGTAACACTTCTAAGGTAGAATGAGTTTTTGCCGGGGGAGGTGGAATAGCTTGACACCTGCGGATTTTTTACCATTTTTGAGGTCTGCTTAACACTCCATCTCACTTGGGAGGTGGTTAGATATAAGAGTTATTTTTTAGACTATGCCAAGGTTTATGGCTTAGATAACCACCCCTGCAAAGTTTGCCATAAATTAATTAAGAAAATAACTCTTGGTGGACGAGGTACTTATTATTGTGAGTATTGTCAGAAATAGTTGTATAATAACTACTCTTGGTTCATAAGAAAGGTTATTGTTCTTTCAAATAATTCATGCCATTTTTCATCGCTTGCTATTTGTGCTGTTAATGTTTCTCTTCTATCTTCAACACTGTCATTGCCCATTCCAAGCGATTCCCAAAGAATTGCTATATTTCTCACATCTTCAGGAGCTGTTTCATCTGCTTGAAGTTTTCTCATACCTTCTTCTAGAGAGCTAACATCAAATGCTTTATCCATTTCAAGTATCCCCGTAGCTGATGTTATATCCCGTTTCACCTCTTCCTGTCCACAACAGAAAAAAATGCCGGCATGTGCTCTGCCCTGCCGTGTACCTAACCCTTTCCGGGTATTTGTTAAAAATGCTTCTATGAGTGAAGGTTTTTGTTGACTGGCGGCTTTACTTAAACCATTGCTTCCAGCTGATTCATCCACCCGCCCTATAAAGCGATTGTCGGCCAATCTGTTTACCAAAAGTGAATTTACGGTTGCTGCCAATACTTTTTCTATATAATATATAGTGAGGGGAACATCGTCATCATAAAGTAAATCTAAAGCCTGCATAAGCTCATCCTGTGCGCGTTTTCGCGCATCCTCAAAAGGCCTTGGTGGAAACAGAAGTTCATCAGCTGGTTGCACAGTATTAACAAGAGCCTCAATTATCGGGTCCTCTTGGATAGCTAAAGACATCTTTACCCCAATAAAAAAAAACTTTTGCCACTCGTCTGGATTAGCTGGTGGATCTTTACCATAAAGGGAAATAAAAAAGTCAGTTGCTTCCTCTTCGGTTACCAAAGCATGTTTTAGATTAGCTGGAACATCTATTCCGAGTTGTTTGGTGGATTCCCAAAGGGAATCTAGACTTTTTTGAGAGAGGCATGATAAAGTTCTTGCAAATTCTGCAGCTGTTGCTTGTCTTAACTGTTGCAAAACTTCCGGTGTATTATCATAACCTGCCAGCCTTAATGAAACTTCAGGAGAATATCCGGTGAAACAAGAATCTTCGAAAACATCAGCTAAACCAATTCTTGGTGGTGTAAGACTCGGTTCAATATCTTCTGGTTTTATATTTCTTGGTCCAAGAAAAAGATATCTTGCTCCATTATAAAGCGCTTCTTCCTTCATAAAGCTTGTGTAAAGATATCATATGCAATTGTCTTTTACAATATCTCCCCAAGTTCTGCCCATTTTAGAGATCCCGAAGGCCACAAAGGCTATTTTTTAGACTATGCTTATGTTTATGGGCTGGACAATCACCCCTGCAAAATTTGCAAAACGGAAATTAAAAAAATAACTTTAGGTGGCCGAGGAACATATTTTTGCCCCGCCTGCCAACGCTAGCACATTTTACTACTTGACAAAAATACAGATTTGTATATACAATATATATATGAATTTATGGCTAAATCTAAATTAGGTAAGGTTATTAAGTTTGATTGGGATGAAGCTAATATAAGCCATATTACAAAACATAATGTAGTACCAAAAGAAGCAGAAGATGTGTTCTTTGATAAGAATAATGTATTAGATGATGATATAGGACATTCAACAACTGAAGCAAGATTTTTAATTATTGGTAAAACTAAAAAGGGAAGAGTTTTGTATCAGATATTTACCATCAGAGGAGATAAAATTAGAGTTATTTCTTCGCGTAGCATTAACAAAAAGGAGGTGAAACTATATGAAAAAGAAATTAGTAGTTCCTAAATTTAAATCTGAAGCAGAAGAGTCACGGTTTTGGTCAAAGCTTAATTTAATGGAATATTTTGAACCCTCTGATTTTAAAAGAGGGATAATGTTTCCTAATTTGAAAAGAACTAAACGTCTAATTTCTATTCGGCTTCCCGAAGAGTTAATTAGTAAGGTTAAGGAGAAAGCAGGTAAAATTGATGTTCCATACCAAAGTTTAATTCGCCAATATATTCAGCAGGGAGTAGTTGGATAATAACTATCCAGGCTTTTGTTTACGGATTGGATAAACATCCCTGCAAAATTTGCCAAACCATCATTAAAAAAATTTCCCTAGCTGGCCGGGGAACATACTACTGTCCCAAATGCCAGAAATGACCTATAGCTTGACTTTGGGAACTCTATTTGTTATTATTATAGCCTATGAATAGAAAAGAAGAAGTGAGCGTAGGACTCGAGCTTCAAGGCATTAAACAACGATTAGAAAGAGCAAGACAGCTAAGAGCGTTGCTGGGGACAACACGTCATTCCGCGCTTGCAGCAGTTTTTAATGTTCCTACCACAGAGGCTAAATCGGAATATTATGCAGATGAAAAATTTAAAGCTCTACTTCGACAGAAAGCTTCAAGCATAAGAGAGTGGGTTATGGATAAGGGTAGTATTTATCAAGTTGAACCTGAAATTGAACCCTTAGATAGGAAGGCATACTCTTTCCAAGATGGCAGATTTTCAGTGGGAGCAGATCTGCAACCGTCTAGAGGAACTTTTTATGGAGACGGCACCACCGGCAATTTACTTTCCTTCACTGCTTTTAGGCAAGCAGAGGATATTCATTTTGATTTAACTTTAAGTTTTGAAGGAGGATATCAGATTACAATAGACTTTTCGAGGGGAATAAGATATGAGTCAGCGATGCTTGAGCTTGCCGAAATGACAGATGTTGAATGTAGACTGGCCAATTATTATTTCGATCGATTTATCGAAGGCCACATGACCAATTGAAGGAAGTGAAATTTCCACCTGAATTTCCACTTGGTAGAACAGCTTGTACATCGGGATTTGACCACAACCACCCCTGCAAAGTTTGCCAAACTGAAATCAAAAAAATCTCCCTAGGGGGCAGGGGAACATATTATCGTGAAAGATGCCAGAAGTGATATTGACAAGCCCCCAAAGTGATGTATAATAGTGATGTATATGCATCAGTTACAGAGAACCCAAATTTATTTACCTTCAGACCTTCGTCAAGCCATTGACAAAGATCGCGCTACAGTCGGTGAAAGTCTGGCAGAGTATTTGCGCCAGGCGGCAGAGGAACGTTTGAAAAGCCGGAAAAAGAAAAAGGTAGATCTTAAAAAATTGGCTGATGAGGTGATAGGTTCTTTAAAAGGTTACAGAACCAAAAAAGAAGTGCTGGAATGGGAGAGAGAAATACGAAGGGATCGCAAATTAGCAGATCAGCACTGGATGAAACGTTGGGATGAAGCTGTAAAAAGACGATGAAATATCTGCCGGATACTAACATTTTTATTAGAGCGCTATTTGGTTTTAAAAAAGAAGAGGCATTTTTAAATAAAGCATTCTCCAAAAATGAAGTGGCTATATCTGTGGTGGTGATTGGCGAGTTTTATGCCAAGTCAGATTCTAAAGAAGCAGAGACTTTTGAGCGGTTAGTTGCTGTGGCGCCTATTTTAGGCATTGATTTGGTAATTGCCAGAGTCGCGGCAGATTATAGAAAGCAGTCTTTAAAACAAAGTAGGGTTCAGTTATTGGATTGTTTTTTGGCGGCCCAAGCCAAATTGAATCATTTAATTTTAGTAACAGGCAATAAATCCGACTTTCCCATGAAGGATGTTAAAGTAATTTCCCCCTAAATTTTGCCCAAAGCGCCAGAAGTGATAGAATTTGTATATGCTGCCTGAATTGAATGATTCTCAACTAAAACAACTGGCAGAGTTTGTGTCTAATCTTGGCTTGGTATTTTTTGGTTTAGTGCTCACCCCTTTATTTTCAGCATCGAATCAAGTTAACTTTAATTTACTAATCGGAGGTTTATTTTTAATAATTGGTTGTGTTACAATGAGTTTAATTATACTAAAAGGAATCAATGATTAATTTAGATTGGCTAAAAACAGTTTATATTGTGGGGGCTTTAGTTCTTTTGGCTGTGGCCATTGTTGTTTATCCGACTCTCCAAGCCCGATCTAAAAGAAAAAGATAACTTTTCTCTAATCTTTGCCACAATTGGCCAAGTTTCGCAGTTACTAAATAAGTGAACTTGTCATTCCCGCGAAAGCGGGAATCTATATCAATATTATTTGTATGGATTCCGTGTCAAGCACGGAATGACAAAGGTGCGAAACTCGTGCTGTAGTCTATCACTGCTGTAGTTTTTGGTCAATTAAGCGCTTGACAAGCTTCAAAAGTGATGTATAATAGTGATGTATATGCATCAGTTACAGAGAACCCAAATTTATTTACCATATGATTTGCGCCGTGAAATTGATAGGGCGAGGGCTTTAAGTGGTGAGAGCCTGGCAGAATATCTTCGCAAGGGTGCAGAAATAAAGCTTAAGCAGGACAAAAAGCAAAAAGTTGATCTTAAAAAGCTGGCAGATGAGGTGATAGGCTCTTTAAAGGGTTACAGAACTAAAAAAGAGGTGTTGGAATGGGAAATAGAAATACGAAGGGATCGCAAATTAGCAGATCAGCACTGGATGAAACGTTGGGATGAAGCTGTAAAAAGACGATGAAATATCTGCCGGATACTAACATTTTTATTAGAGCGCTATTTGGTTTTAATAAAGAAGAGGTATTTTTAAATAAAGCATTCTCAAAAAATGAAGTGGCTATATCAGTGGTAGTGATTGGCGAGTTTTATGCCAAGTCAGACACTAAAGAAGCAGAGACTTTTGAACGATTAGTTGCTGTGGCGCCTATTTTAGGTATTGACCTAATAACTGCCAGAGTCGCGGCAGATTATAGAAAGCAGTCTTTAAAACAAAGTAGGGTTCAGTTATTGGATTGTTTTCTGGCAGCCCAGGCCAAATTGAATCATTTAATTTTAGTGACAGGCAATAAATCCGACTTTCCCATGAAAGACATTAATGTTAAAAAGGTGTAAACTAACCTTTGGGTAAATTATGGAACAAAAACCGTCCTTTGCCTCGGTTCTGAAAAACCGGGGATTTTTAAATTTGTGGATTAACCAGATTCTGGTTCAGCTTTCCTATAATGCCTTAAATTTTGCCTTGATTATTTGGGTTTTTAAACTGACTGATTCCAGTGTGGCAGTGGCAGCGCTGCTGATCGCGGTTTATCTTCCGGCAGTCATATTTGGACTTTTTACCGGAGTATTGGTAGATTTGATAGACCGCAAAAAAATCATCATGATGATTGATTTTTTCCTCTGCCTGTCCTTTTTCAGCCTGATTTTCCTCAAAGAAAGCTACCCGGCTATTTTGGCAGTGGCTTTTTTTGTTAATGCCTTGGGTCAATTTTATGCTCCTGCCGAAGCATCAGCCATCCCTTTGATTGTCAAAAGGCCCCAATTGATAGCCGCCAATTCCTTTTTTTCCATAACTCTTTATTCCTGTTTTTTGCTGGGGTTTGGCCTGGCAGGCCCTTTTATTAACCATTTTGGCATAAACCTGGTTTTTGTTTTAGGAGGATTATTTTTAGGTCTGGCATTTTTACTCTCTTTTACCTTTCCTTTAATTAAAGCTAAACCAGACGAACAAGGGAAAAAGCTGGTTTTGGCTTTGAAAAAAAGAAATTATGGACAGATTTGGGAAGTGGGCTTACACGAGATGATTCAAACTGCAAGCTTAATCAGAGGAAAATTACCTGTTCTTTCCTCCATTCTCATTTTGGCAGGAGTGCAAATGGTTATAGGGGTCTTGGCAGTACTGATGCCGGGACTTTTGGAGAAATCTTTACAAATTAAAGCAACTGACGCCTCATATGTTTTGATTATTCCCATGGGTCTGGGTATTATTTTAGGAGGATTAATTTTAAGCCGCGTTGGAAATCTTTTGGTCAGGAGAAAACTGGTAGCAAAAGCAATTTTTTGTGGAGGATTGCTTTTTTTTCTGATCGGAATTGCTCCAATCATTTCTCCTGCTATAAAACACTTGCCCCAGCCCAGACCTTTGCCGTTTTTTTACCAGCCACCTTTATCTGCTGTGGCAGCTTTTAGCTCGTTTTTATTGGGCATGGTGATGGTATCTATTTTGGTGCCGTCTCAAACAGTTTTGCAGGAAAATACGCCGGCAGGGGGTAGGGGAAAAGTTTTTTCGGTTTTGGGAGTAATCATGGCAGGATTATCTTTGATTCCGGTTTTGCTTTCAGGAATTCTAGCTGATATTTTTGGCCCCACATCAATTTTTTTGGCACTGGGCGCTATTATTATAATGGTGGGCATTTTTGGACTTAAACCAAGTTTGTTTTTTCCCGGCAAAAGTCTGTCTTTTAAAATGAGGGAATTTTTGGGGTTAGGACATTGGTTGGAAAAATAAATGTTTCTCAAACAATTAAATCTTATCAACTTCCGGAATTATGCCCAGCTGGAATTAAACTTTGATTCCCGTCCTACTATTTTTGTAGGCAATAATGCCGCTGGTAAATCCAACCTGTTGGAAGCGGTCTATTTTTTATCTACCACTAAATCCGGTCGGGTGGATGAGGAGGCGGAACTAGTTAAACAAGGGGAAAGTGTGGCAAAAATAGAAGGAGAGATAGAAGAAATAAAACTGGAGATCTCATTACAAAATACTGATGAACAATTTTCTAAAAGAGTCGAAGTAAATGGGGTACTCCGCAGAGCGGTTGATTACATTGGAAATATGCCGGTGGTGTTGTTTTCTCCTTCGGATATTAATATGGTCACAGGCAGTCCAAGTCTGCGAAGATGGCATCTGGATATGGCCCTGGCTCAAGTAGATTTTCAATATAAAAGGTCTTTGACCGCATATGAACAGGTTTTAACCAACAGAAACAGGGTGTTAAAAAGAATTCGGGAAGGCAAGGCAAAGATGGATGAGTTGGATTATTGGACAGATGAGTTGATTAAATATGCCAAGGTGGTATCAGACGGCAGAATGGCCTTTCTGGATTCAATAAATAATTTTCAAAGTCCTTTAGGTAAATTTGTTTTTGAATATAAACAGAGTGAATTATCCGTGGAAAGATTAGCTCAATATAATGGCCGGGAAGTGGTGGCGGCAGCCACTTTAATTGGTCCTCACAGGGATGATTTTGTAGTGCAACTGGATGGGCGCAACTTGGCCCACTTCGGATCAAGAGGGGAACAGAGAACAGCTACCTTGGCTTTTAAGTTGGCTCAATTGGAATACATGGCTTTAACTTTAGGAAAAAGACCAATTTTACTGCTGGATGATGTTTTTTCCGAGCTGGATGCTTTGCATCGGGCTCATGTGGTAGAGGTGGTGAGTAGACAGCAAACCATTATTGCTACAGTGGAACTGGAAAACCTCCCCAAAAAATTCTTAAATTCTGCCAGGATTTTAAAAGTAGAGGATGGGAAGATTGTGTTATAATGGATTTATGAAAAAAGCTATTGATCTTTCAAAAAAATTACTGCCTTACGAGAATAAATGGGTGGCATTGTCACAGGATCATAAAAAGATTTTAGGTGCTGGCATAACTTTAAAAGAAGCTCAAGAAGAAGCAGAAAAGACTAAGAAAAAATACCTTTTTTTGAAGGTTCCTGCTTTTAATATTTCATATGTGCCTTCAACTTGATGAAATTTCCATACATCAAACTACCTCTTGTTGATCCTAAATTAAAATGGATCTCTCGTCCTTACATTCCAATCAGTTTAATCGGACCAAAAGGAATTTGGGAAGGTTATGGTCTGATAGATTCAGGAGCTGACCGTTCGCTGTTTAATGTACAAATAGCAGAGAACATCGGTTTAAACTTAAATGAAGATCCGGTTGAAAAATTTGGTGGAATTGAAGGTAGTACTATAGAAGCAAGATTACATAAGGTAAAAGTGCAGATAATCGGAATGGATAGCGAGATAGAAATTACAGCCGGTTTTGTAAGCAGTGACGGAGTAGCAGCTATTTTAGGTCAGGATGGATTTTTTGATAGTTTTTCAATTAAATTTGAAAGAGTTCATGGGGTTATTGAAATAAATTCAGTAAAAAAATAAGGGGCTTCAGCCAGGATTTTAAAGATAGAGGATGGGAAAATTATTGAGAAAGAAATTTAAAAGTAGATAGGATCTGATTTATTTTACCTACTTCTACATTTGTAAAACCAATATGGTAATTTTTCCCCATCTGAATAGTTGTATAGGAATAATTCCTGGGATTCTTCTTTGTTACAATTACCTCACGAAAAGCCAAATTATTAACTGTGATGCATTTAAATTCTATTAATTCCTCCTTTATTAATTCATCTCTTGTCTTTTCTGAAACCAAACCGGGGTTACATGGATCAGTATCTGAAGTATCTGTATTCCAAATCACAATCTGTTTCTCAAAGTAATCATTTCCATTACCACTCTTTTTAGGAAGATAAAATTGTTCCCAACCATTTTGTTGATCTTCCTTAAAAATATAATCTGATGGTATTTTTATTGAATATTTAAGCCTATCACTTGTATATGTTTTCCAGGCGGCAGTTTCATTAGATAGATTAGGTGATGGTTGAGCAGGTAGAGAAGTTTTAGTTTGTTTTTGATAAATTAAATATCCACCCACCGCTGCTACAGCTAAAATAATAACTATTATAATGGGAGCAAAGCCTTTTTGGGTCATTAAAAGCAGTGTAGCATATTTTATTCAGCATGGTATATAATTCAGGTAATATGACAAAAAAGTTGGATTACATAATTAAATTAATCTATGATAAGACTTACAAAGGTTATGTGGCTGATGTGGTTAATCTGTATGGCTGTATGTCTCAAGGTAAAACCAAAAAAGAGGCTTTAGAAAATGTTGAAAAAGCAATTAAAGCCTATATGGAGGCTATGAATTTAAAAATCGAAAAGAACTCGGAATTTACTAGACGGTCTATTGATATTCCACTTACCATTTCTTCTAAAGTCTCAAATTAAAAAAGCGAACATCTCATTAAAAGATTTTATCAAGGCATTGAAGTAATAATGCCAGGATTTTAAAAGTAGAGGATGGGAAAATTACTTGACAAACTTAATACTTATATATACAATATATATACATTATGGCTCTGTCTAAATTAGCTAAGACAACCGGTTTTCAATGGGACGAGGCCAATATTGCCCATATTGCCAAACATAATGTATTACCGGAAGAAGCAGAACAGATTTTCTTTGATAAAAATAATGTGCTCGATGAGGATTTAAAACATGCTAACGATGAAGAAAGATTTTTAATTATCGGGAAAACAGAGAAAGGCAGGTTGCTTTATCAGATATTTACCATTAGGGAAGATAAAATTAGAGTGATTTCTTCTCGTGATATTAACAAAAAGGAGGTGAAACTGTATGAAAAAGAAATTAGTAGTTCCTAGATTTAAAAATGAGGAAGAAGAGGCAGTTTTTTGGGCCAATCTTAATCTGGCTGAATATTTTGAACAATCTGATTTTAAAAAAGGGGTGATGTTTCCTAGTTTAAAACGAACCAAAAAGTTAATTTCTATTCGGCTCCCTGAAGAGTTAATTAGTAAGGTTAAGGAGAAAGCAGGTGAAATTGATGTTCCATACCAAAGTTTAATACGGCAATATATTCAACAGGGAGTAGGGTTAATTTAGAAAACCTACCCAAAAAATTCTTAAATTCTGCCAGGATTTTAAAGGTGACGAATGGTCAAATCCAGCCGTCATCCTGAGTGATGAGCGAAGGATCTAAAGATTATTGAGTAAATTTGAAGGTGGAGAGGATATGGGTTATTTGCAAACATTCAGTGCCATTAATGCATCTCCGCCAGTAGACTTGCCATAGTTGCTACAAGTTTCACCCGGACTACAATCTGTATCTCCATTGCACAACTTGAGACAAGTTTTTGTTCCAGATTCCGAACAGCGGGTTCCACTGGGTGTGACAAAGCATGATTTACTAAAATCACAAATATATCCTGGAGAGCATTCAGTATCTTTATTGCAGTTAGTAGTTACAACAGATGAAGTGGATTCAGAAGGAATAGAACAGGGGGCAAAGTCACATTTTGGGCCAGATCTGCTCACATATGTTCCATTAGGACATTGTTTTGCGTCTTGAGTACAAGCAATTTGATCTGAAGGGGGAACAATGGGTTTGGGTCTGTAATTCTGGTAAATAAAATATCCACCCAAGAATGCTGCTGCTAAAATTAGGATTATTAATATTGGAGTAAAGCCCTTTTGGTTCACCTTTTTTTTCTTTGCAGCATGGTAGGGAGAGCCATGAGGACAAGAGTAAGAGCGAAAATTGCCAATATTAAATATACAAGTAATGTATTATCCATGTTATCTCCTAAACCATAGGCTAATTAGCCAAAAAATAATTGATGCTACTGAACCTAATAATATCTTAGTTAGATTAAATTTGTCAAGCGCTGCCGGTAAAATTACAGAGGCTATAGCTACCAAAGCCAAATCAGATGCTATATCAGACAATTTATCAAATTGTTTTTTGTTAAGTTTTGCAATTCTCATTTTTTAGAGCTCCATTTGGAGGCTAATTTGGAGAGTTGGTAGGTAATTAAAACAGCAAAAGCCGTAATTAAGATGGCATAAATAAATTTGGAAATAAATCCTGCCAGATCAGGATAGAATTTTTGAACATATTCTTTGACAAAAGTTTGAATTGCTTCATTCCAAGCCAAACCGGCTGCCAATCCAAAACCGGAAGTGGAAAGAGTGATAAATTGCTCAATTAATTCCCTGCGGAATGATTTTTTCTTGGAAGATTCTCTTTTCACTATATTGACATATTAGCGCAATATGATTAAACTAGCAATAATTTGGCTAGCTTTAAAGGCAGAGATATTATAGATATAAATGATTTTTCCAAAGAGGAATTGCTTTTTATTCTAAAAACAGCCAAAAAATTTGATCCTGAATATGTAAAAAGAGATAGGTCAAACTACACTATTGCCCAGGGTAAAATCGCTGCATTGCTTTTTTTTGAACCCTCCACTAGAACAGAACAATCATTCCGCTCGGCCGCCCAAAAAATAGGCATGGGTATAATTGGTTTTGATGATCCTGAAGCCACTAGTATTCATAAAGGCGAATCTTTTTCCGATACCATCAGGATCATGAATTCATACGCAGATGTTTTGGTAATGAGGCATCCTGAATCAGGCGCTGCCAAAAAAGCCGCTGATGTAGCGGACATTCCGGTGATTAATGCAGGTGATGGGCCTAACCAGCATCCTACCCAGACCATGTTGGATCTTTATACCATAATGAAGGAAGCAGGGCGTTTGGATGGTATTACTGTGGCCTTGATGGGAGATTTAAAATACGGCCGGACTGTTCATGCTCTCTCTTTGGCCTTATCGCATTTTAAAGTAAAGCAAATTTTTATTTCTCACTCCACACTTTCGATGCCTGATGAATTCTTAAAAATTTTGGATAAAAGAGGTATTGCTTATGAGCAATTTGATCATCTGCCTGATAATTTGCAAGCTGATTTTCTCTATCAAACAAGAGTGCAAAAAGAAAGATTTAAAGATCTGAATGAGTACAAAAAAGTAAAAGATAAATTTATTCTCGATGCAAGTTTTAAAAAATATTTAGATAGGGGGATAAAGTTGATGCATCCTTTACCCCGCATTAATGAGGTTGACCCAAGTTTGGATTCTCACCCCAATGCCATTTATTTTTCTCAAGCCAGAAACGGGTTGTATATCCGGGAAGCGCTGCTAGGATTGGTATTGGGAAGAATATAGAAAGGGGTAATATGACAGGCAAATTAATTCTGTCCGATGGGACAGTTTTTTTAGGACAAAGTTTTGGAAAAGAGGGGAGAGAGTTCGGTGGACTCTCGAGTACTTCAGGCGAGGTGGTTTTTAATACCGGTATGGTGGGGTATCCCGAATCGCTAACAGACCCTTCTTACTATGGCCAGATTTTAGTTTTGACCTATCCGCTGGCGGGAAATTACGGTGTGCCTGAAAAGCGCTTCTGGGAATCGCGCAAAATTCAGATTAAGGGTTTAATTGTTCAAAATTATATTGATAATCCATCGCATTTTGAAAGTCAAAAAAATTTAGGGGAGTGGCTTAAAGAAGAAGAAATTCCTGCTTTGCAGGGGATAGACACGAGGGCTCTCACTATTAAACTTAGGGAACATGGAGTGATGCTGGGGAAAATAGACATAGGCGAAAAGCGAAAAGCGAAAAGCGAAAAGCGGATTTATGATCCGAATAAAGAGAATCTTTTACCGTTTGTAAGTACTGACAATGTACTGACATATGGTGAGGGGAGGAAGAATATAGTTTTAATTGATTGCGGGGTTAAAGAGAATATTATTAGAAGTTTAGTTAAAAGGAGAGTAAAGGTTACAAGAGTGCCTTGGGATTTTGATCCATTAAAAAGTCCGCCAGCCGGCGGATTTGATGGGGTGTTGATTTCCAGTGGTCCTGGAGATCCTAAAATGGCTAAAGCTGCCATTGAAACAGTTAGGCAGCTACTACAGAAAAACATTCCTGTTTTTGGTATTTGTTTAGGTTCACAGATTTTGGCTTTGGCTGCAGGAGGGAATACTTATAAATTAAAATTTGGCCACCGCGGTCAAAATCAACCTGTAATAGATCAAACCAGTGAAAAAGCTATTATTACATCTCAAAATCATGGCTTTGCTGTAGATATGAAAAGTTTGGGTTCTGACTGGAAAGAGTGGTTTGTGAATTTAAATGATGGGACAAATGAGGGTATAAGACACAGAAGCAAGCCTTTTATGGCAGTGCAATTTCACCCGGAATCCAATCCGGGACCAACAGATGCAGGATATCTATTTGATGAATTTATCTCAACCTTATGAAAAAAATTTTAGTTCTTGGATCAGGAGCATTAAAAATAGGAGAAGCAGGAGAGTTTGATTACTCTGGCTCACAGGCTTTAAAAGCTTTAAAAGAAGAAAAAATTGAAGCAGTTCTGATTAATCCTAATATTGCTACTATTCAAACTTCAAAAGGCTTGGCAGATAAAATTTATTTTCTGCCTGTTACACCGTATTTCGTAGAACAAGTAATTAAAAAAGAGCATCCTGATGGAATTTTTTTAAGCTTTGGAGGCCAAACAGCTCTAAATTGCGGTTTGGAACTTGAAAAATCAGGAATTTTTAAAAAATATGGGGTGGAAGTTTTGGGAACATCTGTTAATACAATTCATATTACAGAAGACAGGGAACTTTTTGCTAACAGTTTGGACAAAATTAATATTAAAGTTCCCAAAGGCGGGTTTGCCAGAACCGTAAGTGAGGCAGAAAAAATTGCCTTAAATTTAGGTTTTCCCCTGCTGATTAGATCGGGTTTTTCTTTGGGAGGATTAGGGTCAGGAGTAGTTGGTAATATTGAAGAACTAAACAAAATGGCGGGGAATGCGCTAAAACATGTTCCGCAAATAGCTGTTGAAGAATACTTAAAACACTGGAAAGAAATTGAATACGAAGTTGTCAGAGATAAAAATAGTAATAAAATCACGGTTTGCAATATGGAGAACCTTGATCCTCTAGGGATTCATACAGGTGAAAGTATTGTGGTGGCGCCTTCGCAAACTCTAAATAATTATCAATATCACATGCTTCGCAAGATTTCTTTGCAGGTGATTGAACACTTGGGGATTGTGGGGGAATGTAATATTCAGTTTGCCTTAAATCCCGTAAATAATGATTACCGGGTGATAGAAGTTAATGCCAGATTGTCCCGATCGTCAGCTTTAGCTTCCAAAGCTACAGGTTATCCCTTGGCCTACATTGCTGCTAAAATTGGTTTAGGTTATAACTTGCCTGAATTAAAAAATACAGTTACTTTATCTACCAGTGCTTTTTTTGAACCAAGCCTGGATTATCTGGTTGTTAAAATCCCCAGATGGGATCTGCAAAAATTTGCGGGAGGTAAGGATGAGATTGGTTCTGAAATGAAAAGCGTGGGAGAGGTGATGGCTATTGGCAGGAGTTTTCCCGAAGCTTTGCAAAAAGCTATCAGAATGCTGGAAATTGGCCAGGATGGTTTGCTGGGTAATGGTTTGGACCAAACAAAGCTGCTGCCAACTACGGAAAGACTATTTGTAATTGCGGAAAGATTTGCCAAGGATGAGTCGGTTGAAAGTATTTATAAAGCCACAGGTATTGATCCCTGGTTTTTGCATCAAATTAAAGAAATAGTAGATTTTGGAAAAAATCTAAAAATTAATAAATTATTAGAAGCAAAGAGGTTAGGATTTTCAGATAAACTTTTGGCCAAAGCATTTAAAAAAACAGAAGATCAAATCAGACAATACAGGAAAAAACATGGGATTTTACCCAAAGTAAAACACATTGATACTTTGGCAGGGGAATTTCCGGCCAAGACTAATTATTTGTATTTGACTTATCACGGAGAAGAATCGGAAGTAGAGTCAAGAGTCAAGAGTCAAGAGTCAAGAGAAAAAGCAATAGTGCTTGGTTCAGGGCCATATAGGATTGGTTCATCTGTGGAATTTGACTGGTGTTCTGTGACTGCTGCTAAAACTTTAAAAGCAGAAGGTTTGGAAACAGTGATTATCAATTGTAATCCGGAAACTGTTTCCACTGACTATGACTCGGCAGATAAATTATATTTTGAAGAGCTGACATTTGAGCGGGTTTCAGATATTTATGACATAGAAAAACCCACCTCCCTTGTTCTAGGCTTTGGAGGGCAAGTTCCTAATAATTTGGCCATGAGTTGTTTTAGGGCAGGTTATAGAATTTTGGGGACTTCTCCGGAAAATATTGACCAGGCAGAAAATAGGAATAAGTTTTCCGCGCTTTTAGATAAGCTAAAAATTGAGCAACCAGCCTGGCAAATCTTAAAAACAGTTAAGGATGCTGCCAAATTTGCCAAAAAAATTAGCTATCCGGTTTTAATCAGGCCTTCGTATGTTTTGTCAGGATCTGCTATGAATATTGCTTTTTCCCCCATAGATTTAAAAAAATATCTGGCAGATGCTGTTGATGTTTCCAAAGAGCATCCTGTGGTTATATCCAAATTTATAGACGGGGCAAAAGAGATTGAAATTGATGGAGTGGGGAAAAACGGGCAACTGGTTATTTATGCCATATCAGAACATATAGAGAATGCAGGGGTACATTCAGGAGATGCCACCATGGTTTTGCCCCCTCAAAAACTTTATCTGGGAACAATCAGGCAAATCAAAGATGCCACTAAAAAAATTGTCAGCGGAATGAAAATTTCAGGTCCTTTTAATATTCAGTTTTTAGCCAAAGATAATAAATTATTGGTAATTGAACTTAATTTGCGGGCCTCCCGTTCTTTCCCGTTTGTATCCAAAGTCACAGGATATAATTTTGTGGAGATTGCTACCAAAGTTATGCTGGGTCAGGATATTGGGGGAGAATATAATACTCTGGATCTAGACTGTGTAGCGGTAAAAGCGCCTCAATTTTCTTTTCATAGAATCAAAGGAGCAGATCCCAGGCTGCGGGTGGAGATGAGTTCTACGGGTGAGGTAGCCTGTTTTGGTTCGGATTTGCATGAGGCTTATCTTAAAGCGCTTTTGTCTGTTGGATTTAAATTACCCAAAAAATCAGTATATTTAAGCTTAGGCGGTGAAAAAAATAAACTGGAATTTATTCCGTTTGCCAAAATTTTATCTGAAATGGGCTTAATAATTTACGCAACAGAACACACTTCAAAAGCTTTGAAAAAACATGGTATAAAAAATACCAGAGTTTTTAAAATATCGGAAAAATCCCATCCTTCGGTGTTGGATTTTTTACAAAAAGGCAAAATAGATTTGGCAATAAATATATCCATGGCAAGGTCTGATCAGGGAGAGACTGATGGGTTTTTAATAAGAAGAAATTGCATTGATTTGGGAATCCCTTTAATTACCAATCTGCAGGCAGCAGAGCTGTTAGTTTCAGCCTTATCTTCTAAAAAATTAGATGATTTAGAAATTAAAAGCTGGGATGAATATGTAAAATTTGCTTAAAATTTCCTAGGTGGCGTATCTGGACCACCTCCCAGGTGGGATTATAGAAATTAAGAGTTGGGAGGAGTATAACTAGCTGCTTGTTCTCTAGCAGCTTGCACAACTGATGGAGGATCATCTGCCCACATTATCTCCGCTCTCCTTTTCATCATTGCTTCATGTAAATTACCGATTTCTTCTGGTGTTGCACCGTGTTGTTGTTTCAAAGCAGTAAGAATAGGGTCTTCGTTCAAGAGATGGCCAAATTCAGCATCTCTTCTTCTTGCTTCCTGGTCTAAACTGGCAAACCCCCTTTGAAGCTGTGCCTCAACAAAGGGTCTTCTTGCTTCATCCAAGAAATCTCTCATTACACCACTCACTCTCGCGCCTATCCTACCCAGTAAACCTTCATTTTCAGCCATAAATAATATTATACACTAGACAGGGAGAAATGTCAAACTATAGGATCGTATTTTATACGAATAGATTTTTTGCGGGAAATGTGTAAGAATAGGGTATAGCGTTTAGCGTCTAGGGTATAGTTTAAATAACAGTTGCTTTTTAACTAAACGCTAGAAGCTAGTTACTAGACGCTGATTAAATGTTCATTCCCAAATATACAATTACAAATAAAATTCTTAAAGATATTGGTATTGTTGAGGCCTCCAGAGAGGTGATCATGCATGCTCCGCTAATACCTGCCTGGGAGGCCAAATTCAGAAAAGAAGCTATTGAGCGGACTATCCATCATGGGACTCATTTGGAAGGAAATCCCTTATCTGAAGAAGAAGTCAAAGATGTGCTGGATGGCCATGAAGTGGTGGCTCGGGATAGGGATATACAGGAGATTTTAAATTATAGAAATGTTTTAAAATTTATAGATGGTGTGGCCACGCAGATTGGTTCATCCGGAAACTATAATTTTACCATTGAAACTATTTTGGAAATTCACAAATTAACAATAGAAAAAATCCTGCCTGAGGGTTCAACAGGCAAGTTTAGGGTTAGACAAGTGGTTGTTAAAAATACCAAAACAGGAGAGATCAGTTATACGCCGCCTCCGGCTGTTGAAGTGCCTTATCTGATTGAGGATTTAGTTAACTGGATTAATTCTGATGAAGGAAAATCTATTCAGCCAGTTATAAAAGCCGGAATTATTCATTATGAAATTGCCAGAATCCACCCTTTTGTTGACGGAAATGGCAGGGTGGCGCGGGCTGTTGCCACTTTGCTTATGTTTTTGGACAACTATGACATTAGAAAGTTTTTCTCTTTTGAAGAATATTTTGATGAAAATCCCATGGACTATTACTTAACGCTTCAAGCCGTATCAAACCAGCTAGTACTAGATACCCATGAAAGGGATTTAACTCCCTGGCTGGAATATTTTACAGAAGGAGTGGCTATAGAACTTAACAGAGTTAAAGAAAAAGTGCAAAGGATTTCTGTTGATGCCCGGGTTAAGGATAGGCTGGGGGAGCAGGTGATTTTGAATGAACGGCAGATGATGATTATGGAGTATTTGCATAGGCATAATGGTATGAGTAACAGGGATTTTAGAAAAATCTTCCCTGATTTTTCAGATGATACGGTTTTGCGGGAGCTTAAGTTTCTGCGTCAAAAAGGTCTGGTTAAAAAAGCCGGCGGCACCAAAAAAGCCCAATATGTGCTAAAATAGTTTCTGATATGGATGGTCTTAATACTCCAGAGCAAAAATTGATTCCTTTAAATACCGGGAATGATACTTTGAGTGAAAAAGAATTTATTGGGCATATGTCACCAGAAGAGCGGGAGAATTATGCTAAGATTTTGGAATTAGCAAGACAAGAAGGGGAAGATAATAAGCGGTTTTGGAATTTATTGGTTTTGACAATACCCAAGATAGGATATACTCCTTCACAGACAGACAGACAGATGTGTTGGACTTGGCATGTGGAGAATGTAAAGAAGGATATGTTTTGAGTGCCTTTTTCGGCGGAAATCAGTATGGGTTGCCCAGCGACAAAGTCAAAATAGTGGGAATTGATGTTGATAAATCAGAAATTGATAGAGCTATCAGAAGACAGCAAAAACCAGATTATAGTCAAAAAATAACCACCTGGCATCAACCGTCGAACTTTGAATTTATATGTGGTGATGTTACCAGATTAAATCAATATCCTGAAATTCCCCAACAGGTTGATGTAGTAATAATTCGTCATCAACAGATTTCCGATAATGAGCAGAAATGGCTGCAGATTTTTAGGCAAGGTTTAGAAAGAATAACCCAAGGGGGATTTATTTTAATTACCTCTTATTCTGATATAGAGCATCAAATGTTGATTGAGGTCTTGCAAAAATTGCCCTGTCAGATTGTTTTGAATGAAAAAAATCCTTGGGCCAGACCATTAAGCCACAAAGAAATATCCCTTGATAGAAATGTAGTAATAGCGAAGAGGCAATAATTTTACGGAAGAAGATATTTTTGGGCTGATGGGTGAACAAAAAAAGCCTGGTTAAAAAAGCCGGCGGCACCAAAAAACCTGCCTGCCGGCAGGCAGGGCCCAGTATGTATTAAAATGACCATTGACAAAGGAATTTTTGTGTAATACAATTTGTTACATATGTTAAACCAAAGAAGCATTATTAATATTTCCATGCCTCCTGCCATGGCAAAACGGATCAAAAAAATGGCCGAGGATGATAATAGAACCACAAGTGAGCTTTTGCGGGAAGCTTTCCGTGTTTATGAGTCTAATAAAGATTGGGCTAGAATCAGGGCTATGGGAAGAGAAACAGCCCGTAGAATGAATATTAAAACTTACGAGGATATTGAACGAATAGCCGGATGAAGATAGTTTTGGATACTAACATTTATATTGCAGTAGCCCTTCATGGAGAATTTGCAGAAAACATAATTGAAATGGTTACCACAAGATCTTCGGGAATAATGCTTATTATTTCCAAAGAAATACTTCTGGAATTACAACAAAAACTCAAAGAAAAATTTAATTGGTTGAAAGAAGATATTGATCTGTTCATGACAAAAATCAGGAATATTGCCGAGGTTGTAGAAGTGAATATTAAGGTAGATATTCTCAAAAGAGATCCGGAAGATAATAAAATTTTGGAATGTGCTGTTTGCGGTCAGGCGGATTTAATTGTGACAGCAGATCAAGACTTAATTAAATTAAAAAATTTTCAAGGAATAGGCATAGTTCACCCCAAAACACTGTCCTGGACATTTCCAGAGTATTTTAAGAAGTAGATGTGGTTGGGAAAAACTGCAGGAGAATTAAAAAAATAAAAAATTAATTTAGCAAAACTCTCACTTTTATGGTAAAATAGCTACTTGTCATGAGAGAAGAGTTGTTACAAGTACCGATTATTGCCGGTTCCTGCCTTTTGACTTCTGAAGAAATTCCGCAACTCATACCAGAATCTACCACTGATGATTTAAAAAGATTGTGTGGCAATCATCCCAATGCTGATGATCTAAATATTGGTGATTTTACTAGAAGACACAGTCCTTACAAACTCTATTATTGGTTGGAAACTCGCGAATTTGCCAATTTGGTGGCGACGAGAACTAAGGGCAAGATTAGCGATGGGGAGGCTTTGCCTGTTTTAATAGATGAGGCATGCAGAATCGAAGAAGCAGTGCCAAGAAACCCCGAAGCTGATGTGAGATTTCTTTACACTCATAAACCAGAAGTTAATGGTCATTTATCTGAACTCGCAGAAAAATATGCTGAACGTATTTTACAAATTCTGGATAAAAGAAACGTACCTCTGTCTCCAAGATTAAGAGAGATGATCAACATGAGACCTGGAGGATGTGACTTTTTAAAAATAATCTGTACATACTCTCCAGGGGCCATTGGTGAAGATACTGCGATTGTGATAGAACCTGCTAAATATCATATACCAGATATAGAGATAATAAGGCAAGCTATGCGGGTGCCGACGGCGGATAGCGAAAAGATAATATTTCGGGAGCTACATAAAGCAGCTGGCTTTATTGTAGCCAATGCACTTTTTGATTTAGCAGAATGGATTTCAGTTGTAAACTATTCTGGAACTGACGGCACCAAAAAAGCACAGTATGTTTTAAAATAGGGGTTGACAAAAAGATTTTTGTATATTACCATAATGTACAGATGATTAAAAAGGTAACTTTGTCAGCTGATTTAACATTTGATTGGGACGAAGCTAATCTTGGGCATATTAAAAAGCATAGTGTGGAATATTCAGAGTGTGAAGAGATATTTTTCAACAGACCTTTTTTGGTTGATAAAGATCCAGGACATTCGCAAAAAGAAGAACGATTTCAAGCTTTGGGTAAAACTAACCCGAACCGGTTGATATTTATTATTTTTACAATCAGAAAAGAGAAAATACGAGTAATTTCAGCTAGAGACCAAAGTCGAAAAGAAAGAATTACATACAAAGGAGGTGAAATAAATGAAACTTAAAAACTTAAAACCAATACCAATATTTAAAAATGAAGATAAAGAGGCAGAGTTTTGGGCAACTCATGACTCAACTGAATATGTGGATTGGAGTAAAGCAGTGGATATGGACTTTCCCAATCTTAAACCAACCACCAAGACAATCACTTTAAGGTTGCCTGTGATGCTCCTTAATAGAATCAGACAACTTGCCAATAAAAAAGATGTGCCATATCAATCTCTGATGAAGATTTTTTTAGCAGAAAAAGTTAATTCGGTTTAGCCTCATGAGCCATGGAAAAACTGCAGGAGAATTTAAAAAAGGTAAAAAATAAATAGAATTTAGGGTTTTGTTTATTGGTTTGGTGGTTCAGGATAAACAGTTCTATTCCGTATAGGATTTTCAGGATCAGGTTCTAAAATTGCTGGTCTGCCATTGGTATCAATAAAACCAATTCTGTTTCTGCCTGCTCTTTTGGCACGAAGTAAATTTGCGTCTGCAATAGCTTTTATTTCTGAAGTAGATATTAGTTCATTGTTGGTTGAATAAAATGGACTTACCCCGAAGCTAGCTGTTATCTTGAAAGAACCATCTTTCCCATCGGTAATTTCTAATATTTCTAGTTCTCGACGAATATTATCGACAACACCAATTGCAGCATGAGCATTAGCTCCCTGCAGTATTATTCCAAATTCATCTGCACCTGTTCCTAGCCTAAATACGCGGTCTGTTAGACGAACATGACCAACAAGAAAATTTGCAAATTCTCGTAAAGCAGTATCACCAGCAGGGTGGCCTAGCGAATTATTTACATCTCTAAGCTTATCCATATCTATAGAGAGAAAAGTAAATGGTTGGCCCGTTCTTCTGGTAATTGAAACTGCCCTGTCAAATTCTTCATCAAAAACATAACGATTATCTAATCCTGTCAGTGGATCCTTGCTTGCTAATTGTGATAAACGATCAATAGTCTCCTTTTGTTGTTTAGCCTCTCTTTTTAAAGCCGCTTCTCTTGCCGCAAGTATTCCGGCTAAGTCTTCTCGGGGGGTTTCCGTGATTAATCTATCAAATTCATCAGTTAATTCCACAAATTTCTGATCTGGTGGTCTTTCTGCTTCTTCACTATCTGTCATGTATTGATTTTACAATATCCTGTAAATTTATTACAATCCATAAAGTCTTTCTAAAAGAGAAAAATAGTGCTAAAATGAGGCTGTGGAATTTGGTAAACTTGCACAGTATTTTGAAAAGCTAAAATTTAGGGTTCTTGGTTAAGAAGATAGAGTAATTGGAGGGAAGGGAACATATGTTGGGGAAGCAACATTATTCCTAACCCAATCAACAATCTCTTGTAATGGAATCATAGAAGTAGGCATATTAAAATGTGTTGGTATGCCTAATCTACTGGGGCTACCTTGCTTCTTGTCCATGACCCACTCAACACCTGTATCTTTATTATCTCTACCGCCAATAGAAATTCTTTGTAAATGTAATTGAAAAAAGAGTAGCCCTTCAGGGTCAATATCAAAACTGCAGGCAAGATCTGTATCAAGATCTGTATTTTGTTTTTCGTTTGCTCTGAAAGCTATAATCTTGATTGTGGGATGTTCCGTTGTGCTTTTTGTATATTCAATTTCCAGAATATCCCCCCCCCCGAAAAACCTTTCTCCGGTAATCCTTACGGGGGGTAGAGTCTGTCCATGGATTACGATCTATTTGACCTGTCAGTTTTATTAGTTCATCAAAGGCTTGCTGGGGGGTAAGATTTTCTTGGGGGCCGAATGTTGCTTCAGTAGGAGGACCATCTGACATAAGAGTATTTTACAAGTAAATTGTGATAAAATGCAAGCAGTAATGACTTTTGCAGAACTTACTTCATATTTTGAGAAATTGGAAAGTACCTCTTCAAGGCTTGTTTTAATTGATATCCTTTGTGATTTATTTAAAGAAGTAAAAGCCGGGGAAATAGCTCAAGTTTGTTATCTGTTGCAAGGCCGGGTGGCTCCATTTTGGCAGCCAATAGAAATGGGGATGAGTGAGAAATTGGTGGCTGCCGCTTTGGCTAAGGCTTATTCTGTTGAACGAGAGGAAGTTTTAAAACTTTATGGAAAATTAGGGGATATGGGGTTAGCTGCGCAAAGCTTAAGTTCAAAGTTCAAAGTGAAAAGTGCAAAGTTAAAAGTCACAGAAATTTTTAATACACTAGTGCAAATTGCAAAAACTCAAGGTGAGGGGACTGTGGAGAAGAAAGTTTCTGCTTTGGCCGGACTTTTGCAAAAAATTGATTCTATCTCTGCCAAACACTTAGTCAGAGTACCTTTAGGGGTTTCCCGTTTAGGTATTGGCGAGCCTACTATTTTAGACAGCTTTGCCAAATTAAAACTGGGGGATCGGGCAAAAAGACCTCTTCTGGAAGGAGCGTATAATAAAGTTTCTGATTTGGGGTTGATTGGAGAAACTTTATGGAAAGGTGGTTTGAGAGAAGTAAACAGATTACAGGTAACAGTGGGCAGGCCTATCAGGTCACAACTGGCAGAAAGATTACCCACCCCTGAAAAAGTCATAGAAAAAATGTCTCAAGTAAATGCCCAGCGCAAACTGGATGGATTTAGGGTGCAAATTCACAAAGACGGAGAAAATATCAGGCTTTTTTCGAGAAACCTGGAGGAAACTACCCCCATGTTTCCGGAAATTGCCAAAGCTGCCAGAAAACAGATTAAGGCTAAAACAGCTATTTTAGATTGCGAGGCCATTGGTTTTAATCCAATATCCGGAGAATTTTTACCGTTTCAGGAGACAACGCAGAGACGCAGAAAATATGGAATCGCAGAGCTAGCCAAAAAAATCCCTCTCAAGGCTTTTTGTTTTGACATTTTATACAAAGATGAAAAATCATTAATAGATTTAGAACAAACAGAAAGATTAGAGATTTTGGAAAAAACAATTTCAGACGGAGAAACTTTGTTTATAGAAAAAGGGGAAACAGTAGATAATTCTAAAAAATTGCAAATAATGCTGGATGAGGCTATATCTCTTGGTTTGGAAGGGCTGGTAGTTAAAAGGCCTGATTCAAAATACGAGGCAGGGGCCAGGAATTTTAACTGGGTGAAATTAAAAAGGCACTCTTCAGGAGAATTGCAGGACACGATTGATTGCGTAATTTTGGGTTATATTTTTGGCAAAGGGAAAAGGGTCTCTTTTGGGGCAGGGGCTTTGTTGGTAGGAGTTTATGACGGCCAAAAAGACGAATTTGTGACAGTTTCCAAAATTGGCACAGGTTTAACAGACGAGGAATGGAGGAGTATTAAAGTTAAAAGTAAAAAGTTAGAAGTAAAAAATAAGCCAGTCAGAGTTAATTCAAAAATAGTGCCAAGTGTGTGGGTGGAGCCAAAAATAGTTATAGAAGTCTTGGCAGATGAGATAACAAAATCCCCCTTGCATACGGCAGGTCTGGCCTTGCGTTTCCCCCGTTTGGTGACATTTAGGGAAGCTGATAAGCGGGCAGAGGACTCCACAACTTTAAAAGAATTAAGGGAGATGTATAATCAACAAAGTAAACGATAAATATGGAAATCCGAGAAGCAACAGAATCAACACCCAAAACAATAATTTTTACCAGAGAACAGAAAATTATACAGCTGCCGGGTGAAAGCAGTGCGCAGTTACACGAAAGATTAAGAATGGTAGCGTTTGCTTCTTTTAGGCTGGTTCAAGAGCCTACAAAAATTATTACACCAAGTTGGTATACTTTTGATGGTAGTCAAGTACTTGAAGATATTCCTGATGCCGTTGTTGTATGTACTTCAACTTGCAAACACGAACCGCCTTTTCAGATATTTGTTGGTAGGAGAACAAGACAAGATTGGATGGTTGAAAAACCAGCCAAACAAAATATACTTGGAGAAAATCCTATATATATATATCAATTAGAAGCATTGGGGCGGGAATTAACAGGGGAAGAAAAGAATGAAATTTACGACAAAATGTAACAGGGCTTGACATTTGCTTAAAAATTCCATAATATGGAAAAGTAGAAAGAAGGAAAAATAGAAAAATATGCAGCAGATGGCGACCGAAGATATTATCAAGATGCAGCCTAAAGGGCTTTTAACCATTCCCAAGAGGTTCCGCGAGGAATTTGGGTTTGAAGAAGATGGTTTGGTTCGGGTCAAAGGGGAAAAAGGCAGAATAGTGTTGGAACCTGTGCGCATTTTGGATTATCCTGTGAGAAGTTATACTAAAGAGGAAATTGATGAGTTTTTAGTGCTGGATAAAAAAGAAACCAAGGCTTTAAGGCAAAAAGGACTTTTATAAAGTGGCCAAAAGTAAAACCCCCGCAGTCTTTTTTAACGCTTCCGTGATTTTGGCAGGACTTAAGTCTCCTTTGGGCGGATCAGGGCAAATTTTACAAATGAGTAAGAAGAAACAAATTAAGGTGGTAATAAGCGAAATGATTATGGATGAGGTTTTAAGGAATACGGCCAAAGTCGGTTTAACGCCAGCTCAAATAATCTTTAGTTTAAAAGATATTTTTCAAAATGTTTCTCCTGCTCCTGATAAAGCTTTGGTAAAAAGTTTCCATCGAATATCCGTGGATGTGGGTGATAGTCATGTTCTGGCTTCAAGTCAAGAAAATAAAGCGGATTTTTTGGTGACTTTGGACAAAAAACATCTGTTGATATTACAAGATAAAGTTACAGCATTTAAAATTGTCTCACCCGGCCAACTGATTGAAATTTTAAAGATGTGTTAAAATGGCTTCATGTATGTAGCTGATTTGCATATTCATTCCAGGTTTTCCCGGGCTTGCTCTCCTGCTTTAAATATCCCCAATTTGGTGGAATGGGCTAAGTTAAAAGGCATTGACCTTTTGGGAACAGGGGATTTTTTGCACCCCTTATGGCTAACCGAACTCAAAGCTAATCTAAAAGAAAATGGTTTAGGCTTTATGGTTCATGGTTCATCGGACCTGCCTGCCGGCAGGCAGGGTATTAAATTTGTTTTATCAGTAGAAATTAGTTCGATTTATTCCCATAAAGGCAGGGTTAGAAGAGTTCATAATTTGGTTTTATTGCCTAGTTTTGAAGCTGCAGACAAGTTTCAAAAAGCTCTTCTTTCGCGCCATGCCACTTTGGCATCAGACGGTAGGCCCATTGTGGGAATTTCTTCTAAAGATTTACTGCAGATGGCTTTGGAAGCAGAGGAAAAAGCTATATTTATTCCGGCCCATATCTGGACTCCCTGGTTTGGTGTTTTTGGTTCAGAAAGTGGATATGACAGCTTGCAAGATTGCTTTGAGGATCTAACTGATAACATTTATGCCATTGAAACCGGTCTCTCGAGCGACCCGGCCATGAATTGGAGAGTGGCAGAATTAGACGATCGTTCAATTTTGTCATTTTCTGATGCTCATTCTCTGCCTAATTTAGGCAGGGAGGCCACAATCATTGACGGAGAATTTACTTATGATGGTTTATATCAGGCCATTAAAGATCAAAAAATCGCAGGTACGATAGAGTTTTATCCGGAAGAAGGTAAATATCATTATACAGGCCATCGGAATTGTGAAGTAAAGTTAAATCCTGAAGAAGAAAAACAAAATGGAGTAGTTTGCCCAAAATGCGGCAGGGGTTTGACAGTGGGGGTATTAAGCAGAGTAGAGAAACTCGCTACGCGATCGAGCTCGGAAACTTTTCCTAATAGGCCGAAATATAGGATGCTAGTGCCTTTAAATCAGATTATTGCAGAAGCTCTAAAAGTTGCCAAAACAAGCCAAAAAGTCTTAAATGAGTACAAAAAGTTAACAATAAATTTGGGAGGGGAAATTAAAATCTTAACAAAGGTTGATTTAAAGGAAATTGAAAGATTAAGTGGGCCAAAAATAGCAGAAGGAGTGGACAGGATGAGGCAGGGAAAACTGGCGATAGACCCGGGTTATGATGGAGTCTATGGGGTTGTTAAAATCTGGCCGGACGGAGAACAAATAAATGTGGAAACTCCACAACTAGGGCTATTTGGATGAAAATTTTCAAGGATAGACAATCTGCTGGAAAAATTTTAGCCAATAGATTAAAAAATACCAAGGCTGAATTGGTTTTGGGAATTCCGCGGGGTGGAGTGGTGGTGGCCAAAGAAGTGGCAGAGGCTATAAATCTGCCACTGGATGTTGTAATAACCCGCAAAATTGGCGCTCCAAACCAGCCCGAACTGGCTTTGGGAGCAGTTGATCCGGATGGAGAAGTGGTAGGGGTGGAAAATTTAAAATTGAAAATTGATGACGAAATGCAAGAGATTAAAAGGCGGGAGGAGTTATACCGCCAGGGAAGAGGACGACTTGAAGTTCAAGATAGGATAGTCATCCTGGTGGATGATGGGATGGCTACAGGGGCTACCACTCTGGCTGCTGTCAGATATCTAAAAAGACATGGGGCAAAAGTGATTTTAGCTGTGCCGGTGGCTCCGCAAGAGGCTGTTGATAAGATTAGATCAGAAGTAGATGAGGCTATATTTTTGGAAATTCCGGAATATTTCCAGGCTGTGGGCCAATTTTATCAAAGTTTTGATCCTGTATCAGATGAAGAAGTGGTACAATACCTCAAATGAATGATTCTAAATTTTTACAAGTAGCCAAACAGGTAGCTCTTGAGGCAGGAGATCTTATTTCTAATCTTTTTGGAAAAGATATTGGATTGACTTTAAAAAATGGGGACAGCAGTAATCTGCTGACAAAAGCAGACTTAGGATCAGAGCAATTAATTGTTAATCTAATAAAAGAAAATTTTCCGGATCATAATATTATTGCAGAGGAGAACAATAAAACAGATCTGGATTCACTTTTCACCTGGGTTATAGATCCTTTGGATGGTACTACTTCTTTTGCTTCAGGAATACCGAATTTTGCTGTCTCGGTTGGACTCCTGAAAGATAATAAACCTTTTTTAGGAGTAATAAATTGGGTTGTGCAAAAGGAGCTTTACTGGGCCCAGAAAGGTAAAGGAGCATACTTAAACGGAAAGAAGATTTCAGTCAGAAAGATAAAAAAAATCGAAGATGGGGTATTTGGATTTAGTGTTGGTACCACAGCAAGAAGAGAGGGGAAGCTTAAAGCCTACATTCTTCCATTATTCAGCACAGTTCGTTACCCATACATATTAGGTTCAATTGCAGTGGATCTTAGTTTAGTATCTAAAGGAGTGTTGGATGCAGCTATTGGACAAGGATTTATGTGGGATTTTATAGGAGGAGTTATTCTTGTTTCAGAGGCTGGTGGTAGAGTCACTGATTTAGAAGGTTATGAGCCCGACTGGACACAGGAAAGGCTTTCGATTGTAGCATCAAATGGTTTGATACATGACCAGATCCTGGAGGCATTAAAGAGGTGAAACTGGTTGTGGGTTTGGGAAATCCGGGGGAAAAATATGCTAGGGTCAGGCATAATTTGGGGTTTATGGTTTTGGATCAGTTAGCATCTGGTTGGGAAGAGAATAAAAAAATAAAATCACTGATTTTTAAAAAAGATCAACTAATTTTTGCAAAACCGCAAACCTATATGAATAATTCAGGATTGGCAGTGAAATTGCTTACTACTTACTACAAACTACAACCTACTAACTTAATTATTATTCACGATGATTTGGATTTAATGCTGGGGAAAATTAAGGTTCGAATGGGGGGCGCTGCTGCCGGACATCATGGAGTGGAATCTATTATTTCTGCTTTGGGCACAGACCAGTTTACCAGAGTGAGATTAGGAATTGGCAACCAAAAATCCCATTCAGGAGAACACCACAGGGTCCATTTTGAGGCTGAAAAATTTGTCCTTGAGCCTTTTGAACCTTCTGAACTTCCTCAAGTCAAACACATGATTAAACAGGCAGTTGACATGATAATGTCAGAAAAGTTACTATAAAAAGACATGAAAAATTTAAATCCTTTTTATTCCACTCCAATGGCTATTTTAATTGGAGCTTTGATTGTGGCTTTGGCTGTTTTAGTAAGTGGGGGAATTATTAAATTTGGTAAGCCTGTCAAAACAACTCCTGTTGCCTCTTCTGCTCCGGTTGCCCAACCTCAACAAGCAGCCAAAACTGAAGCTGATATTGTTAAAAATCTTAAAGATACTGCGGGAAAATTAGGTTTAGACCAGGGTAAATTTGATAAATGTGTGGATTCAGGTGAAAAAGCCTTACTGGTTAAAAAAGATCTGGATGATGGTTCTGTTGCCGGGGTTAACGGCACGCCGGCCTTTTTTGTAAACGGGAGGCTCTTATCCGGAGCCCAGCCATTTACTGAATTTAAAAAAGTGATTGATGAAGAGCTTTCCGTCTCGGCTGCCGGAACTGTGACCAGACAAACCGTAGGGGTGGGGGACTTGCCTGTTCAGGGTCAAACAGGGGCAAAAATTACTTTGATTGAATTTTCCGATTACCAATGCCCGTTTTGCAAAAGGCATTTTGACCAAGCTGAAGGACAATTAAAAAAAGAATACATAGACACAGGCAAGGTTAAATTTTATTACCGGGATTTTCCTTTGTCCCAAATTCATCCCGGGGCCCAGAAGGCAGCCGAGGCAGCCAGATGTGCCGGGGATCAGAATAAATACTGGCAGTATCATGACTTAATCTTCCAAAACCAGCAGACTATTTTCTAATCCCCCTTTCAAATTCCACAGGGATTTTATTTAGTAACGCCTCGGAGATTTGGAGCTCTTTTTGCTTTCGGAGAGTTTGAAGGCAATATAAAGTAGAAGAAGAACAATAACTACTAGGGCTGTTGCTATTTGAACATTTGCATTTATATTCCAGAAATTACTCATTTTTCTATCTCTTTTTCACACAAAATTGTCAGTAGCAAAAATACAATACCAAATATAATATTTACTGTCAAGACAACGAAGTCGGTTGGTCCTTTTGGGAAGGATAGGTTAGGCCCAATGATTGAAACGCCAAAGAATCCAGCCGAGAGATTAATAAAAAGACCGGAAAGGGCTTTTAAGAGGGGACGAAACATTCCTTTCACATAATTACTCTAACAGAGAAATAGTTAAACCGTCAATCTATATTTGTGCTTAATTTGGGGAGGGGGAATTAGGGTTTTCTAAAAGATTTTGAATTTAAGCCTCAAAAATGGCTTGCGCTGAAGGAAATTAAAGTGTAAAATTAGCTCATAATGTATCACTTGGAGAGGAAGTACTCTTTAAGAGAAATGCCGAGTTTGGAGTCTGATCAATGGTTAGAATGGGCAAACGGTCCTTTTTTTACAGATAGCCTTAATCCTCAAAGAGGATTACTTTTACCATGGGTGCCACGCGGCATTTTCTTAGCTCACGCATTTACAAGTGAAGTAACAGATGGAGTTATGAACCCTTCTACGAAACACAAGGTTGAATTGCTTTTAGCAAGATCGCGCGCATCTGGTTTTTTGGTTCATTGTTCTCTAGAAAGAGAGGCATGGGGTAAGAAAACTATGTTACCCGAAGTACTTACAAGAATTGATTATAGAGAGATAGAGAAAGCCAGTGTGTTAGTAGCATTTCCTCAAACTTCACAAGGGGTTTGTATTGAGATTGGATGGGCCGGTGCGATGGGCAAAGAAATTTGCATCTGTTGGGATCTTAATAAAGATACATCAATAGATCTTAATGGTGTTTTAGAAAGGCTTTATTGTCTTGGAGGGATTATTCCTGATCTTGTATTATACGATGGTAGGGAATCTGCACCCTTCATGGTAGAAAGAGTAGTATCTAGAGTAAAAGAAAGATTGGTATAAAACCTATTCTGGAAATTGGCCACAAAAATGGGGAGAATTAACCAAATAAGAAAAGGTGCCAATCTATCCCACCCTCCAGGTGGACATTGAGCGGGTGGACATTGAGCGGGAGACCAGAATAAATACTGGCAGTATCATGATTTAATCTTCCAAAACCAGCAAAATATTTTTTAGCCTCCAATTCCCCAACTGAAGTTTTCCCTCTTGACAAGTTGTATATGTTGGTAATATACTTAATGAGTGATGAAATTACCTGTTCCTTTGTCGTTTGATTGGGATCAAGGAAACATTGACAAAAACCGGAAAATTCATCAAATAACTGACAAAGAAGCGGAAGAAGTATTTTTTAGTCAACCGCTAAAAATTTTTGCAGACAAGACGCATTCTGTAAAAGAAAAAAGATTTCTGGTTTATGGCCAGACCAAAGCAGATAAGAAATTAACTATAGTTTTTACTATCAGGGAAAGTAAAATTAGAGTTATTTCTGCCAGAAATCAAAGCAGAAAGGAGAGAATTTTATATGGCAAATAGAAAAAAATTAAAGCCAATACCAAGTTTTAAAAACGAAGATCAGGAGAGAGAATTCTGGGCAACCCATGATACTACCGACTATTTTGATACAGACAAACCAATCGAGCTGGATTTATCCAGACTAAAGCCTTCTACAGAGTCTATATCTTTAAGGTTGCCGCAATATTTACTGGCCAGAATTAAACAAATAGCCAATTCTAAAGATGTTCCTTACCAGTCTTTAATCAAAATCTTTCTTGATGAGAAGATAAGGGAAGAAGGGTTGTCCGCAAGATAATTTGTGCTTAATTTGGGGAGAGGTGGAGAGTTTAAGGAGCGTTCTCACCTCACCCAATATCATGTCTGTTAAGTCCCCATTTAGCTCCAGTTTCTTCAAATATTGATGGTGTTAGTTCTACTGCCGTACCATTACTAGTTCTTACATCGATTGTTCCAGCGCTGAAACTACTTCCGACAACTTCTCCACCTGTAGGTCGACCATCCCACTTTCCATCTTGGCGGTATATTACCGGATTACCCTTTCTTCCGTGAAAAAGAACAGACAGCCGATCAGTAAATGTACCGCGCTCAACTCTTACCATGTATGTACCATTTTACCACAAAATTTTCCCCTTTGTGGTAAAATCAGAAGATGCCAAAGAAACTTATTTATATTGGGGTAGTGGCCATTTTGTTGATAGCCTTTGTAGTCTGGCTTTTTAAGGCCTCATCCCAGCCCCTACTTGGTACTAAACAGCCTGATTTGGGCAGAAAGCATGTGCTGCCGGCCGGGTCTTTGAAAAATTCCAGCGGGGATTTAGCCACATCAGGAGATCACTTTGAGGAATGGACCAGAGTAGGGGTTTATGATAGCCCCAAAGAAGATGGCAATCTAATCCATTCTATGGAACATGGGTATGTGATTATTTCGTACAATTGTACGAAAAAATTTACAATTTACAATTTACAATTTACAATTAATGCGTATGCGCATGAGGGGGAAGATAATGAGGCTACAAATGGGGCAGAAGCTACAGGATCTGCCAGTTTATCAGAGGATTGCCATAAACTTGTTGACCAGCTCAAAAATATTTATGAGAAAAAAGGAAAAAGAAAGCTAATAGTAGTTCCAAGGCCAAATATGGATTCAAAAATTGCCCTGACTGCCTGGAACTGGATTGATAAATTTGACCAATTTGATGAGCAAAGAATAGAAAGCTTTATTGATAGCCACCGCGATCAAGGTCCGGAAAGGACTGCTGAATGAGCGTATTAGCCTACATCTTATTATTCACTTTAATAGGTTCTGTTGTTTCCTTAATTGGGGGAGTTTTGCTGCTGCTGAAGGAAAAATTTGCTCTTAAAATCTCCCACTACTTAACAGCTTTTGCAGCAGGAGCCCTTTTAGCCACAGCCTTTTTTGATCTTTTGCCGGAGAGTATGGAACTTGGCGGAGAAGTCAATGTTTTTTTATGGACTTTGTTGGGAATACTGGCCTTTTTTCTGCTGGAGCGATTTATTCACCATCACCACAGTCATGGTAAAAATCTGGATGAGAAAAAAGCCGTTGTACCCTTGGTGATTTTGGGGGATACCATGCACAATTTTACAGACGGAGTGGCCATTGCCGCCACTTTTTTAATTAGTGTGCCTTTGGGAATTGTTACTGCTCTGGCTGTGGCAGCGCATGAAATTCCCCAAGAAATTGGTGATTTTGGTTTGCTTTTAAACAAAGGAATAAAAAGAGGAAAAGTGCTTTTGATAAATCTTTACAGTTCCCTGGCAGCCATGGCAGGAGCAATTTTAACTTATATTTATAAAGACAGCCTGGAAGGATTTTTGCCCTTAATTTTATCTGTCACTGCCGGATTTTTTATTTATATTGCTTTGGCCAATTTAATTCCGGAAATACATCATAAGGAAAATCAAAAAGTGGCTTTTTGGGAATCAGTCATGCTTTTTGTGGGAGTGTTAGTTGTTTATTTTGCTATTTCTGCTTTGGAAGGTAGTATCTAGATGGATCAGACTATTCTGGCCTGTGATGACCAGGGGAATTTTTTAGAATATATTCCTAAGGACATTGGACATACAGGGCAGGGCAGAAGACATTTGGCAATCACCGTGCTTTTGCAAAATAGCAAGGGTCAGGTTTTGCTGCAAAAAAGAAAACATAAAATTTTTGATAATATCTGGGATTTAACAGGCGCCACCCACCCTTTGCACCAGGATCAAGGAGATGAAACTTTGGAAGAGGCAACACAAAGATGTCTTAAAACAGAATGGGGGATTGGGGAAATTGGGGAAATTAGGGTTATTGGGAGTTTTAATTATTTTGCCAAATATGGGGAATTTTGCGAGAATGAACATTGCGCTATTTTAGTCGGGGAATATAATGGGCCAATAAATTTAAATCCGGAGGCAGGATATGAATATAAATGGATGGATAAAAATGAGTTTTTGCAGGATCTGGAACAAAATCCGGAAAATTATACTTCCTGGGCAATTAAGGCCTTGACATTATTAAAGACTCTTTGATAAGATAGAAAATTCTAACATGCTGCCTGAATTATCTTTTGAGTTATTTTTCAAGAGAGAAGAAGAACCTTCTATATCACTTGGGTTAAGGCTTTCAACAGAAGGTATTTATTTGGGAAGACGCAGATTTCCTTTCAGAAGAAGATCTAGAAGAGGTGGTTTTGAGATAACCTCGCCCCTTCTACCGGGGTATTGACAATAATATTTTTGACAAACGGGAGTTTTTTTAATTTGGCTACCACTTTTTTGGCATTTTTTTCTTCCACAATCAGATGAATATTTTGGCCGGTATTGATGGTGAAATAAACAGGTAAACCCTCTGCTCTCCAAAGAGAAGTTAATTTCATAATCTGTAAAGTGCCGGGTGTACAATAAATAAGCGGGGGATATTGGGTAAGCATGATGGTGTGAAGTTCCAGCGCTTCCCCCTCAATCAGTTCCCCAAACTCCTTGAAATTTCTCTCTTTAATTAATTTTTTTACTATTTTATTTTTTTCTTTCATGCGGGAAAGTCTTAAGTTTAAAAATGGGGAGGATTGGGCTGATTGATGACCGACTGATGTTGGTACTTCTTTTCTTGTTGTTGAAACAATCGCCACAACATCGGCAATTTTCCAATAATTCGGAGGAAAAATTTGCACGGAATATGAGGTATCTGAAGTATCACCATCCAGCCATTCCACAAAACCTCCAATAATCGGTCTGCAAGAGGCCCCGGATGCCTGTCTGGATAAGATAGATAATTCTTTAGTTGATAAATTTAAGCTGGCGGCTTTACTGGCGGCCAAAGTTAAAGCGGCGAAACCGGAAGCAGAAGAAGATAAACCTGTACCAATAGGAAAATTATTTTTGGAAACCACTCTTGTTTTGAGATTGATATTTGCCATATTTCTGATTCTGTCTAAGTGTTTAATGATTCTTTCTGCCTCACCTTCTTCAACTCCGCCTCCATTTATTGTGATTTCATCTTTTTTGTATTTATCAGAAAATTCTACAGTAGTGGTGGTGAGTAAATCAGATAAAGTCATGGAAACCGAGCCGTTTTCCGGCAGTCTCAAAACTTCATCTTTTCTGCCCCAATATTTGGTAAAAGCAATATCAGATGGTCCAATAGCTGTGGCTTTCATGATTCTATTCTCGCTCCCTCCACATTAGCTCTTATATCAATTACCTGTCCACCGGCTTGGATAATAGCTTTTTTAACTGCTTTTGTTTTTTCTGGCGAAGCCAAACAAATCATGCAATCTCCCATTCCTGCTCCGGAAAGTTTAGCCCCATAAGCCCCAGCCTCTCTTGCCGCATATATCATACTGCTAAGTTTTTTGCCTTCTACTCCAAGTATTGATAAATATCCTTCATTAAGATTCATCAGTTCGCCTAAAGTTGCCCAGTCAGATTTTATGATTGCTTTTTTTGCCTGTTCAACTAACTCTCCAATAGCAGCATAAACATTATCAATTATTTTGGGAAACTTTTTGGCTTTTTCCAAAACCTCATTTATTAAAGTCACAGTATCAACTTTAATTCCAGAATAGCCTATGATTAAAGGCAGTGATTTAAGATTTAGAGGTTTGATTACTTTGCCTCCTATTACAAAATATAAAGTTCCTCCATAAACTGCCGCAGCCACATCAAAGCCCGAGCCTTTTCCCTGTATATCCAAAACTGTTTTGTAAGATAAATCAAAAATTTGTTTGTTTGACAATTTTTTTCCGGTGAGTTCTGATAAAGCTTTAATGACACAGACGGTTGAGGTAGAAGAGGACCCAAAGCCAAATTGGGAAGAAAATTCTGATTTAGTGGTGACCCTTACGCCTCCGAGGTGTAATCGCAATTTTTTCACCTCGGAGGTGAACTGGCTCACTGCTATTTCCACAAACTTTGCTCCTTTAGGAATGCTTGTCCCGAGCGAAGTCGAGGGATCACCCTTTCCAAGTTCTGACATAGGTTTCTTGTAATCTGTGACATTAACATCAGGCGCGTTAAGCTCAA
>Ga0082335_1001442_pt1 | contig 50327 bp, 66 predicted proteins | sample Subgrocontami58m_FD_72375 | JGI IMG/M metagenome (GOLD analysis project Ga0082335, IMG submission 72375) | Subsurface groundwater microbial communities from S. Glens Falls, New York, USA - GMW37 contaminated, 5.8 m (SPADES assembly) (version 2) ... | reverse complement strand
AGAACACTAATAGAAAAAATAAACTACAGCCTAAAAGAAACCGTTCTTTGATAATTCGGCTCATCCATACTTCTTGATCACTTCCTGGGCATAGCGATCATAAACCTCGCGGATTCTCAATGCAAACTCCGCCTCCGCCGCAGGCAGTTTCCCTGCCAAAACTTCATTATAAATTGCCGAGATCTTATTGAGAACACTTCTCATCTGATGATAATCGCCGCGCTCCAAAGAAAGAGGAAGCTGCTGCACCCATGCTAGAAGATTCAATTTCTTTTCCAGCTTTTCCAACTGTACTTTTTCTTCCCTATCTTTAGGCGTTCCCTGCGGGACAAGAGTTAACTGATGATGATATTTAATTGCAGAATCGTAATCTAATTGATGAATCAGTCCCTGCAATTGCAACAGGAGATGCTGATTTGATGTCTCTGCTAAACTAGACAACCCTGCTTTTTGATACTCTTTTGCACTATAAGAAGAATAGCGAGGAATAACTGGCCGAGAAGAAGCAACAGAATTATGAGGAGTATTGAAATAATTATTCTGGAGATCATGTTGAGAACTATCCTGGGACTCTTGATGAAGAGACAAACGATCAGAGAGAGGATGATTTCTCTTTTTCATAAAACTAAAACGAGAATTAAGCAGAGTGTTATGAGGAGAAGAATGAACAGTGTTATGGCTACTGGGAGAACTTGATTTCTGAGGAGAAGACGTCTTTCGACTTAACGTAAAATAGTACCCACCCAAACCAGTAACCAGAATGACACTAACCACAATCAACAGCGTATTCAGACTCCATGATACAGGATTCAACGAACTAACCGCGAACCCAGTAAGACTATTACCACTTTTAGAATCAACAACTTGGCTAAACGAAAATGGAACAACAACAATCCTCGCATCACGAGGAGAACTTGGTTTTCCCGTACTTTTAACCGCATACGTCAACTCAACATCTTTAAACGTATTAATCTCTGTAATAAAACCATTACCTTCCGCCAAACGCTTGAGATTCTTCCCGATTAACAAAACATCACGAGAAGCATTAATCTCCGCGGAAAAAAGGCCAATAACTGTAGAAGAAGTTAAAACTGGTTTAAGAGGTGTTATTTTTTCAGTAATAAACGTAATGAATTCTTTTTGATTATCTTTATAAGAGATCACATAATGTTCTTCCGTTGATTTAATATTAAAATTCTGTTGGAGAGCGATCAATTCTTTCTGTAAATCATCTTTTTGCTGAGGAGTCAATATTTTCTTTTTCTCTTTCTCTAAAGCAGTTATAGCCCAATTAATATCCATTGATATTATCGCCGTTTTCTGCAACGACTGTGCGGGATCTTCTTCGACAACATCTTCGGGAACATGGTTAGAAATAAAATCTATTTTCTTCTGAACAGATTGAAAATCGGTCGTAGTTTGAGGAGACACAGCTTTCCCAAAGAGTTCACTCACGTTGTTGCGCAATTTTAATAATTCCGTCTTCTGATCACTTAACAGTTCTTGCACACCAGTTTTCCCAACTAACCCTGCTTTTTGTTCTTTAAAAAAGTTCTTTTTTTGATCAATCTTATCCAAAAGTGAAGAAATCGAATCAGATAATGAAGAGGTATTTAATAAATCGCCACTGTCGGGATTAATGCTTTGCGCATCTCCAACAACGCCAGATTCGACGCCTTCACTTTGCCCAACAAGAGAATTACTTCCCGCCATCACCCATGCTTCCTGTGACAATAAACCTTCATCGCCCGTACCATCAATCACCGAAATGGCATAATAATACGTTACACCTTTATTGACCGTAGGATCAATAAACGTCTTAATATTAGAAAGAGTATTTGCAACATTCTGGTAATAATCAAGATATGAAACCTCTTTTTTCAATGAACGGTAGATATTAAACGAAACAGCGCTAGAATCGGTATAGAACCACTTTAGATTAATACTCTTTTCACCATTACTAGTGGCATCAACTAATAACGGAGGATCTAAGCCCTCCAATTCTACCAAGAAGATATTATTCTCCGTAATCTCCGTACCTTCGTTATCATTTATATCTTTCCCTTTAAACAGAAAATTACCAACTTGATTGTTATTTTCCGCAGAGAGAACCATGTATCCTTTCCAGGCATTCCCACTGCCACTCAACGGGATAGAAACGGGAGAAGAACTTCCTAAGACATACTGCAGCGAAGGAGTTAACTTCATATTTTCAGAAGTTGTCAGTGTTACTGCCACAACACCCGGTTTAATCGGAGAAGGATCACTCAACGAAATCTTTGCCGTTGGTTTAAAATCAACTGTAAATTCAATCTTGTAATCTTCCAGATTTACATTTCCCGCAGTATCCTTACACCGGACAAAAAGTGACTTCTTATCTTCCACAAGACCACTAACCAATGTTTCAAAATTAGTCGCATCAATCTTTGTGAAAAGAGAAGTCATTGTATCAAAAGCGGTGTTAGAACTGCTGCTATACTTACATTCAGCAGCCTCATTCGTTGTCACCGTAACTTTTGTTGAACTATCAGTAACCGTAGCCGTCGGACTATATTTGGTAATTTGCGGAGGAGTGCTGTCGGTAATTGATTGAGGATGAACAATAATCGTAGTTGTTGGCTCAGTTAAATCATTACCCACATTCTCACCGGAGTTAGTATATGTTACAAAAGCGGTACGACTGCCGCTGCTTGTCCCGCTGCATTCTAAAGTCCACTGCGGATTCACCGAAGAATTACTAAACGGAGCAATTGAACCCAACGAAATATCTTTTGAAGTCACAAAACGCAACCCTGAACTGTTACTAATATTAAGTGTTGCCAGCACATTCGAGAACGTCATATTCCCATCATTCATCACCCCAACCGCCGAGACAATCATCGCCTGTGAATAATTCCCACACAAATCCGCAGAATTAGGAGTAAGTATTTTAGTAGACACCGTACTTTCTACAGAAATCAAAGATAGAGATACCAATAGAACACACATTAAAACCAGTTTATTCATATCCGCCTCTTTTCACAGTATCTTTACCGTATTAGTACTTTAATTTTAACATATTTATATCTTTCGGCTGTGAGTACGTATTAAGTTCTAGCACCTCCGCCGAAAAGTTTCACGAGCTGAGCTTTTGATCAGAAGAAAGTTTGTTCCCGTTCTATGAATGAGAATCTCTCTTCTTTCAGCGATTAACACTTCGAGAACGGGCGAGTGAAACGGTGAGGTGCTTACGGGAACTTAATACGTACGGCTTTGAGATTATTTTGTAGTATCCAAATATTATCAAGTTCAGTAAAAAAATAGTAAGAAATTGTACACAAAAGACAAATTTTAAAAGAAAAAATAACTCAATACCTAATCGTACAACCTTTAAATGAATCGTGTCCACAACAGACAACAGCAGTAGCACGCTTTCCAGCAGGATTTATCCCTGTAATATCGTAGCCTTTTTCACCTTCTTGGCAAGTCAAGTTAAAAAGATACGAACTACCCGTAATCTGTACATCTTTCCATCCGGCATTCTGCGCAGCATTGAGTGCATCGTTGTTATTACTACAACCAATTGTTAAAGCTGCCACTAAACCAACTAAACCCATTGTTTTTGTCATATTCTCACCCTTACATTAATTAATCTTGACCAATAACAAGATCTGTTTAAAAATGTTATTCAGAGAAAGTTTCTTTTGGAAACATTAACTTGCTACTTTTGGATCTTTCTAGCCCGCTTCTTAAAAGAGTTTAATGTAGTATTTCGATTAGATTTAACCATTGCAACTATTTCAAAATCAAACCCATACTTCAGCAAATCAATCCCTCCATTACCATCAATCACCACTCCTTCCTCTTCCAACATCTTCCGTTTCTCGGCGACTTTACCACCTTCTTTCCAGCCCATAAACCCGCCCAAAGAACCATCACTGCGTACCACCCGATGACACGGCACACGCGGCGAAAAAGGATTACAACGTAAAGCTTGCCCTACTGCCCGATAGGACTTAGTGCCTAGTTTCTCAGCTATCGCTTTGTACGTCGTAACTTTTCCCGAAGGAACAACTAAACATAATTCATACACCCGCTGAGAAAACGAACTCATCTTTTCTTCCGTGCCTCAAGAAAATCTTCCACCCGTTGATCCCCTTTAGCCGCTGCTTTTCCGCCTAAAGAATAATACTTTTTCTCCACCACACTTCCCCACGAAAAATCTCCATGCTCCTGTTGAATTTTATGAATAGAAATTTCTTTTGTAAAAATTCCTTTCTTCAAATGATAATAGATCACCCGCTGTGTCGCCCGCGGAAAGATCTCATTATAGATTTTAGAAATCTGATAGCCATAGCCCTTGCCCAAATGAAACAGAATCTCCACAATATTCTGTCGTATCTGGCTTTTAACCGGTCTTCCTCTTCTCATCTCCCTAAGAAGTAAAAGAAGATTTATAAGAATTGTTGTCTTTTGTAGGTATTAATGAGTAAACCAACCATCCCAAAAGCAAAACAGAAAGAAATCGCCCAAGAACGTATTAGCATTCTCTTCGCCGAAGCAGGAAAGACTTTCTCTCAAAACAAAACTCTTGCTAACCGTTACATCACTCTAGCGCGAAAAATCGCCATGAAAACAAAATCACGCATTCCTTTAGAATTAAAACGCCGCTTCTGTAAGCACTGCTATAAATATCTACAGCCTGGAATTAATGCCCGCGTTCGTACGCGCGGAGGAAAAGTTGTTATTTCCTGTTTTGAATGCAAGAACTTCATGAGAATACCCATACATTAATTCTGTTTCCGCCAATCTCTTATTTTTCTTGATAACTTTTATATAAAAACACACTAAAATAACCCCTAATGAACAAATATCTTCGCAGAACAATCATTGGACTGTGTGCCGCCCTTCCGCTCGCTACAGCAACATTATTTTTGAAAACAAGAGATTGCTGTGCTTATCTCTCCAATCACAAAGATGAAGACGTAGAAGAATTTGTCATAGAAAACATTGAACAACTCATCAGAGATCAAGAAGAACAAGTTGGATTCTCTCTCTTTCCCCCGCCGCAAAAAATTGAATTTATGCTCCCAGAGAATTTACGAGACGAGGTAGTAAAAAGTGGATGGATAACCTATGGCTTATATGATTTCCAAGAAAATGTGCTCTATCTCAATAGCGGCATGCTCACCCTCCCCTCTTTTGATCTCAGTGATATTGCCGCGTGGGTTGGCACAATGGGAATTGCAAAAAATGTTAAAGACACACTATACCACGAGCTAGGACATTATTATTGCGACCGTCTTTATGAAACTATGCTTGAAGACATTGCTGCAAAAGACGACCTCAATGATCCCTTCCGTCTCGATAAGATGGTCAGTTTAAACATTATTCATGAAGGAATCGGAGAATATTTTGAAAGAGTAATGACTAAAGAAGAAGATTCTTTTGAAGACCGCGATTGGCCAATGAAAGGAGAAGAATTTGTTGATTTAGAAGCATTGATTTTTGATCAAAAAATACTCGTTCCTGAACGTCTGAAATACGATGGTGGTTACCATCTCGTCAAACCTATCATCGACCAATACAAAAAAGAAGGAATTCTCTATTTGCTTCACCATATTCCAGATAATCTTTTAGAACTTCCAGAATATCAACAGAAGGCGTTGGAAGAACTGTCTCAAAAGAATTGAAACAGTTGTAACTTATTACTCCTACCATCAAATCACATCTGTAAACATCTTTTAAATAATCTTTTCCCGAAAAAACATCTGTGAAAAAATACATCAAACGTCTTCTCCTCGGGGCCTTAGCCGGCGCTAGCATCTACACCGCATACCAATACACCCCACCCGTCACTCGCTACCTTCTCTGTCAGTATAAAGACGACGAAATTCAAGAATACGTTGAAGAGAACCTTGAAGAGATAATTAAAAATCAAGAAAAAAAAGTTGGAATACGCTACCCAAAGCATCCTAAACTAGAATACAAACTCCCAGAAGAGTGGCGGGAAAGCGCGGCAGATGGTATTCTCGGAATGTATCGATCAGAAGAAGACACAATCTATCTCAACAGTGGATTATTAACCCATTACATACCAGACATCGGAGACACCATTGCTCTTCTCCTTACCAATGGAGGAATGGGAGATGCTTTAATTACACTAAATCACGAACTAGGACATTATTATTGCGACTCCCTCTCTGAAGCCGCCGGCTTTGGCAATTGGCCCGTCTTTGACAAAGAAATGGATTCCGCAGAAATCATCGGAATTCGCCTTATCGCCGAAGGAATCGCCGAATATATCCAGAAAAAAGCCGCAGGAGAAATGGAAGATACATTCCAAGACAGCGAATGGCCGCAAAAAATAGAACGATTCTACGGCGATGGAACTGGTGACACGCGCCTGATCTATAACGGCGGTTATCATCTCGTCAAACCAGTGATCGACCAATATGGCAAACAAGGAATGTTGTATCTGATGATCTTTCACCCATTAGAAAGAGACCTGGAAAATCTACCCGAATATCAAAAAGAAATTCTCGAACAAATTAAATTAGAACGATTTCACATACCAGAAGAACTCTAAAGAGGAGTTTGAAAAATAGTAATTTTGGCAAATAGCTGATCTTTCTAATGCCAGAATTACGACTATTTCACCTCCTCTTAAGAACTTTGCACATAAAACAGTCAATTATGCAAAGTTCTCTAAATCGCTTTCAACTGAACAATCAACTGTTTGATATTCTCGTCAATAACATACTCTTTGCCATAAGCCATTTGATCAAGCATAAACAACAGCCGGCTCACAAAAATAAGCAACAATACGAGAATAAAACCAAGAATTAAAAGAGACGGATGAGATAACGTCAATAACAAAATCATCACCGATAAAACACCCGTAAAAACAAGATAAACAATCTTCATTTCTCCAACCAAATAACGATGACCAAATAATTCCAAACTCTCACGATTAGATGTCAACGCACTAATTTGCTGAAGAATCCGGCTATAGATCTGTTTATCTTCTTCCGTTTTAATAGAATAGCCTCTAAGGGCTGTGTACAACGAGGGAATTTTCTTCTGTGTTCGATGATAATCGTCTGGGTTTTCGCTGAGAATCAATCCTAAAAAAGAACAAAGCGCTTTTTTCATCTCGCTCATAAATTTAGGCTGGTTAGTCAACGGGAGCATTGAACCGATTGCTAATGCCCCCCCTTGAAATTGACCCATATAATCGCGAAACCGGCTCGCTTTACCATCAACAAACTTGAAAATAGAATTCAGGAAAAAACCATAGACAAACGTAAACAGTGAAGCAATAATACTTAACTCTAAAGAGATATCCCCGATAAAAAAAGACAACCCGATCGTAACAACAGCTAAAATTGAAACAAACAAAAGTAATGATTTCCAACCAATAATCTTTTTGTATGCCATAGTCTCACAACCACAATCTATTCTCTCTCGCGGTCTAACAACAACTTCTTTTCTACTCTTGCTACCACTCTTCTAATCTCATCAACTGCATCAACATTCGACGAAATGGAATCTACTCCCTGATGAACAAGAAACTCTGCCATTTCAGGTCGTGAACCAGCCTGTCCGCAAATAGACGTTTTAACATGATACTTCTTGCACGTTTTAATCACCTTGGCAATCTCCCCCAGCACTGCTGGATGCATTTCATCAAATAATTTTGAGAGACGTTGATTATTACGATCTAATCCTAACGTCAGCTGCGTTAAATCATTTGTCCCAAACGAAACAAAACTAATCCCTTCACGGCACAAATCTTCAATAATCCAACACGCTGCCGGAGTTTCCACCATCACCCCAAAATCAATTGCCTTCACTGGTTCAAGACCAATCTCTCGCATTATCTCTTTTGCTTTTTGTACCTCATCAACACGAATAACAAACGGCAGCATCACACCAATATTCTTCAGCCCTTCATAATGTAAATCACGAATTGCTTGAAACTCCGCTTTTAATATCGCCGGTTCATCAAGTAATCTTCTAATTGCATGCCAACCGATCATTGGATCAGTTTCCTTCGGTTCTTTATCGCCGCCTTGTAAATTACGATACTCGTCACTACGCATATCAGAACAACGCACCCACACTGGCTTCCCCGCAAACGCTTTGGCAATTTTTCGAATACCATCTTTCAATAATTCAACATAATCTTTCTCTCGTCCCCGTCGAATATACTCTGCCGGATGAATTCCACCATTAGCAATCATGATCTCCAAACGAACCAGACCAACACCATCCGCGCCAGTTGCTGCCGCATGTTCAGCAAGATCAGGTAAGTCCATAATAACTTTAACTTCCGTCGCCGTAATAATTCCTTCAGTAGAACAGTGTGTCTTTTTACTCTCGGACAAAACATCAATCTTAGGAGCTTCCATTCTTCCTGCATAAACAATTCCTCGTGACGCATGAACCGTTACAATTTGATCATCTTTTAATAATTCCGTGGCATGCTCTGTTCCTACAATACAGGGTGTACCCATTTCTCTGGATACAATTGCCGCGTGACAGGTCATCCCCCCTTCATTAGTAATAATTGCACCAGCGCGCTGCATCGCAGGAACCATATCGGGGGTAGTCATTACCGTCACCAAAACATCTCCTTTCTGCACTTTACCAAGTTCAGAAGGGTCGCGGACAATACGCACCGGACCAGCATACATTCCTCCAGAAGCAGTCTCGCCCTTCAGCAGAATCTTTCCTTCCTCTTCAGAGATCTTCGTTGCCGCTTGCTGTGCCGCTGCTTTAAACGTCGTAACCGCACGAGTTTGAACTAAATATAATCGCTCGCGTTCAACCGCCCACTCCACATCCTGCGGTTTGCCATAATGTTCTTCTAACTTTTTCCCTAAACGCGCCAGCTCTTTAATTTGCGCATCGCTCAGCACCTGTCTACTCTGCTCATCAATAGGAATTTCTTGTTTCTCATTTTCACCATCTTCATTTTTGAACAAACCAATTGGCTTCTTGCGCACCTCAATCTTCTTGATCTCTCGAGAGTTCTTATCAACGATATACATATCAGGATTGACTTCTCCTCCCACAATTAATTCACCCAGCCCATAAATCGCTTCGATTACAATCTCATTAAAACTATTCGTTGCCGGATTAATTGTAAACATAATCCCCGACTTATCGGCATCAACCATCCGCTGCACCACCGCGCAGATATACACTTTGAGATGATCAAATTTATTTTTCTCACGATAATAAATCGCTCGCGCCGTGAAGAGTGATGCCCAACATGCCAATACCGCCGAAACTACTTTCTCTTTCCCTTTGATATTCAAATACGTCGCCTGCTGCCCCGCAAAACTCGCCTCCGGTAAGTCTTCCGCCGTCGCCGAACTACGTACCGCAACAAACACATCTTTAGAAGAAACAATATCACTTGCTTTTTTTACATCTGCCCCTAACAGTTCATAGTTTTCCATAATCTCTTCAGCCACGTCATCAGGAATGGGCGTAGAAACAATTAAATTCTGAATCTCAACAGCAACACGTTGCAATGCATCATTATCTTCTCTATCCAACCCTTGAAGAAATTGTCTTAGTTTATCTTTAATTCCCGTCTTCTCAATATACTCTTGATACGTCTGCGCCGTCACACAGAAACCATTGGGCACCGGAAAACCAAGCTTGTACATAATCCCTAAGTTTGTGCCTTTACCACCCGCTATGAGAAGAGAATCTGTATCTAAATCTTTAAACCAAACAATGTATTTACCCATCTAAGCACCTTTTATCAGAGGAAGGGAAGAAGGTTTAAATAGTTTTGTGAATTTGTAAAATGGATGAAAAGGAGGACGATTGGAATAATTCAGTTAATAATGGGTTTCATTCTTCTTATTGGAACAGTTATAAGTGCTTTTTCTGAAATTGATCGAACAATAGTTGAACTTTATGGAAATATGGAAAAGATTTCTGAAAACACAAACGATATTCTCACTACGAAAAATCTGACAGATGTAGAAACTGCTCTTCTTAAAAATGATCATCTCCAAACCGCAGCTTTGGGTGTAGGAATTTATCGAGCAACTCTTTATACTTTAGTCATTGGATTAATTATTTTATTTGTCTTATCAATAATTCTTATTTTACAAGGATTAGCTAACTTTAATGAAAAATCATTGAGAGAAAACCTTTTATAGTTAACAGATTTACCAGCAAATAATGTTTTCCAAAAAAGGTGTTTCATTTAGTTCTGTTGTTGCAATTATGGGGTCAATTCTCATTGCCGTCGGCATCGCTTGGTTATTAGCAGATAACTGGCATGTTATTCCCAAATTTATGAAGATTATTATTCTTCTCTCACTCACAGCCGGAGCATACGTGGGAGGAACATTCGCAAAAGAAAAGGGGTATCCAACAGTTGGACAAGCGCTCTTCGTGTTAGGCGCGCTGCTCTATACACTGAGCATCTTTCTCATTGCCCAAATGTTCTTCACGCAAGGAAGTTGGCAAGGGCAAGCGTGGTTGTGGCTATTAGCATGGGTTGGAGTGATGGCTGCTTCGTACATTTTTTCTTCCGCAGCGAGTCTCGTTGTGGGATTAACCCAAATAATTGTTTGGGTGAGTATTCAGTTCATGGCATTTCAGGAGAATACAAATCTCTCAGTAGGGATACTCCTGTTTTACTTTCTCTCGCTAGGCATTATTTTCTATGGTCTTAGTCTCTATCACAAACTTCGAGAACACGATTTTACGCGTGTCTATCGCTGGTGGACAGCATTCTACTTCCTTGCTTTTGTTTACGCTTTAAGTTTTCAACTTCTTCTTCCCAATGTTTGGCCTGAAGAGGCTGTTTCTTCAACAGGAGCACTGGTATTTCTCTTTGTGTTAGTTGGCGCAGCGTTAGTCGCTCTACTTGTGGGGATCATTCCTATCGTCAGAGATCGTAGCAAAGATGCAAAAGAAGTATTATGGTTTATTGGCATTGTTATTGTGCTTATTGCTTTGATTGGATCTACAGGATACGTGGGTGATGCCTTGGGATTCTGCCAGCAGAAAAGCTGTTCTGATCAGAAAGAGAAAGTAAGTTGTGAATCTATGTCTCCAGGTAAGTGTTACTGGTTGGATGACTATGATTCGTGTAGAGATATGAGTGAGTGTCAAACTGTAAAATGGGCGGAATCACAGTCCATTTGCGAGCAAAATCCAAATTGTAAATGGAAAGAGTATAATTGCATCCTAAAAAAAGATTGTTATAACTCGTTTAAAAACCAAGAGTCATGTGAGAACTCGGGGGGAGAGCCGCAATGTAAGTGGGAATATAACTTTTGTACGGAAAAACAGTTCTGTGATGCTTTCAGTTCTAAAGACGCATGTGGAGAGCAATCATCTTGTAAATGGTATAAAACAAATAGTTACGGGGGAAGTAGTCAAGGGCAATACCCCGTTTCGCTCTGGCTTCTTTGGATCATAATTAATGTGTTCTTCCTTGCTTTGATTATTGGGTTCATCTTTTACGGAACATGGCAAAAACAGACCTCACTAATTAATCTAGGAATTATCTTCTTTGCATTAGACATTATCACTCGCTATATTGGATTTATTATTGATCTCCAAGGGTATCTTGGTCTCTCTTTCATCTTTATCACAGGAGGAATACTTCTCTTAGGAGGCGGTTGGGGTATTGAACACTGGAGAAAGAAGTTGATTGCTGAGGTAAAATGAAGCTAAGAACACGACTGTTAGTTGGACTATTAGTTCTTTTCATCATCACCAGTACGTTCTTACTATATCTTTATTGGCCATTACTCACAGGAGAAAAAATAGTACTGACAACAACACCAGTTGATCCTTTTGATATTCTACGTGGACAATATATTCAAATTAATTATGAGATTACGACGCTGAAAAAAATTGAAAACGTTGAAGTCGGAGATTCTATTTTTATCATTTTACAACCAGATGAGAAAGGGATTGATAGAAATATATCGGTGCAACAGCAAAAGCCAACAAGCAGTCGTTTTATTAAAGGAACAGTTAGTTCTGTCTATGGCGAAAGAATGCGTATAGAATATGGAATTGAACAATACTTCTTCGAACGAAATGCCCAATTAGATTTGAAAAATGTTACTGTTGAAGTAAAAGTAAGCTCCTCCGGAAGAGCAGCAATTTCTCAGGTATTATCAAACGGAGAACCAATCACAATAAAATATCAGAAAGTTGAAATTACTTCTTGAAAACTAATTGATGATATTATTTATATCCACGAATAGTTCTTACCAATGGTTCTAGAAAATCCTCTTCTTTCATTGGCACAACTCTAACGCAAGTACTTGTCTCTTTAGCAAGACTATCCCTCGCTTCAAAAGATGACCCAAAACAGGGATCTCTAGGAAAAACTTCTTCAACATAAGAACCAACAAGTGCCTTAAAGTTCTCAGAATCAATGGTCATTCCGGCAAAATTCTGTTTTAGGTACGAACAAAAATCGTCTTTCAATCTATTATACATCATAACATCTTTCTGAGCATCTTCACCCAATGAAACTGCATCAATCGTAACATAATTATCCCGCGCCCCCGATAATTCGTGAACATTTAACTTCTTGCTGATTTCCTTCTCGAGATCCTCAAGATAGGAAGGAGATACTCTTGTATCACCAAAGAGAATACATTGTTCTTTCAATTGATCAAAGACAAAATTGCTATAATCGAAACTTCTCATTCCGCCCTGCTGCAATCGTTCTTTAACACCCGTAAGAACAGCACCAATTCTTTCTTCTAGCGGCTTTTGCATTACTTCAGCGCAAACTGGAGAATCATATTGTTTAGTTGAAGGCGAGTTGATAACTGGATTCTCAACAAGAGTCGGTTTAAATTGAGGCGACGGTTCAAACTGGTGAACCGGTTCAGTTGAAGGCGGCGGAGAAAATAGCTTTCCACAGGAGAGAAGAGAAACAGCAGCTAAGCTCGTAATAAGAGATTTATACCATTGCATAGTTTGTTAAAAAGAAAAAAGTTTTTAAAGATTTAGTGTGTCTAGAACACGGATGGAATAAGAGATTTAAAAAATATTTTCGGAAAAATAATTCGAAAAGAATATATACAACAACCGCCCACTAAGAAAAGTGGAACAAACACCATCAAAAATATTACACCGGTTAATGATTGTTATCCCGATTATATTCTTGATCGGCTTCTTAATATTTTTTCTAAAAGATAAATTTGTAGGCGCTGCTTTCATAGTTGGAGGGGGGATTACATTAGGCTGGGGGATGTTCTACTATTATAAAGTTAAGAAAGATGATCCTCTCGCTGCGACTAGGTCTCTAGCATTTTTTAATATTTTAGGAGGAGTAGTAATACTTGGTCTAAGTCTTGCTGTCTTTCTTTTCGAAAAAGAGAGTTTCAACAATGTTATTTATGACGCAGGATTAGGAATCATGTTTCTCATTTATGGGATTTTCAAGCTCAAGCGTAAACAAACACCAGAAACAACATGGAAAGAAATCCCATTAGGTATGAAGATGATTGTTGTGTTTCTTTTAATTACAATCCTTTTAAATGTAAGAGGACTTTCAAATTTACAACAAGCAAATTTTCTCTTTGGATTTTATATTCAACCACCACTATCAACAATCTTAGGAATACTATTTCTTATCATTCCAATCGCAGTTATTTTTTTAATTTACCAGAAAAGAGAATGGAAATTGATACTGGGACTCCAATCACTCAATCTTCTAAATGTACTTTTAAGTGCTATTAAAATACTATTTACTCCACTTCCTCAACTTTTTGCCATGGTAAATGAGCCCTTGCCAAACGGTTCGGCAGAAGTTTTGCAAGCCACAGAATTACAATCAAAATTAATCGTTTCAATCCCACTAACTATAGGAATCGTCATTGCGGTATTCGTTTTGATATATATCTATCGAAAAAGAGAATATTTTAGCAATGATTAGGGGGTTTGGATGGACAGATCTACGTGGCTTGTTGGACGACCGGGAATTCCTGAAGAGGAAATAAAATCGAGATATCGGAAAGCACTTCCCGCTTTTATTATCTCAGGAATATTAGGGATTATTCTTTTAATTTGGGGTGTTCTTTGGGATGAAATGCAGATGATTATTCCTGCGGTCATTGGTTTAGTTGTACTAATAATGGTCATTCTTAGCTATTTTTTCTATCAGAAAAAGTAAAGATTCAGTTGATGAAGTGTAAAGAGGCCATCACTTTAAACTATATTTTTAACACAATGAATGTTTAAATATTTATCTTGATAATAACAGACTATGTCCCTTGATGAAATCCCTGAATTACACGTTGGGGATGCCGTTGAAGTAAAACATAAAGGGAAAAGAAGAGTCGAATATTTTGTGAAAGAGTTTGAGAAAACAATTTGCTTTATTCCTTCTTGGGAGGACGTGACTTCTATTGATGCAATTAATGTTCGAAACCTTCGAATTTACCTCAAAGATTCTTTGGAAGATTTAGAAGTAGTTAAGAGAAACACTCGGAAACTACCGCCATATGATAAACTACTTCCAATTGAAGAAGATTACCGTTCTCCAAATAGGAGTTATAACAGAAAAACATTTCCTTGGATGCCCGGAGGGATTATAGACGAAGGAGATAGCCATAGAGGGGTTAGAGATTAACATGGACGAATTCCAAACGAGAAGAACAAGAATAGAAATAGTAGATCTACTTCTTGGAAAATACCTCCTAACAACATCCAACGGAAAAGAATACGCCATTGAGCAAGAGGGCAACCAATTTTTTCTACGCGAAGGAAAGAAAACTCTCGGAAGAATCGTCCAGAATGATCATCTTGGCGGCTCTATTTGGCAGGGAAAGAAATGTCTAGGAGAATATGGTTGCCGAAGTGGGGATTACGTAGTAACCCCTTATTCCAAAGGGTTAAAACAACCGAAACAGAAAGAAAATATTCATCCATTGGATTACCTCATTGATAAAACTTTTAAAGACTTATGGCCGCGATACATCCCTTCTGTGATTGAAGACGAAGGAGAAAATTAACATTCAACACCATTACTTAGGGGTACTTTCTTTTAAGTCGTGAATAGCACAAAGTGCCTTCCGAAGAATCCGCACGTCCTCATTGTACTTCAATGGAAACGTCCCCGCTTCATCGCCATTGGTTCGGCCATGATGCGTGTGCTCCACGACGACGAGGATGAAGATGACGACGATATGGACGACGAGCAAGCAGGCTTATCGTGAGTTTCTGCCCTTCGCTGATTTCTGGCTCACGCTCTCTTCTTTCTGTATCCTCTTGAGGATCTTCCTCGCCCTCCGACTAACGTCCGCATCCAGCTCATCGCAATGCTGCAAGTATCCTGGCGTTTCCCTTGTCACTCGTGTAATTTTGTCAAGAATCTTCACTTTGACTGATTTGAGCGAGATTGTTCCATCACGGAGCGCAGATTTCAGCAGCGTCTCGGCAATCTGTCGTGCGACAGCAGCGTCAATCCGAGCGTCGACAAACTCATCACGAAACTGCGAACGAGTGGCCCTGTCAAACACTTCCCGCGCATACTTTGATTTCATACGTGCTGTCGCAATTCCAATATCTCCCATTACTATACGAACGTCCCTGTGCGGCTTTCGATGTTTCGTACGGCTTCCTTTCGATTCATACTGCACTTTCACCATCAATTAGATAATGCGTGCAGAGTTAAAAAGCTTTTCGACCTGTGCGACTTACGCAACCTGGTCTTCCCAGAACCTGACAACAGCATCTTAAGCAGTATATCAGTTAGTTATTTTAGTATAACATCCATCACTAATCTTAAATGCTTCTTTGAATTGTTTAAGGAGAAGATCACCTTGCTTAAATTGTTCGGGGAAAAGTCCATCAGTTCGACGATAACTGTTTCCAACACTCGTAGCAATCTTATCGACGCTCCCATCACATCCGTTGTCATAGTAGTTTGTATCTGGGTTACCTCTATAAAGAGTATCTTCATTCTTGGTGAAATTTCTCTTAAAGAGAATAGGATCTCTCCCGCCGTTCAGCTCGAATCCATCAAAGGAATCTTCTCTGCTAAAGTTACTTTTATCAACGCTAACGGATCCAAATTCAAACGTTTCCATTTCACTCTTTTCTTCACCCTTACATCCTATTCCTAATGCTAGTGTCGTCACGATTGCTAAACTGGTTAGATATTGTTTTGGACGAATCATTTTTTATTTCCCTCTTCCCACCGTTGATAAAGTGGAGGGATTGTACCTTTTGGATTCCCCCACTCCCAGATGGACTCAAGACTACGAAATATTCGTTCTCCAACATTGAGTTCTAATCTACTCGTCAGATGAAATTCAGGTTTTCTGATATTTCCGTAAACACCAAAAGGAGAAACTACAGGATCTGCTGAAACAAGATCAGTTAGGCATAGGCGACTACCATAGAAATCCTCTTTAATCTCTTCTAATTTACCCAAAGGATTCAGTTCTCGAGAACAAGTATATGTCCGGGCGCTGCCCTGGTCTCTAATAAGTAAGTCCCGTGTTCCATTATCGTTTGTACGGATTTCAATGGGGTTTTGAGAAAGATGGCCAACTCTCACTTTTCGTAATATTCGATCTGAGAGATGGTCTTCGTAGAGAGCAACTAATTTTCCTTGCTTTCCTTGCAAAAATCTCTCTATTTCTTTTGCATCTTTTTCTATACGATTATAATCCAAGCCAAACTGTAATATCGCCCAATCTCTAATGTTATCACCTGTTGAAGAACCAAGTCGAAGATGTGATTGCACGTGATATAATTCCTCCATGACTGCTTTTTGCGTCTCTGTCACAGTTACTTTTGCTTGAGAATGTTGCTGTCGTAATTGTTCTAGTTTTTTGAGTAAATTAGCCATAGAGAATAATAAAAGAAGATAGTTTAAATGGATTATGGTGATTGAGGAAATAAATAGTGGAACAGAATTGAAAACAGACATTTAGAATTCTTAAACAGCTACTTACTACGTCTTGGTTTAGCAACACCAAGCTCTACGTATGCGTGGTCTGAAGCCTCCAGATAGCGTCTATCATTCGTCTTGTCAAAAAGGAGATACAGTTCTATGGACGCCCGATGCCAACGTAACTCTTCACCCGGTTTTACGTCACCTTTTAGAAAACCATACTGCTCATTGATCTGTTCATCGACTGATGGCCACGGTTCAGGATCAATCCAACCGAGACAGGGTATACCTTGTTCGATACCCTGTTCAAAAAACCGTTTGTCAAGACCACTAACAGGTACTGATCGTGGACCTTTTTCAAGCTTGGAGAGCAAGTATTCTAATGGTTGCTGGTAATCAAGAGGAGTTCTCTCTACTTCTTGACCGTTCTTGTATCTCACCATCGTTGAGCCATCACAACGTAATTCAAACGTTTCACCCGCAGTAGATTCGACAAGATAGCGCGGATCATTTTTATCGAGAATTTTCATTATTCCGATATAAGTTAATTCTACCATCTACTATTTTGGAAAGAAGTATGAATCTTTAAAGGTTGTGGAAGAGGAGTCATGAACTATTTCTGATTAATTCTCACCATCGGAGGTTTTATAATCTGCTAAATTATTCTTGGACATAAGATGTGTTGGAAAAATGTGCGACCGAGTAGGATAGTTATGCTCTTTAGTTCACTTATTCCACTGTTCTTATTTTTGATATTTATCTCTGGGGGTTATTCATTTGTCAGCGTGTTAGTTGATCCCCTCGTTTTTGCACCTCAGGTTATCGGTGATAATGGGACATCTACAATTAGCTATCAAGAAGAAACATTTTCTTCCATCTTTACAAATTTATTACCCTGGGTTTTCGTTTTTGGTGCCATTGGTTTTCTTTCAGGTAGGTTCTACGAATCTGGAAAGAAGAAATGGAAGAGTTGGATAATTAGTTTAGCACTAGCATTAATTCCGTGGATATTGTGGCTGCTCCTCACATACCATTTTTTCCAGAGAGTAGTATATGTCTGAGGTTTTATTAATGAAACAGAAAAAACAAAAAAAATCATCAGAAAAACAGAATGATGATTCCTTCACTCTCATCGGAATCACGGTCATTCTTTTAGTCTACGTTATCTTTAGTTTCTATCTCAACTCGTATTATTTTCTCCCTCCACCGACAACTGTGCAAGATTGTACTTCTATTCCAAACTCATTTAATCGAGGGCTTTGTATTTCCAAATTAGTCTATTCTCTTCATGATTCTAGTATTTGTGATACTTTCTCTACGATCGAAGAAAAAGACATTTGTTTTGCAAGTTCAGCCAGTGATCAGATGAGGAATCAGGATTTATGTCATAAAATTAGTTCATTGAAACTGAGAGATAGCTGTTTTTGTACAGTGGCTTGGAATAAATACGATAAGAGCCTCTGCAAATTCATTGAAGATAAAAATAGTTGTATCATCCCTCCCGGTTTTACTCATCCTGAAAGTATTTCTTTTTGCATTAAGTAAAAACCCCAATCCCAGTAGAGCACACGGTAAAAAGCCACTTTACCGGTGCATAAATAAATGCCTTATCGCGTCCTCACGAATGGAAGTTGATAACATTCAAGATCACGAATGGTCGAGAGAGGAGGGGACTACTAGGAAGTAATAACTAACAAAAGATTTATAAAGAATCGACTGTTTTTAATACCTATGTACGATCTCAAACAAACGGCAATTGGATATAATATACAAAAATATTTCGAAGCGAAAGCTCTTGAAAAGAGAGTATACACAGAAATAGAAAGGTTGAGCGAATGCTTAAAAGTTACTTCTCATCCAACTCAGTTGTCTCATCTTGCTTTAGAAAGTAGACGACTCAACGATGTAGTGGAAGGAGTATTAAGTGAAATTGATAGAATTGCCGAACACGATGGCTTTGAAGATGTAGCCTCCGAAAATAGAACTGAATACCCCCTTTCCTGGGTTTTTGGAGATTATGAAAGAGTAATTGCAAAACACGTCCATTTACGATACCCACTAGTACATTTTCCGACGGAAAGAGAACTAGGCGATACAGCACCTACTACTGAGTTTACACTTGGTTATGGTCTTATTGGACCAAAAGGAAACTATCCACTAGCAGTAAGAGACGCAGAACGTCTACTTGAAAAAATAGGAATAAATCAACAACCACATAAAATTGCGATGAGACACAAAAGCAGATTAGAGAGAGAAGTAAGAATAGAAAATCGGAAAGGAGTAAAAGGATTTGCTCTAGAACCATCCACTCGAATTGGAAGATCTAAACGGTTTGTCGAGTTCCATCCGGTTACACTTCCAGAACCGTTTCCAAGTAGATTCATACCACCCATTGTGGCACTCGCTGGCTTTCCATCTTTTGACGAAGCATTAGCTGCTACCATTAACTATCAAAGTGATGAGTTAGTTAAAAAGATGACAAAGAAATTGAGAGAAGAGGGTCTAAATTTAAATGAGTGGTATGCTTAGACTTACCAATTTAAACTGGGCGATTTTTAATTTTTCTTTACGCGGCGTATCCAGAAAGGGGATTATTTCTTCTTTAACAAAGTGTTTATCTTTTTATACTTGTTAGAAGTACGGAACATTAATTTTTCAGATGAACGGTATAAACATCTTTAATAAGGAAAGGAAAGGACTAATTTTACGAAACAAGATGCCTCATTATTTTTGAAACTATGAAAAGAAAGTATAAATCTTTATTAAGCCAAAACACTTCCCAACTATATGTCCATTCAAGAAGGCTACACCATCACTCAGTCTTTTTCAAAAGAACAGATCAATGAGCTGCATAAGTATATCACCGGCCCATTATGTGATTTATATGGTGCGACAACGCATCTGTCTTATCCTGGAGACGATAGTCCGATTTTTCCAAAAATATATCACATTCGGAGATATAATGGATTACCATTACTTCCGGCAGTAGATACCGTTCTAGAAATCACTGTTGAAGAAAGTGTTACCAATGTTGAAGCGTATTTCTATAGCAAATGGAAAAGAAATAAAGTTTTTGACAAACTAGGAAAAATATCTGGTCTTGAACTTTCTCCCCGTCCAGTTGCTTGGAAGCACAGAGACATTGAAGAGATACTTGCTTCTGCACAAGAAGGAAGCTATTGGATGAATTGAATCATTTCTTCTTTAACAAAGTGTTTGTCTTTCTTTAATTTGTTATAGAGATGTTCTACTGGAATATCAACTCGATAAGAGACTGATAAAAGAGGATTGTCTTCAGAATGAGTAATACTAAAACTGATAGAACGGAAATGATGAATCAAATAACGACTCTGGTTATCAAATAATTCTCTTGCTGAGCAAGCATAGGCGAAGCGATATACTTCTGCTGGATGATTCCAGGGCTGGGAAAGTATTGTTTCAATTTGTTGTTCGACATCTTCACGTCGACCAAGAGATAGTTTTATCGAAGACATACTCTTTACAATGCCAATTAAAGAAGTACTCGCTGTCATCGTTGATGATCTTGTGATGCGTTTATTTCTTTTTCGAGTGTACTCATTCGAGAAGAATTATCAAAAAATTCTCCGATACTAGTAACCAATCCATAGGCCGTTAAAATTGCGGCAATACCAGCAAGAGTACCATAACCATAATTACGATCATAAAGATTCCAAGCGCTTACCATTGAAAGAAATGATGATGATATGCCACAAGTAAAACCAATCATACAATAATTATGCTCCGAAATCTGACGATCTTTTAGTTCTAATTGCTTTCTTGTAACGGTCTTGTACGCATCAAACTCGTCTTTAGTAATAGTATCATCCAGCGTCATAATCCAAGAAAAAGAACGTTTCATTTAAAATACTTACTACTTTTTCTGTTGTTCTGTCTGTTCTCGTCCCGGTCGATAAGAAAGATCAGGCAACATCCAAGAACTTCCTCTAACTCGAACTTTTGGTCCAGGAGTAGACATTAAATATTTGTCTACAGCTCGAGCCACATACTCATCGTGAGAACGTTTTTTTGTCTCCGCAGAGAAAACGACATACGTATCTTCCACCGCAAGTCCGTAAGGACCAACACTACAAAGACCACTAACACAGAATTCTTTAAACAACTTCCAGTCTTCTATTTCATGAAGAGCGCGAAAATGAAAAGAATCAGTAGGATTCCGTGAAGTTGATTTTCTCACAACAGTATTTTGTAGTTCTTCCAATCTCCCTTTTAGATTCTCAAATGGCCGTCCTGGAAGACATTCTTCCTGTGATGGTTTGAGACTAATAATAGAAGTAAGACCTGAGACATTTGTATTTCCCTGAAGATCAGAATGATGAGTACCCGTATTCACTGGCCAACGGATCAGCTCAGACATTAACTGACCCCACGTTATCCCACAAAAATAACGAAGACCATAAGAAGCATACGTCTGTGAGCGATCTTCAGCAGTCTTAGGACCATCTGCAAGAGGCAATACTGGAGTTGAAATGAGATCATAATCTCTCTTTAATAGAAATTCTATTTCAGGTGTTAATGACAGCTCTTTAGCACGCATGGCGTATAGTTCTAAAGAGAAGTATATTAACTTTGTGTGAATTGAGAGTTTCCGAGTTAAAATCGGAAAGTTAATATACCAATAAATAAACTCAAAAAACGATGGTCTCAGATCCAACTTACACTAGAATTCTAGTTCTCAGTTTAGTTACGGTCGTAGCATTTCTCGCCATCACACTACTTTTTCCAATATCTGGCGGCCCGCCTACTTTCTTGCAGCGCGTAGGTCTGGTCTGGACATCGACATTGTCTTGGATTCTCTTTGTGTTTATAGGTGTCATCACAGGAGGGATTTTAATTCTTGTATCGTGGTTGAACAAAAGACGTACTTCTAGAGACTAGAAATGAATATAAATTCAACTTTGATCGAAAAACTTAATGAGAATAATACCCTATTTGCTAGTATCTCTTGCCTTGTCCTGTAAGAATCCCATTCCCGACTCCCCGTCTCCCGAAGATAATGACAAACAACATTACTCTGAAAAAAGTCAGGCACCACCAGAAGTTGAAAGTGAACAGCATTACTCTGGAAGAATAGATGGACTGTTTGCGATCTATACACAAAGAAAAGAGGATTGCTCCCTACTCCTCTCTTCAGAATTCCCCATTGGTACTCTTGAAACCAGAATTATCGACAAGGGGTGTGATAATTCAATGGATTCAGTATTTTCTTTACAAGAAGGACGAACGCTTCATCTGAGATATGAAAATATAGATTTTCATGGAGTGATGAAGAAAGCCAGAGAAACCTCCTATGAAGGTTATCTTAAGTTCAAAGCTGCCTGTGTTCTTACTGTTAAAAACAAAGGATCCGGGTATTGTGTTGATCTTGATTGTGATGACTCTGTTGATTACCTCGTTAACGAAATGCCTCGATCAGCACTGGATACACCACTAGCCTCTGATTTTGATACCCTCTTAAGAAGAGGAAAGGCATTGGCTAAACCAGAAAACCACTATACTTTAGAACTAGAGCAACTCTTAGACTTATTTTCTATTGAGTCTTTACGAACAATGGAATGAAAGATTAATTCAACCACCGAGTCTCTTTTCCATAACAATTATTAAGACACCTTCTCTTTCTCTATACAATGTCCATCATTGACTTTCACACTCATCTCGGAACAGCGAAATCTGCGTTCTATGAAGAGAAAGGTGAGAAAGCATTGATGAAACATCTGAGAGATCCACAATCACTTCTGAGCAGCATGGATCGGAATGGTATTTCCCAGAGCGTTGTTTTTCCTTCTGTAATGATCCCTCACACGCAACGACAAGCAAATGAAGAAACGCTCTCGATGGTTGCCGGAAAAGATCGTTTTATTCCATTTGCGTTTATTGATCCTCGACTCGATGAATCACCATCTTTACTCGAAGAATTATTGCAAAAAGGCTGCAAAGGATTAAAACTCCACCCCGTCTGTCATGGCTATGTTGTTTCTCACGGAATGTGTTCTCCGTCATTTGAAGTCGCGCAAGCGCACGATCTTCCCGTGATTATCCATTCTGGCTGGGGAGAGTATGGTGAGATTCGCTTTATTGCCCAACTCGCCGAACAATATAAGCAGTTGAAGATTATCGTTGGACACATGAAAGAGTACCAAGATATTTTTGCGCTTCTTCCACGATATGAGAATGTCGCCGTGGAAACGTCCTATGCAACACATCCCCGCCGTATTGCGCAAGCGGTCAATGCCCTAGGATCAGAACGTGTTCTCTTCGGCAGCGATTTTCCTTGTGGCCAACAAGATTTTGAATTGTATAAAGTACTCCACGCTCCTCTTGCTGAGAGTGAAAAAGAGAACGTGTTGTATAAAAATGCAGAACGAATGTTACAGAATAAGAGGTGATTGAGAATGACTAACGAGCTGAAGAATGGGAAAATTCCTGATGAAGATCTGTCGAGAATTCTCGAAAAATATACGAACAGCCAAAACGAACGGGTGTTATTAGGACCAAAACTGGGAGAAGATGCCGGTATTATCGATATGAGCGGCATCGAAAACAATTGTTTAGCCGTCACCGTAGATCCGATTCTTGTTAATATTAAAAACGCACCGTATTTCGCCGTCGCAATTAACGTCAATGATATTGTAACACGCGGTGCTACACCAAAATGGGCGGCAGCCAGTGTGTTCTTCCCAGAACATTCTACATTAGATAATGTTGAAGCATTTTTTAAAGAATTGTATGCTGCCGCAAAACAGTTTGAGATTGCCATTGTTACCGGCCATACTGAAGTAACAAATAGTGTGAAAAATCCAGGAATTGTCTTGACGATGTTTGGTGAAGTTCAAAAAGACAAAGTACTGCGAACCTCGGGAGCAAAGGAAGGCGATAGTCTTATTTTGACGGGTGGTGCCGGTATTGAAGGAACAGCTATTCTCGCTGCTGACTTCTATCAATCGTTACAAGGGAAGGTTGACGAGGAAATATTGAAGAGAGCACAAAAATTTTTGTATGATCCGGGAATTTGCATTGCAGCTGCGGCAAAGATCGCCTGGAAATATTCGCCAAATTCATTACACGATCCAACGGAAGGCGGACTACGAAAAGGGATTGAAGAAGTAGCGCTTGCCTCCAGAAATGGGATTCTTGTTCACTATGATAAAATCCCGATCAGAGAAGAAACAAGACAAATTTGTGCAGTTACAGGTGATGATCCATTAGGTATCTTTGGATCCGGTGCACTCTTGATTAGCATCCCACCAGAGAGGGCTGAAGGATTACTGAATGAATATCAAACTGTCGGAATTCTAGCACGAGAAATTGGAACGATTACTTCTCCAGACAAAGGTCGACTCTTGCACTATCATGGAAAGAGTATACCATTAGAAGCAAGTTATACTGATGGACTAATTAGTAAACTAGAGACTCTCTGAATGATCTTAGTGATTACAACCATCTCACTAATTTAAAAATGATGACAGAAAAGTATAAATAGTAATCTTGTTATTTATAACAAATATAACAAAATTAACAAGGTGAATAAAATGGGAACACTATCCGTCTCAGTGCCGGACGTCTTACGGGAAGAAATGATCAAGTTGGATGAGATTAATTGGTCGGCAGTAGCCCGTAAAGCATTTGAAGAAAAAGTGAGAGAAGTAGAATTTCTTAGGAAGATTGCTCAGAAAAGTAAATTAACAGAAAAAGATGCAGATGAAATTGCAACAAAGATCAATAAGAGCATGGCCCAGAAATTCAAAGGGACGTGATTATGCAAATTATTGTTGATGCAAATCCCTTGATTTCTATCTTAATCAAACCGGGAAAACCAATTGACTTGTTGTTCATTGAAGAATTAGACTTTGTTGCTCCAGAATTATTATTTCAAGAGATCGAGAATAATATAGATTTGAAATGTCCTCTTTGGTCAAATGAAAAGAGATTGAAAGAACAGAATGAAATTATGGTTTATGCAACACATGAACTACTGAGACTCTTCAATGTCGATTAATGCTCACATTTCTTTAGTGGATCGACGAACAATAAAACATATTTTCCATCTTCTATGTTCGTTGGAAAATATTTGTTTGCAGCTTCTTGCACCAGTTCTGGAGTAACGGCATTCATTCCTCTGAGATGTGATTCCGCAGTTATACCTCTTTCTAATATAGCTTCAAGAGCCCCTACACGACCATCATTGGATTCAAATCTTTTTGCAAGTCCATAATTAACGGTCCTTTTTATTTTCTCTAACTCAGTTGGGTCAACAAGTTCACTCTTGAGACGATCCATTTCCTCGAAAATAGCAACAAAAGCTTCGTCTGCCTTAATCGCCTGAATACGCCCACCGATATCAATCATTCCACTATTATCGCAGGAGGAATAACTGCTACCAACCCCATAGGCTAAACCCATTTCTTGACTTAGTCGTTGGAATAATCTTGACTTGCCACTGCCACCCAGAACATTAGCTAGTTGATAAACTGCATATTTATCATCTGCAGTCTCAGATGGAGCGATAAGACCAATGCGAAAAGGCGCACTACTTGCTTCAGGATTCTCTTCATTTAAGAATCCAGGAGCAGATCGATGAAAAATAACTTTCTCTTGAAAATCAGGAACTCTTGGAAATTCATATTTCTTCCCACTTCCCCGAGATTTATCGCCAAAATAGTGTGCAACTAATTCTTCAGTATTATCAGGTAAACCACCGACCAGAATTAGATCCATATTATTTGGACTATAGCCTCTTTGATGAAACGCTCTGAGATCATCCGGGGTTGCTCTTGCCACGACATCCTCTTTTCCTAAAACGAAATAATTCTGAGGAGCATTTGCTCCATAGAGTGCATTCATAAAATCTTGATTATCTTGGAATACTGGACTACTTTTCCGATCTGCTGTTTCTCGAAGTACTCTTTGCCTCTCTTGATTCACTTTTTCTGGATCTAAACGCGGATGAAAAACAATATCTGAAATAAGATCAAGATACAGTCCCAACTCACCTGCAAGCATCCCCACGGGGAAAGCGGTTTCAGAGGAATTAGTTCCCGCGTTAATCTCACCAAATGAGTTCTTTATTTGTTCAACTTCAGCCGGCGAGTATTTTCTACCTCCCCCAGTCATAATTGTATGCTCTAAAAAATGTGCTAGCCCCTCTTCCCCCACTCTTTCATGAAGACCACCATGAAAAACTCGTAATCGTCCGGAGATCGTTCGCGTCGGAGTATTTTGCAGAACGACGCGTAATCCATTATCTAATGTTAATTCTCTATAGTTATCGTTAAAGGCAGTCATATTCCGTTCAAAGAATGGCTTATTTATAAAACTTTAGTAGATTTATTACCATACAATAGTATCACCTAGTTGTGCGTTGGTTTAGAGCAAAGTCGCATCAATAATGATTCGCTTCTGTGCATCCACAAGATCTTGGAGCGGCGTGGCAACGAAGTTTGATTTGTCGTCGGACTCCCAGCGGAAATGACGGATGCCACCGACGTGGACAACGCAACGAGCTTCGCGAGTTTCAGCCAGTCGATTCAGCACAGCTGCCGCAAATTCGTTACGTTGAGAAATCTCCATGACACCCATTTCTTTACAGACCTGCGGGAGAAGATGCCATTTGCCACCGAGTACGGAATATTCTCGTGCCCCGTACTCAACTTTATACATCCCCCACTTTCCGTGGGTGCTTGGAAACTCTGTCGTCGCCGCCGCGTCAACGTCGGTAAACCAGGGATAGATATCCGGATTTAAGTTGCCATCAATGCAGTAATACGACAATCCGCGTTCAATAATGACACGCGCAATACGTGACCACTCATGCGTCGAGTCAGCCGTGTGAGGCGAGTGCGGAAAGCAGGGAAACGAATTCGTGTTAAGCGGTACTTCCAACGTGACAAAACTTGGAGTCAACGCATCAAGCACTCTAGCCACAAGCGGCGTGTAGTCATTGAGATGATTGAGTCCTATTCCGACGAATGTTTTGATGGTCATGAAAGGTTGGGATCTATGCATGATGCACAAATCCTCGTCGCAGTTGAGCACCGCTTGTAAATCCACGCTTACGCAGCTTCTCAGCCACTGCTTGTAGTTGTACAGCCATGTACTTGTTTCCATCAGTCAGGGCTTCAGTAGCTTCTGAATCGTATTTATCAATCGCCTCAGCCCAGCGGCGAAGCAACTTTAGCGACGACCGGCAGTTGACCGAGCAAGGCGTTTGCGATGGCATGCGATAGTAGAATTCAGATGGAAATGACTTCCCGTCGAGGAACATGCCAACTGCTTCCAAGGCGAAACGAAACGCCCATCGGTCCGTAACGTTCCGAATTGCTTCTGCGGTGAACTCCTTATCGTATGTTGGTTGCATGTACTCCTCGACGCAACAACGTGGGTAGCCGAGCAACCGCCCTTGCAATTGCATCGACATCACTCCCTGTGAAAGACGGGCGGCCGTGATTGCTCGTAGAATTCTTGGTGAGTTGCAAACCATATATCCAAGCGATGGAAACACCAACCGATCGAGACCGGAGCGACCCCATCTCGTCGGACCAACACCTTGGAGAACAAGAATGTCCAGACCTCTGGAGACGAAGTCGCGAATATCGTGCAGATCAGAAACTTCGCAGTATGCCATAGGCTTGAGACGCTCAGCTACGAGAATGATGTGCGCCCTGTCAAGGGGATGGATACTGCGCCACGCTGTTGATGAGTAGACGAGTTGATGTGAACTATGACTCCAAAACATCTTATTGAGAAATCTACAAAGATAGATAAAGTTATCTCTACTTAACACTTTTTGACAACTTCTCGCAATGATGTCGCGCAACTGATAATCGGGTAGTGAAAGAGATAGTCCTATCACCTAAATGTTTTAGAATAGAATCCATTTCATCAGAAATTGTCCAATCACAACCCGCCAACGAATCAAGATCTAGACCAAACTCTCTTTCGTCAATCTTCTTTCTTTGAGCCTTGATTAACGACAAAATATAACGAGCGACTTGCCGGTTATAGTTGTTGCGATGCCCCTGCAGTCTTTGGAAAGTTTTGCTCAAAGCATTGTAGCGTGCTTCAATGGAGTTCATGATGTTAGTCTTATTTAACTGGCCCAATGTAAACCTGCGGCAAACGTTGCTTCTCAGGAGATTCAAGATAAAACTCAGCAGGAGCATTTAGTGGTGTTTTATATGTCCATTTAGCGCCCATAGACGTGTAACCATAACCTACATCTTTTTCTCCTTCTGGTGTTAAAGAAGGATTTACTTGACCATTAACTTTGAAGCTGCCGATTGTTAGCTTACCATCTTTACCAACAATTTTAAATTCTAAAGTTGCGGGTTTAACGTCTTCGTAACTGTCTTGGTTGGGTGTGTTTTGTGTAATTACTACTTCATTCCCCCCACCATTAAAACTCCACTCAGAACCATAGAAATCAATAATATTAACACTATTAGTTCCGATAATACCATCTCCATTGAGATCAACGTGAAGATTTTCAGCTGGACCATTAACCAAAAAAGTCTTACCACCAATCTTAATGCTTCCTGATGAAGCATCAATGGCACTGCCATCTCCTAAATTCTTAAAGATAAAGTTTCCTTTGTATTGCAAAGCGTAAGATTTCGCTGTACCCTTACTTGAATCTCCCGTCGTTAAGACAAGATAACTATCTTTTGAAATGAGATCACTCTCGTCTAAGTTAACCCATTTATCAGATACTTCTGCAAATAATACTGCCCCATTATGAAGTACTAACAACGGCATAGCAACTTGATTTCCATCACCATCAAAAAAAGTTAATGCATAACGTGTATCAGTTACAGGTGTAAGCTTAATGGAATGCGTCTTCTCCTGTGTTAATCCATCAAACATAACATCCCAGCTATTAGTAAAAAGCAATTCTCTTTCATCACCTTGTTGATGAATTGCTGTGCTCAAAACTTCACCTTTTGGAACAAAATAATCATCCTGCGCAGTCATGTTTACTCTAATTTTAGTTAAAGTGAACATTGTGTTATCATCAGAACCTTCAATGCTAACATCTGCTCCATTAATTGTTTCAGTAAAGACACGAAGGGGTTTACTATTTTTTTTGTCAACAATATTATCATCTTCAAGTAAAAGGGACGTTGCTCCTAAAAAGAAATCTGCTTTATGGACCCCCCCAGCATAACTTTGATAAAGAATATCAGAAAGAGCAATATAGACATTATTACCGAGATGAAACCATCCCCCTTTCTGGAGTTTACCAGTCTTTTGTCCTGCAACGGTAAATTCAGCATATTTTGAGTCAAGAGAATTTAACATCACATCATATTTCTGACCACCAACTTGGAATATCTTTGATTCCCCTTCCAAAAGATTATCTTCCACTTCGCCTCGCATTAAAAGAAGCTTAATGGCATTCTTCTGCGGACGCTCTGCACTAACAACGGTGTATTTCTTTCCCAAAATAGTTATCGTAGCGTGATCAAAGTCGTCGAGAAGCGTACCAGTTGAAGAAGCCGCACCAGCCACATCTTGAATCGTGCTTTCAGCCGCAGAATTAAATTCTAAAACGTATTCACCAATATTTCTTCCAGAGCGAACGTAAAAAAAGACATTCGTAACATCACTGTCGTCTTCGGCGAATTTCACAATAGAAGTTGTATCGTCAAAAGGAACTTTACCTAGATATAAGTACTGAGTCGCAGGATATTGTCCAAGAGTCGTCTTTAATTGAGTGTCCCCTAATATTGAAAGGTCACTATAACCGATAAACTGCTCTACTTGAGCGATTGATTCCCCCTGCACTGGTTCAGTAGCACTATTAGCCAGTTCTAAGATATTGTTCTGTTTATAACTACTATCCGAATGAACTTTCCATGACTTTGAAACATCAATAGTAAATTTCTTAAAGCCACTACCAGAACCTCCACCTACAGCACCAGAACCGCCACCACTGCCGCTACCACCACTACCACTAGAAGAAGACGTTGGTTGAAGACAAACACCATTTACACAGTTACATTCTGTAAATCCATGTGATAAAACATTAATTTTTAGATCGCAAGACACAGAATGTAACCACATCCCCTGATTAACATCCGGTGCAGCACTTGATTTTATTGCAGTACACGATGCTTTCTTAAGATAACCATAAGCAGTATAATCAGTTGCTAGATATCCCCCTACAACATCACTTTTACTATTATCACATACTGTAGGCATCGGTTCTTTGTTTAACGTGCACGTCCAATCTTTATTAGTAAACAAAGGATCATTAGTTTCAGAAAAAGTTTTTAAAACAAACCCATTATAATAAGAAACATAACCATATCCACTATCACATCCACTTTCTTTTGTACAAGTACAAGTATAAACTCCTTTTGAATCGACACAGTTCCCATTAACATAAACCTGCTTTGGGTCTTTACAGATAACTGCGGAGCATTTCCCATTCGCTGGACCTTCAACTGGACCTTTTTGGCTACAATAACCGTTACTACAAAATTGATCGGCTGCACATGGTTGCTGCGTATCATAACAGGTTGCGCCAGAAGGACATCCTTTTACACAAGCCCCATCCACACATTTAGTTTCACACTTCACACCAGCACGCGTAATTCCTTTCCCATCTTTACAGTAATACTCTATTAAACCATTTTTGGAACATTTGTCGTCGTAAGAATAGGATTTTCCTTTCTTCATAAACTGGAGAGTACCTTTTACAAATTCGCTAGAGTCAGTATCAGCACTTTTAGAACAAGAATCAACTGGTGAAAATTTTAATTTTGTTGCCTGCCCTGCTAATGCCGCCGCATCATCAAAACCTTCTTCAGAAGGAAGTTGAGATTTCGGAGAACATGCTAACAACAATAAACTAATGAGAATCAAACCGACGATGAAAATCTTTTTCATGAAATCACCTTTTTAATAAAGAAAAGAAGCAGAGTTTTTATATCTTTGGGAACGATTTAATATTGCCAAGAGAAAACAACATAAACTCAAATCATACCAACTTTAACACTATTGCCAGTACTTATGGAGAAACTATTACCGACACCAAAAAACATATCACTCTTCCCCTTTTTAAAAAGATACTTGGAGATGTTAATGGAAAAAGAGTCGCCGACTTAGGTTGTGGTGATGGTTTCTTTACGAGAATAATTGCAACAGAAAAACCATTATCCATAGTGGGGATAGATATTGCAGAGAAACTCATTGAAAAATCCATTCAAAGAGAACAACAAGAACAAAAAGGAATTCTCTATCAATGTAAAGATATACGTTCTTTAGAGAAAAAAGAATGTTTTGAGCTCATTACCGCAGTCTATCTCCTTAATTTTGCGATGACAAAAGAAGATCTTTTCATCATGCTTCAGTCAACCTACAATAATCTCAATAAAAATGGAAAATTCTGTGCGATTATTCCTCATCCAAAAATAAAACTAACGTCTGGGTTTGAATTAGGGAGAAAAATATATCCCAATTCTAAAAACGATACTTTTTCTGATGGTGATAAAGTAGAATATCGAATTGGAAACGAGAGAAAGAATATCCACATTATTTATTATTATTGGTCAAAAGAAACTTATGAGAATTGTCTTAGAAAGGCCGGCTTCACAAGAATTGAATGGCAAGAACCAACAATCTCTCCAGAAGCAATTGCCTTGTTTGGAAAAGAATATTGGTCGAATTATCAACAGAATCCTTCGTCTATTGGCCTCATCTGTTGGAAAGACTAATCTTCAAAAAAGAGAACTACATTTTTTAAACAAGCCCCCCAATTACACCCTACAATGAACTGCACCATCATGACCTACAACATCGAACGAGGTCTTCACAGCAGAGATCATACTCTTGAACAGCACCGCCTCGCAGCCGCTCAACGCGCCGTCCAATTAGTCAACCCAGATCTTCTCGCTCTCACCGAAGCCTGTTACGGCGGACCAAACTCTCAGAATATTGTCATGGACTATGCGAAACTCTTCGGCTTCCCTTACAGCCACTTCAGTCCATTCACAACTTTCGGACCAAGAAAAGGAGACGAAGGAGGAAACTGTCTTCTCTCACGCTTTCCCCTGCAGGCAGAAACCGTCCAGCTTGCCCACAAAAGCGCTCTGCGCGCCAAGATCTCTTTAGAAGACAAACTCCTCAACATCGATGTCATCCACCCCTCACCATCTGTAACGGATGCTGAAAAAATAAGAACACACCACCATCTTATTACTTCACGACAAACGCCTTACATTTTAACAGGAGACTTCAACACCGTTAGTCCAGAAGATCTACCCAGTTACGACTTCCAGCAATTAGCAAAAGAAATCCAAGCATACAATCCCGAAAAAGCAGAATTAATTATTGAAAACTGGAAGAACGCAGAATTTGTGAGATGGCTTCTGAACGAAGGTTTGAACGATGCATTTTCCGAAGAAGCAAGAAAATCTACTGTCCCTACAAATTATGCCTACGGCAAACCACAACCAGGCGTCAGAATGGATTTTATCTTCACTTCTCCCGATGTTGAAACAAAAACAGCCTACGTCCTCAAGAATCCCGACACCGAAATCGCTTCCGACCATTATCCGATTGTCGGAATCTTCAGAATCTAATCACAACAATTTAAACTCTTCCACAACCGTATAAATTGGACCTTCTGGTTCTAATTCACTCTCGTACAAAAATATCTTCTCCACTACAAATGAACCAAAATTAACATCTCTAAATTTTTCCACAACTTCACGAATCATCTCTTTTCTCTTACCTGACTTCACTCGCGCAACAGTTAAGTGTGGAATCTCTTCTTCATGTTCAATCTTAACAGACAAACCAGCATTTACTCCCCGAATCAAATTAATTAAAACACCATCCCCTAAACCTATCCAAACTACATTGATTCTCGTCTTGTCAGGAAAACAACCGGCGCCAGCAAGATTAACTTTAATTCTCACTTGCTTTGCTAACAGCAAACGTAATTTCTCAACAACACCAGAAATTTGATCTTCCTCAACATCACCAAGAAAACAAACAGTAAGATGGAGATTTTCCACAGAAACGAAACGAAAATCTCCTCCCGTCTCTTTTAACTTCTGACAAAACTCTTCAATCCGATCTCGCAATACACCCGGAAGAGGAATCCCCACAAACAAGCGTTTCATGATTCTTAAAATTCTTCTGAATCTTGATATTGTTGCGAAGCTTCTTCAGCCGGCCGATCCATTTCTTCTCTGCTCACAGTTGCAAAACGAGAAGGACGCACAGGTCTCTCCATCTTTTCCACAACTTCTGCAAAACCAACTTTTGCTAGAACTTTAGTAATTTTGACTTTCACATAGTCGCCTTTCTTTACACCAGGCACAAAAATAACAAACCCTTTGACACGAGCGATACCATCGCCTTTTTCTCCCACTGATTCAATACTCACTTCATGCATTTCTCCCATTTTCACAGGAGCAACTTGTCCTTCATTATTCATAGATATTTTCCTCCAATTGTGAGAACTGTTTAGAATTCTCTAGTTTTAGAGCTAAAGCGAAAGAGACTATAAAAAGGTGCTGGTTAAAAATACACCAAAAAAGAAGAATAAAATAAAAAAAAGTGAAAATTTTCCTAAACCCTACTCCACATCCCTAATTCCGCCTTCCATAACTTCAAAGCAGACTTCTCCATCAGGTAAGTTTGGTGCGTCAATTAATTTAGCCACACGCGTCCCCTTCTTCCCTTTACGAAGATACAAACGGAACGTTGATGCGTGAGCAACAACATGCCCGCCAATTGCTGCCGTTGGATCACCAAAGAACTGATCCGGCTTAGCCATAACTTGATTAGTGACATAAACACAGATGTTATGTGAAGACGCAACTTTTGCCAAAGCATGCATATGTCGATTCAATTTTTGCTGTCTCTCTGCTAACGTCCCACGACCGATAAATTCAGCGCGGAAATGTGAGGTTAACGAATCAACAACAACCAATCGCACTTTCTTACCTTGTTCTGTAATCAGAGAATCTACTTTCTCAGTAAGAAGCATTTGATGATCGGAGTTATACGCCCGCGCCACCATCATCCGACTGAGAATGTCTTCAGGATCAACACCTGCGCCGATTGCCAGCTGAGTAATACGCTCTGGACGGAACGTGTTTTCCGTATCAATATAAACCGCACAAGCATCAGGGTCTTCTTTTAACGTATTGACGGCTAAGAGATGTCCAATCTGTGTCTTACCACAGCCAAACTCCCCAAAACATTCCGTAATCGCTCCTGTTTCAAAGCCGCCACCCATTAACAGATCAAAATTCGCCGATCCTGTGGAAATTTTTCCAACAAATTGTCTCCGACGTAGAACATCCGTTCCCGTTTCAAAGCCCATCTTCATGCTATCTCGCGCAGCATTAATCATCTTGCGGGCAACAGCTTCAGAAACACCTGCCGCTTCCACCAGTTCTCCGATATTAGCCACAGCAAGACTCATCATATCGCGATATCCTGCGCTCTCTAATTTTTCTGCCGTTGCCGCACCGACGCCCGGTAAATCAGTAAGTAATACTTTTTTCTGTTCCATTTTCATCTCCATTTGTAGTTCAGCCATATTTAGGCACCTCCTTTAAATAAATCTTGCTCCTGGAGCAGCAGAAATTCATATGCTTTCTCCAGAACTAATTTTGCTTTGGGCAAATCATTGATCCGTAAAGAATTAGTCGTATGCCACTTGCTCTCTTTATCCATGTAATTGCGTTCGATAGAAATCGTCTTATATTCTGATTCTTCTCCCGTTACTCTTTGGCCCTTATTAAGCCACACCGTTGCCGAGATCGCTCCTGCGCGAAATTTCTTCTCCGGCAAATTTCCATGTTGTTCTTTACTCTCTTTCACACTTTCTATATTTGTTTTTGTTTGTATTTTTGTTGTATTCATTTTATTTCTCCTTCCTTTCGGTTTTTATTTCACCCGCTTCCGTTTTTCTGAAAGCAGTGGAGGTCACCAAGTTATTGATGATGAGATTATTGTGAAGCCAGAGATATTTAAGCCCTGCCCGCACTTGACCAGTGGGGAGTGGCTCACTTTTTTATGCGAGAATGTGAGGAGAAATGGGTGTGTCCAGTGGGAGATAGAAAAAAGTAGAAAATAGGGTGATTATTTGATTCGCAATTTCGCTTTCACTTGTTGATGAGTATAAACCTTTCCGGATTTAATTTCTGCTCTAGCCTGTTCTAAAAGACGTTTGAACCCTTTGATTGAAATTGTTTTCTTCATGATAGGGATATAGTAATTTGAGATAGAATGATTATTTAAATTCATCGAAAACATATACTCAACATTTAAATTAAACAAACATTCTCACAAGCAAAATGTTTAACTTTCTTCTTGTCCAACATCCGCCAAACTTCTTTCTCGGCTTAATCTTCGGTCTCTTTGCCGGTCTGATCATCGGCGTTGAACGAGAACTGAGAGGAAAAGCCGCCGGGATCAGCACCAACTCCATGGTTATCATCGGATCAATGCTCTTCACTTTTCTCTCCGCCACAACCGACCCAGAATCCAAAACCCGTATTGCCGCTCAAATTGTTACTGGAATTGGTTTTCTCGGTGCTGGGTTAATTATTCGCGATGGTGGAACAGTTAAGAATCTTACCACAGCCGCCAGCGTTTGGTTTGCCGCTGCCATTGGCATGGCTCTTGGCTTTGGTTATTATGGCATTGGGCTGCTTACAGCAGTTGTAGGAGTTATTTTGCCAAGAATTCCGCAAGTAAAAATGAGATGAGTAGATTTTTATACTCATTTAAACTTATTAACAAAGAATGAAACCTTGGAAAAAAATTATTCTCGGCGTTCTCGCTATTCTTCTTCTCTTCAGCATAATCTACATCCAGGAAGTTGCATTTCTCGTTAGTTTATTCAGCGATCAACTCTCGTTAATCAGTAAAAGTGAAAATCTCCAAACTGCCATCAACAACAACCAAAACCCACCAGAAGTTAGACAACAATTAACTCTCGTTCCCAAAATAATGGCTTTCGGTGATCAACTCAACTTTCCCGAAACAAAAGCATACTCCAATTATATTCAACTGCCGCGAGATGTCTTTCTTCATTCACTCACTGCTTCGAAAAAAGATTCATTTGAAGAATACTTCTGGTATTGGCCGTTCATCGGCAAATTACCCTACAAAGGATTCATCAACAAAGAAAATGCTCTTCAAGAGCAAGCAACATTAAATGCCCTTAACTATGACACAGATCTAGGAGAATCGTCAGCAATGAGTACTCTTGGCTACCTCGATGAACCAATCATCACCACAATGATCAACAAAAATGATTCCACTGTTTTGACCAATACCATCTTCCACGAACGTACACATCAATTATTCTTCAGACAAAATGATGTTACATTTAATGAAAATGCTGCCACGATGATTGGAGCAATCGCCGCGCTGGACTTCATTAAGCACGAATTGGGAGAAAAATCATCCGAATATCAGCGCCAAACCGAGAGAATCCATGATCAGATTATCTTCGCTCAATTCGTCAACGATTTTTATCTTGACTTGACAAAACTGTATCAATCTACTCTCTCTTCCGAAGAAAAAATAGAGCAGCGCGAGGTTATTTTCAACCAATACAAAGAGAGATTTAAAGTACTGAAAGAAAAACAACTACAACACTACTTCCTTAAATTTGATCAAGAAGAAATCAACAATGCCTATATCTTATCCTACTATCGTTATTATGGTCGCTTATTTTTTTATTATCAAGTCTACGATAAAGAAAATAGAGACGTGTCAAAAACTATTCAATTCTTTAACCACATTGCTGGAGGAGATGAAGATCCAGAAACAGCAATTAATACCTTTCTCGCTCAGTCATAAAGAGCTTTGACTCCGTAATAGGCAATAAACGCATTAATAGTGTGCCAAGCAAAATGTGTTCCCAACGGGAAAAATGGACACACCGTTAAATCAACTTGACGAACAATAAATGCCACTAAAAAGAGAACAAAGATAACACTCACCGGTTTAAAAAGAATGTTCTTGAAATAACTAACAATAACAGTCCCTCCTAAAAATAACAAAGTCAAGATGTAAATCCCACCAGAGCTCGAAAAAAGAGTAGGAAAAATAATGAATCCAAGAATAACCAGAAGAAGATAAACCCCTAGAACTAACATCGCAATTTTTTTGTTAGCAACAATCTTCTCTAAGAGAAAAAAAAGATAGACAACCAAAAACATGGCAATCGGAATAACATCCAAAAAGAACGTAGCCATCATTGGAACAATGTGCCAAATCAGACTGCCCATACCAATTAATAAAATAAGACCGATAAATAGTTTAGATTTAAAATCAGTAATCTTCTTTTTCTTAAAATAGAAGAAGAGCAGAACAGCACTGACAACAAAAAATAGATTAGAAATAGTATTTAATGGCTCAAAGAGATGATTGATCAATCCTTGCTCGCAGTAGACAACTCCAAATGGCATAGAGAAAGAATGAAGTAAGAGAATAAATAAGTTTCTACACTTTCCCCTTCGTCACTCCTTCCGGCACCGCATACTCATACCACACCACTCTCCCCCCTTTTACAGCTTCTCGTAACGCCTTCTCTTGCGAAGACAGAGTTGACTTCCCGCTCTTCACCTCAACAAAGACAACCTCGCGGATCGCTTTCTCATCCATTCCTTTAAAGACAATAAAATCAAGCGGCTTACCAATAAACCGGCATTCCGTTGGCGAGAACGGAAAGTCTGGTAAATAAGGGGCAAGCTGCTCAGAAAATTGACCACCTAAAACTGCCCGAGAACGTTTAATCGCATCTTGACGAATCATCTCAACCTGTGACTCCCAATACATATCACGAACAATTCTCCCCAGATAATAAGCTAGAATTGCAACTATAAGAATAATAACAATCAGTGTCACTATATCAACAGAGACCATGGGATTTATTGACTGAGACGCGCTAATTCTTCCTGAGCATTCGCCTTCTCCACAATCTGAACATTAAATTCCAAACGATCAAACATCTCATTCTTACGAACTTTGCCCAACAGCTTAAACTGCTCACCCAGCAAATCATTTTTTACATCTTCAAATAATGGTAATTCTTCTTTGTATTGGGCAACTTGTGCATCATCTTTTCCCAGCAAATGATTTGTCTGCTGCTTCCAGAAAACCCCCCGAATCATTCCCGTTCCATCATCGAAAACGGCATTAAGAACATATGATAATTGGGCTTCAACCGTGCCATGCTCGTTACACTGAAATACCCCATTACTCTCAACAGCTCGCTTATTACACTGTGAACAAACATAAAAAAAGCGCGGATCAAAAACCTGCACCACCGTACCAACAATCTCCGCCGCATCTTCTAGATCTTGTAACTCTTCAATCTTCTTGCGCTCATAGGATTTTGCCGCTTTACGCACAACCCCAATTGTTTCACCCGCAGGATTCACTTCAATTGATCCTTGCGAACCAAGATGGATCTCAACTTGGTCACGATTCTCACGCACGTAAGCATCTTTAACCAACAATACATCATCTTGATTAACTTCTTTCAATAAATCAACTTGATCATTCCAAAACACAACACGAACAGTACCTGTTTCATCTCCCACAACCAGCGAACAAACTTTTCCCGTACCTTCACCTTTCACAAACGTACGCGGCTCATATTTCTGCATAACTTTTCCCACTGTCGAAATATTCTTCATCCCAGCATAGATCTCTTTAATCTTTAATTTTTGAATAACCGTAGAAACTAATTCTATTTCCAGTTCATTGGCAATAATATGAACAGCCCCTTCCTCACTGATTAAACCGGACAGCTCATTAATCTTCTCTTTCATCCGTTGTTCTAACTCTGCCGACGATAACTTGCCGCTGCCAACGATTCTGTTCTTGAGCTCTGCGAGTGGTACTTTATACATATCTAATGCCCCCTGTACTAAGAAAAAATGGTGTGAAATTTGTTTATAACTATTTAGATAGTGAAATATATATTACCCAATCACAAACTCTGCAACGTCTGATTCTTCTTTACCAACCATCGCCGTGACCGTAAAATAATAAATTTCAGAATCATGAAAACGATAAACTACCTCATTTCCACAATGATATGCTTTCCCCACATCTTTATTAGAAGAACAGGCGAGTAATGAATCAATCTTTACACTCTTTAATTCGGTCGTGCCAAGAAGTATATTCTCAATTCTTCCCTCGTAATTAAGAACATTAGCTGTTGTGTAATAAAGAATATAACCGTCAGCAGTATCATCGTAATGAAATGAAATCTCATAATCTTTTGTAGCTTGGTCAAAACTGACAGTTATTTCTTCTACAGGGAAAGGTAGTGTTGGCGTAAAGTCTAACGTTAATGAATACACTAACGGCACAGACTGAATCACCGTATCACTCGGACTCTTTCCACAGAGCGTCCATATGCGCCTATCCGTTGGCGGTTCTTGAGGAGATAAACAAGCATAACCATAAAACCAACGCTCATTCTTTTCTTTCTTAAAACAGGCAGGAAGATCTCTCTGATTACGACAGCTATCAATTAATTTTCTTGCTTCCCCAAAAATCTGATTGTATTCATCAAATGAATAACCAAGATTAACATTAAACGCATAAGAATAAGTATACTCTCGCAAATAAGCTACATTCTCTTTAATCGTCTTTGTCTTTCCGTCAGCACTAATCCTACTGCCATCAATGGTTAATGGAGAGAAAGAATGTTTGTTTAATTCTCCGAACTTCTGCCAAAAGAGTGTCTCAGCATTCTTCTTTATTTCCGGAAAACACCATTGATCTCCGTCATTCCACATCTTAACGCCTTTTCCTTGACCGCAAGGAGAATTTCCCACAAATCCACCAGTTTCAGCCAGCAACGCTATAGTTTCCCAGCCTACTCCTCGTGCTTGAGCATCCAGCTGCAATAAATCAACCTCTGATTGATATAGAAGATTAACCATTCCTAACTGCCACGGACTTTTCAATTCCTGTGAAATACCCGTGCCATAAGTATAAATAAAGAACATACCAATAGATGCTAGAACACCAAAAACAATCCAATGAAATAATGCCCCGTGTTTGTTCATCATTTTTATTTCTCTTTGATTATTGTGAATCCAGGGGACATGGCTTGTTCTGTCAGCCGATCCTGCCGCTGCTCGATCTTTTGTGTTAAACTAATTTTTGTCATCTGATCTAATGTATCCAACGACAAATCTCCACCCAGTTCCAACGCAAAGCGTTGATCAACAAGAGCTTTTTGGTCGACAACAACATCTTGAACCAGTTTGACCGACTGTTCATTTCGCTGATCTACACTCTGCACCAGTGCAACATGAATAAAGAAAAAAGCGAAGAGTGCAATAAATACTGTGAAGAAAAAGTCGAATAAATCGTCCATCATTGCTTTCTTTGTTTTTGGAAACATTGTTAAAGTACCTTCTGTATTTAGTCAATCATAATTAATCTGAATCTGTCGCAGCAGATGCAGGTATGGATGGAGTTGATCCAGATGCCTGTGTTGGAGGTGAAGCTGTCTTTTTCTGTTCCTCAGTAGGAAGATAAGGAAGCGTCTCCTGCACCTCAATCAACAACGTCTCTCTCTCGAACTTGCTGCCATCCCACACCAACACCCCATATTCTTTCTGAGATTGCGGTACTTCAAAATAATTATTGGTCTCCACGGAACCATACTGACCTAACAAGAGCTTGAAATTGAATGTCTTATATCCCTTCTCTTTCTCCGTCAGATAACACTTATCCATCCTCTTCTCCTCTTTAAACTTTGTCAAATCAATTGAAAAAGGAAAAACTCTTTTCGTGACCGCATCTTGATAGGCAAAACAATCAGGATTATTGACGAAACGCAGCGTAACAAATTCTGACTTTATTTCTTTAGGCATTTCCATTAAGCGCGCTTTATAGCCGCCGATAATCATAACGTAGGCAATCATCACCATCGCCATGACAAAACCGGCAATCATCCAATAGATTGTCTTCCGTCCAACATCAAAAATATCGTCCTCGCTCATGGTTTTACACAGTCCTCAACTGAAATAATTTTATCGACTTTCTTCAGACATACTTTAGATTTTTGTTTAACAATGTCAACCGCGCTATGACCTGATGGAAGAATAAAATTACGTTTTTCTCCATCGATCTTTGCATCTTTTTCAAAAACAACAACATATTGTGACGTTAGTGCAACCGCAAATTTTGACAAATCACGGGGATATTCCACTCGCGCATCGCCGGGTAGACTGACAAATGTATTGACCATCATCGCAATATCTTCCGCAGCATTAATCTTCCTCAACGCCGTTTCGTCAGAGAACTGTTTGGCAATCGTCAATGCAATAACAATTACGGCAATAACAGCCACAACTTCAAAAATCCAAAGGAGGATACTCGCTGCTTTTGTGTTCATGGGAATTATTTTGTGGAGTCAACGTGGACGTGCCACTGTATTGGCTCATGATTTTTAAGATACGATGAAATCACCGACGAAATCCCTTGCTTGTAGTACACAAAACTAATCTCCCCGTTGATACCATAATCACCAGGAGAAGAAAACTTGAGAGGAAGTTCAAAATCAATCGAAGAATCTGTGATTGTAAATCCTTTGTTGAAGACGATATCATTTATGCCTGCCTGTTGATTTCCCCTTAATTCTAATCGTGTTGGAAAGTCTTTGTTGATAATATAACCAGAGGGTACCGTCACCGCAATTTTAATTTTTCCTTCTTGCCCACTTGTAAAAGAAGTACTTTCAGTTTTAATAGTGTATGCTTTTGACCCCTCGTCATACTGTTGATATTGAGGAGCACTACTATATTGTTGTTCTACATGCTCCCCAAGAACAGAAAATACATTTTTTCCATCTTTGTTCTCTCCATTATTAACAATACTAATTGGAAGTCGACGATTAGCCGTACCTGAACTTTCGGTGACAGCATATCCTTCAACAAAAATCCCTTTATACTTATAATCAAATGTATTGAAGAAGTGACGAACAATAATAAAAGGTTCAATTAGAATATTTTCATCTACAACTTTAACAATCGGTTCTTCACAACTGACTGAGCCACTTTCGTAATCAATAGAAAATTTCTGACAAAGAACAAAACAATCTTTTCCATTGCATTGTGACGGCGCAAGCACTGAAAAACGTGCTGCAACATCAAACGATCTTGGACCACTTTCATATTTTCGTGTAAAAAGAAGATTGAGCGGTTTTCCACTATCAAACTTAGCCACATACGTCTCGTCATCGAGAATTGTCATAAACCCCGTATAATCCCCTACTTTCGCTTTCTCCGCCTGTTTTGTAATCAAATCAGTAAAATCCTGAAAATTACTTTTCGCTTGATCACTTACACGGAAAAACTTCGATGTCAAAATACACGCCGGTGCAAAGATAATAATAGCTAAAATCACCGTTAGTAAAAACTTCAACATAATCCCGCGTGTATTCATTGACATCACTTATTTCACACAATCAGTATCTTTATTCTCACATTTCCTACTACAAACTTGATCTGCCGGAATATCTTTTCCATCTGCACTTTTTGGAAGCTCATCTCCCACACTAGGATCACATTTGCACTTATCAAATAAATCAGCAACATTATCTTTATCACAATCGGCAAGCCCTTTTGTCCTCTCACCCAACCCGTCAAAGAGTTTCCCCGCCCCGCCTTTAAACCAAACCAATATTAAAATCAGCACAACAACAACAATAATTGCCGTCATAATAATCCACCACATCTCTGAAGCCCCTTTTTTAGCCATCTTAATTTCCTCCACCAACCGCTGAAACATCTTGGACAAATCCACATTGAGAGAGGACGTCATTACGTAAGTTCTCTTCACTCATATCTGAAATAATAATACCATCGACATTTGTTTCCGTTTTTAAAGCGTCTCTAATTAAACCTTCAGCTCCACCATACGCAGCCACCGCACCAGCAACACCAGTGCCAAAACTCTTAGTAACAAAACTTGCCGCCAAAGTTGCCCCACCACCAACTATGGATAAACCACAAGTTGTTTTATCACAATCCACATGCTTTGCTTTAAACATAATCGCATACGCCCTTCCAGGTTTAATTCCTTCAGGAGTTAAGAAACTAGTAACATAACCATTTCCACCGCCATGTTGAAAATAATCTAAATAATTCAATTCTTCTCTCGTTTCGGCCTTATTCTCTTCAGTAGGAGCAGCTTTTTGAAAGCCATACTTTGTCATTCTCAAATAACTTTTAAACTCTAGATCACTAACATATTCCCCACTCTTTTTATTGAACTGAGTAGAGTCATCAATAATTATTGTATAACACATAAAACACTTAGCATTTCCACCATAGAGATTAATATTATCAAAAATATTCTTCTGATATCGCCCCTCGCCAAACATCTGCCAGCACTTAACCATTTTATCTGCAATTGTCTTTTCCACATCCTCTTTCTTACCAGAAATCTTCTGATCGATCGTTTTACAAAGAACAGGAACAGTTTTCAGTTCCGTACTCTTGTCTTTTCCTAACGATAATGTTGCTGCTGCGCGTAAAGCCACACTATCTTTACACAATGTTTCCGCAGCCGTATCGCCACTTTTAGAGGTAAATTTATAGATTGTTGTCGCAATCAAGAAAAACGCCACGAGAGTGATAATTAGTACAACTAAGAAGCCGGCAGTCATTGCTTTTTTTGAATAGACTTTCATGTTTTTACAAGAGTTATTAATGTGGGATCACAGATGTCTCCTTTGCTATTATAATTCTCATCTTTTTGATCAGGATTTGCACAATCTGTTGCAGTTAGCTCAATATTCTTTCCTATTTCTTTCCGGGACCATCCTATGCAAGCAGAAGGAGGACAGTTATCTTGAGTATCAACGACCCCGTCACCATCTTCATCATTGGTATTTACTTTAATCTCTTTTGTAGGTTGTTGAACAGTACATCCCTTATCCCCAAACCAATCTTCCATCGTTGATGGAGTTGTCCTGAACGTTACTGCATCATCAATACATGAATCACAAGCATCACCAACACCATCTTTATCTTTATCTTCTTGATAGGGATTAGAAATTTGAGGACAGTTGTCATAACAACTATCGCTCTTTCCAGCAACACAACGACCGAAGAAAGCCAGTTGATTGTTAATTCGGTTTTCAAATTTATCATTATCAGAATCTTTAAATTCGTTCCATCTCAGACTATTATCACTCTCACGTGTACATCTCATATAAGAGGAAATGGTTTCATCTTTTTGTTTCACATCAACGATACTTCCTTCCACATTACAAAGATACCAAAAACCATCATTCGCACAAATGAGACTTTCTGAACTCCACCACTTAAAGTCCATAGATAAGATATTCTGGGCATCCACATCACCTTCAACCGTTCCCTGTAAAATATCTTTACTAGATGTGAAATAATCTTCATTATAACTTTTAATAATTCTACCTGGTACTGTTTCACCAGAAGCGCAATCAGGACTACTTTCAATATCTGTAGATCTAATAGTACATCCATTTAAACCAGGAGCGATTACCACGTGATTATCACAACCTCCTTCAAAGGTATGACAACTTGATATTCCATCAATACACTTATTAGCGATAGTCTGGGGGGTGAGCGTAACAGGATCATCTTCACCCTGTGTAGCAAATTCAATCCACTTATAACGAATCTGCTCTCCCTCTTTAGCGCAGTAATTAAGCCACCCACTAGATAAACGATGTGCAACGGAATCCGTATCTCCTGAGTCCGCTTTCTGTAAACAATCATCATCAAGACCCCATTGATAAGCACCATTACAATCGGTTCCCCCTTTAAACGTTGGAAAAAAACAAATATGTTTATTATCCGGCGTAAATAAAAAACCGTCATCATACATATTATTTGATTTTCCATCCAAATAGTTATTTCCCAGAAAGACATTACCTTTAGAGGCAACACCAGGATTGTCATAAGCCATTGTGAGTTTGTCCATTGGAAAATAATTTGCACCATTCACTTTACCGACATTAGGGCCTAAGAAAGTATAATAAAAATTATCGGCAATATAATTTTGACCCGTATATTGTCCCGCAATCACACATGGCTTTATCCCTTTCAGTTCTTGGTGATATTGACTTAATTCCTGAACCCCTTCTTTTCCCCCAAGCACATCAACCTCTGTGCTGTCTGTTTTAGGATTATAGGTTAAGACGATGGATGTTCCTTTCTCGCCTAGAAGAGGAAGACCATGATTTCCCGTTCCAAGATCATAATTTGCAAAGCAATTATTATCAACGCCATCTCTCATATCTTCCATTGTTTGGATTAACTTTTTCAATGCTTTCTGATGCTCTTCCGGTATCTCCGGCTTCGAACCTAGTTCCTCTTTCGCACCAACATCCACATACTTTGTCGTATCCTTTGCAGTCTCTTTAATTTTATCAAAGACCTTCCCCGGCCCAACAATCATAATCACCATCACGATAATCGCGATGATCGCACCAGCCAGCCACTTTGTCGTATCAACCATTAAACCACACCTATCAACTTCTCAAACAAATCTGGCAACTGTTTGTTCAATCCGCCATACCACATGATAACCAGAACCAATAAAACGATAGCAAGAATGAGCAAGACTAACTGCCACACTTCCATTCCTTTCTTTGAGTGAGGAAAGATCTTCATGGTGTCAGTTTCCCCCGCAGTTTAAAAATAAAGAAAAATAATGCTAACCCCAGCAGAATAACCAACATCACAACAACAAGGAACTCGGGATTAGACCAGTCTACTTCTCCTTTCTTTCTCAATTTGCAGTTCCATTTTGTTGTTAACATGGGAAGTAATCATGGAGATACTACATCATTTATGTCCGCTTGTCCGTACAATAAAATTTAGTACCAAACGCAATACAGCTCTCTTTACCGCAGGTAGTTGTATCACCCTCACCAGTACATTCTTTTGGGACACCAATGCAACAGACATTATTCTCAGGACAAGAAAAAGTTGATGTTTGCAATGTACTTGAAGGACATGTTGAACCTTTAGCCCCACTTTCTAACGGCTTAGCACAAACACCGCTTTTCCCTTCACACTCAGAGAGACCAGCGGCTAATGGTTGAGTCTTCCCCACAAACAGCACCATCAGGATAATCAGAACAATCAGGGCGATCACCGCCCCAATAATAATCCACCACATCTCTGTCGAGCCTTTACGCATACTCTATCCCTTCCACTTACATGCGCCAGCTTCACAAGCAGACTTGTCCGCTATCGCTTTACAAACATCAATGCGCTGTTCAAACTTCGTCTTCGCCTCAACATGAGCCGTCTCATCGCCTGCTGCTGCAGTCGCATCACCAGCTACATATTCTTTCTTAAAAGAAATTTCATCCAAATCAGTTGGTCGACAAGAACCATACGTAATTTTCAAAGGAATTAATATTGTATCCGCCGCTTTCTGCGACTTAATATCAACATCTGTTGTTCTTGTTACAAACATAACTACCAGAACAACTAAAACAATCAATGCCAATAACGCTACAATAATCGCGTTAACCGATAAACCCTGACCTTTTTTGTGAAACATCATACCTCAACACCTCTATCTTATACTGAAGAGAAACAATGAACAAACATATATAAATCTTGCTATGACTTTCAACCAATTTCTTGCAACTAGATGATCGCATATCCGACTTTATCATATAAGTGTGCGACGAGGCAGGGGTTGCCCCTACGGGATGCCGAGTAGGCTATTTGTAACGGCAAATAGCCGTCGCACTATTATAGTGTTGATTAACTGGAAAGAAAAATATTATTAGAAATCTCCCAAACCGTAACATTTATTAGAGCAAAATACTCTTCTTGCAATATGGATAAACCATACCTCAGGAAACAGAGTATCGTTTCCGGCTTCACCGTTTGGATCGTTGATGGAAATTATATTCGCACCAACCTTGATGAAGAGTTCAGTAATTTTGGCCAGCACTATCGATTTAATTTTATTCCTAAGAATGAATTTTGGATTGACCATGAAGCGAGTAAAAGAAAAGAAACTGAGTTTTATATTGACCATCTTCTCGAAGAAAATCGTCTTCTTAAGCAAGGAAAAAAATATAATTATGCCCTCTTAAAAGCAGACCAGCTTGAGAAAATGGAGCGACAAAAATCTCCCATTTATCAAGAATTTAAAAACAAAATTCTCAAAGGAATAAAGATTAAAATAATCAAAAAATATAGTCAAAAAGTTGATATCTGGATCGTTGATGGAGAATTAGTTCGCGATCGATTCTTTCTTGATTTTACTGAGGGAGGTCATCACTATCGCTATCGCTTCATCCCCCCCAATGAAGTTTGGATTGATGATGATATCTCTCCACGCGAACGAAAATATGTCATTCTCCACGAATTAACCGAACGTAATTTAATGGCCGAACGATTACATAAAACGAAAAATTGGAAGAATCGTCCAACACCTTACAAAGTATATGGGTGGGCACACCAAAAAGCCAGCGAAATGGAACATTATTGTCGGCTTCATCCAAATAAGATAGATCAAAAATTAACTGAAGTATTAGAGAAGAATAATTAAAATATTATTTAACCAATCCACCAATCACAATCCGATAATGCATCTTCCCCACTTCTTCCCGTGTAATAAATCGATCTTGGACCAATTTCTTCCGTAAGGCCGGATAAGCTACGTCAAACTGCTCCACTGCTTTCTTAACTTCTTCTTTAATCCGTCGTTCATCAACACGCTGATACCCGGCTCTTCCCAACTCTTCTTCAATTAAGCCAACATAATTTTCTTTTCTCTCGTAAATATCCGCATGCAATACTAATTTATCCCCTTCACGTTCTACAACTTTATACTCCAACTTTAATCCAACATCCCTCTTCACATCTCCTCGTTCTTGTTCAGGAATAACCAAACCATACAAAGTTAGCATATCATTAATCCGCAATCCCACACAGCAATGAGAAGTAGCATTACCCACCGTATGGCTATCCGTCGTTGCATGAATCACACAGCGAGTGGTGTAATTTTTTTTCCCCTCTGGATAGATCTTCATCCCTAATGAATGCATCCATTTATATTCAATTGGCACTGTCATCGGTTTGGCATCATCCGTAAACGTGCTTGTCTCTCTGATGATATCCCCCTTGTGATGAACCAATATTTTCTTCTGTTCAACACACACCTTCTTATGCCGCTTATTCTCTTCGTAGCGAACACATTTGGTCTTAAAAACATCATCAAAATAACGGAACGTCCCGCTCCATTTCTTATCATCAATTGTTCCTTCACCAACCGGTGTTTCCATGTCTTTACTAACGCTGCCAAAATGTTTCTTCCAATGTCTTCCTACGCGAACCGGGAACGTTACCGTCGAACAAACTTTATCCCCTACTTTATTCTCTAAACGTAAATAAAATCCTGGAATATTAACATAAATTGATTGAGTTACCTGCTCAGGGCTAACATCCCCACAATCGCCCACTACGGTTTCAATATTTTGAGGAACTTGCTGTGCATACACTGTCTTTGGGTCTCCTTGCGGATAAAGCGGATGTCTCTTCGGAGCATCAGCAAAAGAAGCGCTACTCCACGACATCACCAGTGCCGATAAAAGTGCCGTTGTTTTTCGCAAACTCATGAGTCAACCAAGTAAAGATCTATTTTTAAAGATTGTTTACAATCACTTCCCCGTCAACCACTTCACATACGAATACAAAATCACTGACAGATTAACCACCCGCAGATTGGCTTTATAGGCAATATCAATCCCTTTCTTAATCCGAGTAATATTTCCCTCAATTATCGCCACCGCTTCTAACTCTGGTGCAGGAATTCGTAACTTGATCTCATTATAACCCAATTTCTTTGTTTCTTCCTCAAGCGTAAAGTGAAAGAAGTAGCCCTTCTCCATTCCTTCTCGTAAACTTTCACCCGTAGCAACTTGTCCTTCATTAATCACATCGTGATAATTAAAGAAGAAATCTTTATTTCGCAATAAAAACATAAACATCCCTTTAATCTGTTCATTGGCTTTCATCTTCTCTTCCATCATCTTTAGTTGCGGAATCCGATTCAATAAAGAGGCAACATCTTGATGAGACGAGCCTTGCCAGATTTGAAATTCTTGTAAAAAAGTAAGATTGTTCTGCAGATGAACAGGTAAAGACCCCAGCATTTGAATTGTTCTCTGAAGATTAATCAGTTCATACAAAGGCAATTGTTTTTGAATTAATTCTTTAACCAATCCAATCGTTGGTTCGATTAAATCTAATGACTGATTAACCGCTTGAAGTTCCGTCGGTGAAACAAAAAAAGGGGAGAATAATCCTTCAAGCTTCTCTTCACGAAGAGGATAAGGAGTTTTCTCTTTCAGTTCACGCACTAGATAAACACTTTCCAAATCCGCCATTCGTTGCGAAAGATGATTTAATTGATGAATGTATAACATTGTCTATCTTCTCTTTTCTAGTTTATCACTCTTGCCACAATAAGGACAATTAAGATTATAAGTCACGCCAGCCCTCGATTTATCCGCTTTAAAACGATAATTGCAACGAGTACATAAGTAATTAATAAATTCTGACGGTGCTAAACCCTTCACTGCCGTCGCCAAGTTTCCAGAACTCTTCAACTTGACTTCCGTACAACAAGGATCACATAGAAGTAAATTTTTATTTTCATCTTTTGGATACAAACGTACTTGATCCAAAGGCACAACGTTCTTACAACGTTCACACGTTCTTGTTTTACGAATATCCATCCTCTCACCCTCTCTTAACATTTAGTCACCCACCTGCCTCCATTTAGTGAGAAAGGGTATTTAAAGATATCGAGAGTGGGGAAGAGAAATATACCAAAGGACATAAATTTTGCACAAAATTTAAGCCCTTTGTACAAGAAAACAAACAACGATTTGTTTTCTGTACAGAAATGAGATTGTTCCCTCATTTCTTGTATATACAAAAGACAAGAGATTGACTAAAAACTCTTGTCTTTTGGTATAGAAAAACGGACCCGGGGAGACTTTCAAAGATTCCCAAACCTTATGAGCGGGAATCGCGATGACCGCGAATCCCCCTACCAGATCTGGGAGATCTGTTTGAACTCCCGATCTACAGCTTAGAAGGCTGTCGCGCTATCCAGGCTACGCTACGGGTCCTTACAACTATGAAACTGAAAACCACTTTTAAACGTTTCGCCTAAAATAATATAAACAAAGTTCATTCTTTATTTTCCATGCCCAACATCCTCAGCTTCTTCCCCAGAAAAGTAACTCCAATGGGAGCAAACAAAAACACAACAATCAATCCTGAAAAAATCAAACAATTCCTCTTTGATGACGACTATGAAAACATTCAAAAAATAACCGCCCTCAACCATCTCTTTC